>Ga0207032_1044_pt2 | contig 37447 bp, 26 predicted proteins | sample Alteio_BWMinCont_38_FD_153308 | JGI IMG/M metagenome (GOLD analysis project Ga0207032, IMG submission 153308) | Enriched cells from forest soil in Barre Woods Harvard Forest LTER site, Petersham, Massachusetts, United States -... | ecosystem: Environmental > Terrestrial > Soil > Temperate forest >... | reverse complement strand
GGAAGCTTCATCCTCTGCAAGATGCTTTTGCCGATCTGGGCGCCGCGCAGTGCGGCTATTGCACTCCAGCCATTCTGGTGACTGCGAAATCTTTGCTCGATCAGAATCCTCACCCGAGCCGCGATCAAATCCGCGTGGCACTTTCGGGAACGCTCTGCCGCTGCACCGGCTATCTCCAGATTTTCGAAGCCGTCGAAGCTGCTGTGCTCAAAATCGCGGAGCAACAGAAATGAGCAAAACTGTCTCCGCGACGAATCGCACAGGAATTGGCGCAAGCGTTCACACGTCAGATCAAAAAGATTCACCAAAGCAACCCTCTTACGATTCACAAGCCAACGACAAAGACCTGCGCGTGATCGGTGTTGCGCGCCGTCGCGTGGACGCCCGCGCAAAAGTAACCGGCCAAACCCGTTTCGCCGATGACATTTCCCTGCCCCGCATGGCCCACTGCAAACTGCTGCGTTCTCCGCATCCCCACGCGCGCATTCGAAAAATCGACGCCTCGCGTGCGCTCGCTCACCCGGGAGTGTACCTGGTCCTGACCGGCAAAGACGTCCCCATCCAATACGGCATTCTCCCTGTGAGCCAGGACGAGCAAGCGCTCTGCGTCGATCGTGTGCGCCACGTAGGAGATCCCGTTGCCGCCGTCATCGCGCGCGAGGAATTAACGGCATTTGATGCTTTGGAACTGATTGATGTCGACTATGAAATCCTGACGACAATTTCCGACCCCGAGGAAGCTCTCGCCACTCCCGAGCCGCGCATTCATGAATACGGCGAAGAAGGGAACATTCATAAACTCGTCTCGCTGCAGTTCGGAGACGTCGAAGCAGGCTTCGCCGAAGCCGATGAAATCTTCGAAGACACTTTTTTCTATCAGGGAAACACGCACCTGCCCATCGAACAACACGCCGCGGTAGCCATCAAGGATCCCGACGGAAAGTTGGCCATATGGTCCAGCACGCAGACGCCACATTATTTGCATCGTGCTCTTGCCAAAGTGCTGGAAATGCCCGCCGCGCATATTCGCGTGATTGCCACGCCGAATGGGGGAGGCTTCGGAGGGAAGAGCGATCCTTTCAATCACGAAATCGTCGTGGCCAAAGCCGCGCTAGCGCTCGATCGGCCCGTCAAGATTTGTCTCACGCGGGAAGAAGTTTTTTACTGTCATCGCGGCCGGCATCCCATCCTCATGAAATTCAAAACCGGCGTAAGAAAAGACGGCACGATCACCGGAATGCATCTCCAGTCTCTGATTGACGGCGGCGCTTACGGTTCGTACGGCGTGGCCAGCACGTTTTACGCCGGCGCGCTGCAGACGACCACCTACCATATTCCGCGCTATCGGTACGATGGCTGCCGTACCTTCACCAACAAACCGCCTTGCGGACCCAAGCGCGGCCACGGTACTCCTCAACCACGCTTCGGCCAGGAGGTCCAGCTCGACAAGATCGCCGAAAAACTGAGAATCGATCCAGCCGATCTGCGGCTCCGAATCGCCGAGTCTTCCAACGCCGTCACCGCAAATTTCTTTCGCCTGGGAACCGTCAATCTCGCCGAATGCATTCGCCGGATCGTCAAGGTCTCCGATTGGAAAGAAAAATTCCGCAAACTTCCCGAAGGGCGCGGCGTGGGCCTAGCCTGCTCCGCCTATCTGACCGGGGCGGGGCTTCCCATCTACTGGAACAAAATGCCGCACTCCGGCGTGCAACTGAAATTCGATCGCGGCGGCGGCGTTGCGATTTTCTGCGGCGCAACGGAAATCGGCCAGGGCTCGGACGACGTACTCGCCGGAATCGTCGCTGAAGTTCTCGGCATCGACACATTTGACATTCGTCTCTTCACCGGAGATACCGACCTCGGCCCCGTGGACCTGGGCTCCTACTCCAGCCGCGTCACGCTAATGGCAGGAAATGCCGCGCTGCAGGCCGCAGAGCGCGGCAAGGCGCTCCTCGTGGAAGCGGTCGCCGCCAAACTGGAAGTGCCGCAAGAACGTTTGCGTTTCGCGGACAAACGCGTCTTTGATTGCGCCGAGCCCGAAAAAGGCGTGAGTTTTGCCGAAGCCATCTGCCTCGCCGAAGCACGCTTCGGCACCATCAGCACGGTCGGCTCTTACACACCGCCGAAGTCGCCCGCTCTTTACAAAGGCGGCGGCGTGGGACCATCTCCTACTTATTCCTATTCCGCTGCCGTCGTCGAAGTGGAAGTAAATCCCGCAACCGGCTGGGTGACTGTTCCAAGGATTTGGATCGCCCATGACATCGGCCGCGCGCTGAATCCTACTCTGGTGCGCGGGCAAGTCGAGGGCAGCGTCTACATGGGCCTGGGCGAAGCATTGATGGAAGAACAGGAGTTTCGCCGTCTTCCGAAAAAACTTTCTCACGCGCTGGTGCACAAATTCCCCTCAATCCTCGAATACAAGAGCCCGACATCACTCGATATGCCGGACGTGATTACGGAATTGATTGAGGAACCCGACCCTCGCGGACCGTTCGGCGCAAAAGAAGTCGGTCAAGGCCCGCTTCTGCCCATCATGCCCGCGCTCGCCAACGCTGTTTATGACGCCGTCGGAGTGCGAATTGACGAAATCCCCGTCACTCCGGAGAAAATCCTGAAAGCGTTGGCGGAAAAGAAAGCTGGCCGTGAGCCACGTTTTGGCCCGACGCATTTCCCGCAAGTCCCGTGGCCGGAATCTCTTCGCGTTCCTCCGCCCTGGGAGGGCGGCGACGGCAATGCCGTCAACGATCCTCCTCATCGCGCAAAATCTCACGCCGCGAAAGAAAAAATCCTCACGCCATGATGCGGCTTCCACTATTCGAATTCCGCGCGCCGAGCACGGTGCAAGAGGCGGTGCATATTCTGGACGGCGAGGGCGCGAAGGCCATGCCCCTTGCCGGTGGAACAGACCTGCTCCCCAACATGAAACGGCGCCAGCAGGTCCCACGCACGTTGATGAGCCTGCGTCACATTGAAGCGTTAAGTCGAATCGAATTCGGCCAGCCCGGTTCGAAACTTGGCGCATGCCTCACCCTTGCCGATATTGCCGAAGATCCGCGATTTCGAAATGGACTGACGGCCCTCGCGCAAGCGGCTTCGTTTGTTGCCACCCCGCAAATCCGCAATATGGCCACGCTGGGCGGCAATTTGTGCCTCGATACGCGCTGTAACTACTACGATCAAAGCTACGAGTGGCGCAAAGCTATCGGCTTCTGCCTCAAGAAAGACGGCACGACGTGTTGGGTCGCTCCGGGAAGCAAGAAATGCGTAGCGGTTTCTTCGACGGACACCGCGCCCGCGCTGATCGCTCTCGGCGCGCGAGTCCGCCTGGTGTCACGATCCGGGGAGCGAGAAGTCTCGCTCGCCGATCTCTATCAAAATGACGGAATCAACTATATCAGGCGCCATCCCGATGAACTTCTCACGGAAGTCTTGCTGGGTTCCTTGCATGGCTGGAAGAGCACCTACTGGAAATTGCGCCGCCGTGGTGCTTTTGATTTTCCCGTGCTGTCCGTGGCTGCGGCGGCACGCCTGTCCAGGAACGATGTAGTTGAAGATGCCCGCATCGTCGTGGGCTCCGCGGCCTGCCTCCCGTTAATCGCCGCGGACGCTGCAAAATTTCTGGTGGGCCGCACGTTGAATCGGGAGTCCATCGCCGAAGCCGCCGCGCTCGCCGCTCGCATCGCCAAACCCCTCGACAACACCGATTTCGACATGACCTGGCGCAAGCGAGTCACTGCAGAATTTGTCACCAATGCCCTCCGCGAACTCCGCGGCGACGATGTCCACGCCGAGCGCGAGAGCTTCACGCGCTTCACTCCAGAATAATCAGTTCGGATTCTCAATCAGCAACGCAATTCCCTGCCCGCCGCCAATGCAAGCTGATGCAATGCCATAACGAAGCTTGGCGCGCCGCAGTTCGCGCGCGAGTGTAACTGCGAGCCGTACGCCTGTAGCCGCCAGCGGATGCCCAATCGCACAGCGCACTGGCTGCTGCATTTAAAAGGCGTCGGTGTTCCTGCGGCGGACGCCGCTTGGGCGATGGGCTTGTTCACGCTGGGCGCTGTTTTTGGACGGTTGATTGGCGGAATGCTAATGGACTGGATGGTCTCGCGCTACGCGTTCATGCTTGGATTATGCCTCTATTTTCCCGGTTCCTTCCTGGCGATCCGCGTTTCTCCGGCTGAACTCTGGATTGCGTACAACGCGGCGATTCTGTACGGCACGGCTTTTGGCTGGACCTTACATATGCCTGAACACCGTCACAGGGCATTTCTATGGTCCGGCAGCTTTTCCCAAGTTGAACGGAATGCTGCTGCTGGGAGCTGTTTTTTGTTCGCCGGCAGGATTTCTGGGCGGAAAAATATTTGATCTTTATCACAGCTATGCAATGGCGTTCGAACTGAACTGTTTGGTGGCGGCCGCCGGTATCGTGGCGCTGTACTTCGCGAAAATGCCGATGCCGCCCACAGTGCGGGATGATGTTCCGCCGGCAGAGATGCCCATTCTCACACGAGCCTAATGTGGTGGAACCGTCAGCGATGCCGTGCCTACACAATGGATGGCGAAGCGGGAATACGGCCCCGAAATTGGAAGTGCTTGCAGGACTGATTAGGGTTGAACAATGGAAAAGATTGGCTGGGAGACTAGGATTCGAACCTAGATAGCCAGATCCAGAATCTGGAGTCCTACCGTTGGACGATCTCCCACCCGTGGAGAGGAAAAAAACGAACCGCAGCCCGTTCCCGATGATCGGGACGGCCACGATTCTACCTATCTAATTTAATCGGGATTTCCGCGGTCGTCAACCGGGCGGCGGAGTGTGTGGCGTTCTATCCGACGGTTCTGCGAACACGGGCGCAGCCTCAGCGGCTGGCGCGCCTGCAACGGAGAATCAATTCGAGGCTCGCCCGTCGGGAGAATTGCCGGCCACGATTGGCACCATCTGACCGTTTCGAACCATATATTCATCATTACCCCAGCGGATGCGGTTCGAGCCAAAACTCGCCAGCCAGACTACAAAATGAATCGCATCCCGAAACGGCACCTGCCATATCTTTCTGCGCAAAACTTCGTCTTGAACTCCCCAAACGCCTACAGTCCACGACATGGCGAACCGCAAAATCAGGTAGGCGAGCAGATAAGCGAGGGCGATCCAGTTCGCCGGAGCAACGAGAATCGCGAGCAGAGTCCAAGGCAGTCCTTGCGTAAAAAGAAGTCCAACGTAGGACAGTGGCCGGCAAAGCCGCACGGTCCGCGCCCAGCGCACTTGATGATCCCAGAAGCCGCGAAAAGTTTGCGCAGGGTACATCGTCCAAACAGCTTCGCGAGATAAAACGATCTGGCCACCTGCTTTGGCGATCCGCAGGCCTAATTCGTAATCATCCGCAAGCGTCCCGGCGATAGCTTTGAAACCACCCATCTTCCCAAGCCATATCCTGGTCGTTGCTATGGAAGCTCCCAGCGCAAAATGGATTCCTTCCAGCCATTGCGCCATCAGCACCCCGGCAAAAAAATCGCTCGCAGCTCCAACGGCTTCAAGTTCGGCTCCTAGATTTCTCTTGGCGATCCCGCGATAAAAGGAAGTCACCGCCCCGGTCTTCTGATCGGCGAGTGGCGCGGCAACTTCACGCAAGAAGCGCGGACCCACGCGCACATCGCCATCGGTCAGCACCAGCACTTCGTATTGAGCTTCCTTCGCGAGCCGCGCCAGCTTATTCACCTTGCGGTTCGCTCCCAGATGTTCCGCACCAACGAGCAAGCGAATCTTCCGTTCGGGAAACTCCCCGATGAGGCGTTGGATCAACGGCACCGCCGGATCCTGATCATCATTCACTGCGAATAAAACCTCGTAATCCGGATAGTCCTGCCGGCAGAAGCTGGCGAAGTTTTCGTAAGAGCCAAAGTCGATGCCGCGCACCGGTTTAAGCACGCTGATAGGAGGAGTGTAGTCCGGCAGAACTCGTGCGCGTTCCCGACTGAAAAACCGCCAAGCCGCCAAAGTTGCCAGGGCGTAGTAAGCCAGCGGAGCCGCCGCCAGCAGCAGGGCTACATCACGCAGGATCGAGAAATTCAGCACGATGTGGGTTTGCTTCTCATGAGCGGAAAAATCCTGTGCTGATGGTCAGCCCGCCGCGACCAGCGCCACTCCTGCACAAACGAGCAAAACGCCAGCCCATCGCGCGGGACTGATTTGCTCGCCCAGTATGTACTTGGCGCCGAGTGTGCCGATCACGTAACTCAACGCGGACGCGGGAATCACGAGACTGATGGGCTCCCAGGAAAGCAATAGCAGCAACGAGTAAAAGGACAAGGCCATCAGTGGCACGCCAGTCCAGAACCACCCGTTACAAACAGCGCGCCCCAGGAACTGCAGCAACGCCCGAGGCCGCAACCGTGCCGGCTCGCCGGTGGCTTTCATTCCGTGGGTGATGGCAATCTCGCCGCCAGTGCTGCCGAGAATCAGTACCGCAAGTGCAAGAATGACGCGCATCAGGCCAGCGCCTCGCTAGCCACTGCGGTCGTGCGCGGCCTTGTTTGCCCCACCAACAGCACTCCCACGCAGATCAAAATAACTCCCAGCCATCGCCGAGGCGAAACCGATTCGTGCAAGAAAACAACGGCCAGCAAAGTAAGCAGCGCGTAGCCAAACGCTCCCGCCGGCATGACGTAACTATAATCCGCCCAACTAAGCACAGTCATGTAACTCAACATGAATCCGGTCAGAAAAAAAATGCCAACCCAGATTGTTTCGTTCGTCACTGTGAGCCGGAACGCTTGGGCGAGTCCGGAAGCCGTCAGTTGGACAGCGCCAATCTGCGACATTCCGCGCTTCAGCATCAAGTCCCCAGCATTGGCGCACACCACCATCGCCAAGACCATGACCAGCGTCTTGATTCGCAATCTTCTTTCGCTTGCCATTTTGTGAGGGTTAGTCGTTTCCGGAAACCGAAGACGCCCCGGGCACGGAAACCATGGGCTTGTCGAAATCATCGCCGCCCTTGCGTGCCCACTTCAGGCGCTCGGCGCGCAGCTTCAGGAATTCCGTAGCTTCGTGATACAGGCGCTTGCGTTCGTGGCTGTCCCACAGCGCTTCCTTTACGATGCGCCAAACAACTTTGGGGCGGAAGTAATATTCATCATAGAAGCGGTTCACGCCGCCCATCATCTCTGCCTTCGACAGGTGCGGGTACTCGATGTGCGGCAACTGGTGGCCGCCAGAATCCGCCAGCGCTTCGACTTTCAGGAAGCCTTGCTGCGCCATGGTGTCGTGCAATTCCGTTCCCGGCATGGCATGAGCCAGAGAAACCTGGATGGTCTCGCAATCCAATTCCTTGGCGAACTCGATGGTCTTCTGAATGGTTTCTTTGGTTTCGCCCGGCAGGCCGATGATGAAATCGCCGTGCACCCTGATGCCGACTTTGCGGCAATTCTTCATGAAGTTGCGCGCCATTTCGACCGTCGCACCCTTTTTGATGTTCTTCAGGATTTGCGCATCGCCGGACTCGAAGCCGACAATGAAGAGCCGCGCCCCGCCGTCCGCCATCGCCTTGATCGTTTCATAGTCGCTGTGGACGCGGGCCGTGGACGACCACTGGAACTTCAACGGCTTGAACTTGGCGCTAAGATCGATTACGCGGTCCTTGCGGATGTTAAACGTATCGTCGTCGAAGAAAATCTCTTTCATCTGTGGAAAGTATCCGAGGGCCTGCTTCACTTCCCGCGCGACGTTTTCCGTCGAACGCGTGCGCCAGGCATGGCCGGAAAGCGTCTGCGGCCACATGCAGAAGGTACAGAGCGCCGGGCAGCCGCGCGTGGTGTAGAAAGACACGTATGGGTGGAGCAGGAAAGGCACGTTGTAGCGCTCGATTTCCAGATCGCGCTTGTAAATATCCGTGGCGAACGGCAGAGCGTCCAGCTCTTCGGTGTGCAGCTGCGGGCGCTCTGGATTGTGAACAACCTTGCCGTCTTTGCGATAGCTGACGCCAAGAATGTCTTTAAGTGGCTTCCCGTGCGCGTAGTCCACGACAGAATGATCGAATTCTCCACGCGTGACAAAATCGATGTCCTCGCTGGCCATCAGCGTCTCATCGGGCTTGATGTGCCCGTGCGGCCCGACGAAAGCAATCTTCATGCCCGGATTGGCTTCCTTGATTTTCCGGATGAGCTTGACGTCGCTCTCGAACCCGACTGTGGAAGTGAACAGCACCAGGAATTCGTAGTCTTTGCAGATTTGAACGGTTTGCTGCCAGTTCACCTTGTGCGGAGAAGCATCGAGCAGCCTGCTGCCGGGAATCATTCCCGCGGGATAAGTAAGCCAAACGGGGTACCAATAGGATTCAATCTCGCGCGTCGCGGGCCACCGCGAACTCGCTCCGCCGTCGAAGTTTTCAAAACTCGGCGGGTTCAACAGCAATGTCTTCATTACATCCGGCATTCTTCACCCTCAGCCTTCGCGTTCCAAACTGGGCCGTGTCAATTCTCTGTCTCTTGCTTCTAGCTTGCAATGATGGGAGGGCCGCACCTATCCGCGGGATTGGAGCCCCCATCCATAGATAGTAGTTTACCTGACTTCGTTGCATCCTCTCAAACCTTTCTGTGAGGGGGTGTTAACCGACAGCGAACCTCTATCTGCTTCAAGGGATGGGGGTTGCAGACGTACGTTTCGCGGGGATCAGTCGCCAGCGCGGAGGACCTCGTCGGCAGAAGCGGAGACCAGCTCCGAAATGCGCGGAACCCAGTCGAAATGTTCCGGCTTCATCAGGACCGAGCGCAGGCAAGTCAGTGTTTCGCGATCACGTTTCATCGTGCTCAAGTTATTTCCCCAGAATTGAATCGGCAATTCTGCCACCGCCAAATGAAGATCTCGTTTTGCCGCTGCTTCGAATATCTTGCGGCTCAGGGCGGAAGCCTCGCTGGCGCTCCCTGCGCGGGGCACGAAGACCACAATGTCGAGTTCCGGCGCGAAGGCGGTCACAAATCGTTTGTCTACCTGAAGTTTATCAAACAGCGCAATTGCCGCCTTCCTCCCCAGTTCCAACCCGCGCGCGAATTCCCCGCCCTTTTTCAGGGGCAGTAATCTTTGCGTGGCCCATAGAGCCGCGGCGGCAGCACCCGGACGGGAGCACTCCAGGCTGATTTCGCCCAAGTGCAGTTCGGCGGAGCTGAAATAGGTATAGGGCGAATCGTGCTTGTAAAACCGACCCACCTCGGGATCGCGGAAGAGCACGCAGCCGCATCCGTAGGGTTGCAATCCGTGTTTGTGCGGATCAATCACGATGGAATCCACTTCGCCGATGCGCGCAAATGCCCGGCCAGTATGTTCCTCAAGATTGTCCGCGAGGACGAAATACCCTCCGTACGCCGCGTCGGCATGCATCCGGAATCCGTGCTTTGCACGCATGGCGAGAATCTCCGGCAGCGGATCCACTGACCCGGTGGCCGTTGAACCCATTGTTGCTACAACGGTTCCAATGTCATCGCGCTCCAGCCTTTTCGTGAGCGCCTGCATATCCATCCGTCCCAGCGCGTCGCACGGCACCGTTTCAAACGGTAATTGCAGAACACCGCTGATCCTTCCATGCGTGTAGTGCGCCTGCGCGCTTGCTAAGATCTTTTTCCCTGGGTGCAGCTGGCCAGCCACCCACAGTGCTTCGAGATTCGCCATCGTTCCGCCACTGCACAAATGCCCGAGAAAATTCTTCCAACCAAACATGCTGGCGATTTCCGCGACCGCTTCCTTTTCCATCGCGGACGTAGCTCGCCCTCCATCCAGTGCGTGATTGTTCGGATTGATCCATATGGCCAGCGCATAAGCCAGCCGCGCCACCGGATGCGGCGGCTTCAGCATCTGACCGGCATACAGCGGATGAAAATATGGATAGTTGTCCTGCAGGCGCACAGCCGTGGTGTTTAGCACTTCAGCGAGGCGTACGGTGGATTGCGCCTTACTCTCGAAGGCTGGCAGCGCTGCGAATCCATCGTCCAGTTTTTTCACAGCCTCCAGCAGCGCGCTCAGACTCTTTTGATCGAGCATCCAAGTTCCTTGGTCGCGGTCTGTTTTTTCCTATCCCTATTCCCTGCCCTCCGCCGTTTCTCTGCTCACTGCCACACTTTATCCAGCTGTCCTGCCGTCTTCAGCAGTTCCAATTGCGCTTGTTGTTTTTGAAAGCCGGCATCCAGGTACGCCATCCACTTCTCATTCTCGTCCAGCCGCGCTCTCTCGACTTCGCGGAGGTTGAGCTTCCCTTCGCCAAATTGCGCTTGCAGGACCGATACATTTTGCTGCGCCAGCTGTAATTCCAGCCGCGCCACCTCTTTCGCTGCATCGCTCTCGCGTACGCGTCGCGTCTTCTGCCGCACGTCGGCGGTCAACTCGGTCTTTTTGTTCGCCAGGTTGATTTTTGCCGCTTCCAGATTCACCTGCGCTAACCCCACGTTTGCTTTTAACCTCGCGCTGAAAATCGGCATCTGCACATCGATTCCCGCATTGAAATTGTTCCGCTGAAACGAACGAAAATACTGGGAATAATTGTTGATCTGTGACAACACGCTGTAAATGCTCACCAGCTCCAGAGTCGGGAAATAGCCGCGCTTCTCCCCCTTCAGCCGGAACTCCTTGGCCCGGACGTCCGACTGCGCAAGTAGCAGTCCAGCATTGTTGGTCATCGCCATAGCCACCAGGTTGTCTCCCGCTTGCTCCGCCTCACCCGGCAGTTCTTCGGGAGTAACCTCCAGCGGCTGCCCCTCTGGCAATCCCATCTGGTACCTCAGGAAAACTTCCAGTTCATCCTCTCGCCCTTCGAGGTGCAAGATTCGCCGCACCACCTGGGCTCTCGTCAACTGCGCTTTCGTCACTTCCACTGGCAACTCGAATCCTTCGCCTTGCCGCTCCTGCGTCACTTGCAGAATTTTCTCTGAGCTCTCCTGCTCTTTTCGCAAAAGTTCGAGAGAATGCCGAACCTTCCCCAATTCCAGATAGGCCATGGCCGTCCGCGAGATCACGTTGTTCCTAGCGTCTTCCAACAAAATTTTCTGGGACTTGGCCTGCTCCTCCGTCTCTTTCGCCTGCCCGCGCAACGGTTCGTTGAAAATCTGTTCGGTGTACGTGACGTTGAAGATCGAGGGTGCACGCCCACCGGGCGTTTCTGGAATGCCGTAGGTGTACCCCGCACCGGAGCCCGCATAAAGATTCGGCAGGAACTGCGCCTTGGTGATCTGCGCGGCGTGATCGCCAACGCTGGCCTGAATTTTCGCCACTTGAATCTCTTTGCTGTTCTGCAGCGCCAACTCAATCGCGCGTTTCAGTGTCAGCACCACCGGTGCGCCGGCATTTGAGACCTCCTGTGCCGCTGCTTGACTCGCCCTCGGTGCCGGCGTCCCTTGCGCGTTCGCTGCACCGCCATACACCGCCAGCAACGCGGTGAGACCCGCAATACGCCCCAGCATTCGCATGTTCAGGCTCCTTGTTGGCTGTTCAATTCCCGCGCACCTGCATTGGAAACTCTTCACCAAGTCCCACTCCTGCTTCACTCGTACCTCAACGACTCGACCGGCTGCAGACTGGCCGCCTGACTTGCCGGCAAGTAGCCGAAGAAAAGTCCCGTCGAGCAGGACACCACAAACGCAATGATCACGCTAAGACCGTGCACCGGCACTCGCAAATTCCCCGGCAAGAAACTCTGGACGGCCACCGGCACGGCAATCCCGATCAAGATCCCGACCACCGCCCCGCCCCCGCTGATCATGAACGCCTCGATCAAGAACTGGTACATGATCTCTTTCCGCGCTGCTCCAATGGCTTTGCGAATTCCAATCTCTCGCGTTCGTTCGGTCACCGTCACCAACATGATGTTCATAATCCCGACTCCGCTGATCAGCAGCGCTATCATCGCAATAATGATCAGCACGATGGTCAAGGCCAGTGAGATATTTCTCGCCGCGGTCAGAATCGCTGTCAACGTTAGCACCTTATATTCTGCTCCCGCCGGATGCCGGGCGCGCAGCAGTTGGCCCACCTGCCTCTCGACGAATGGGACGTCTTCAGCCCGGGCTGCTTGCACACTCAGCGAACGCAACACTTCCATGCCGGTGTAATACTTCATAAGCGTAAAGGGAAGGACGACCGTATTTTCCTGGATATCCGAAAGACCGAAGGTTTCCACGCGCTCGCGGAAAACGCCAATCACCGTGAACGTCAACTCGCCCATCCGGATCGGCCTCCCGACCGGATTGTCCTGCCCAAAAATCTTGTCCGCGAGCTGCGCTGTAATTAGGCAATTCTTGCTGCGCATCTCCATATCACCGGCATCGAGGAAACGCCCGCGTAGTACGACAAGCCGCCGAATCGCCTGGTAACCCTCCGTCACACCGACCAGGTTCACGGGGCGCTCCACACCACCGGCAATCACGGTCATGGGCAGTTCGCGGCTTCCGGCCACCTCAACCACGTTGGGAATGGACCTGGCGGCCTCCATGTCTTGCAGCGTCATTTCATAGTTGAGCGGCTGCGGCTTGTCCGGCCTCTGGACCAGCTCCGCCTGGACCAGGTTCGAGCCGACCGCTTCGATTTGAGAGAGCACAAATTTCTTGCTGGTCAGGGCGACAGTAACGACCAGCACGATGGAAGCGCTTCCGATAATCACGCCAAGCGACGTGAGCGAGGCACGCATCTTGTTCGCTCGGAGAGCGTCGATCGCCACGGACACCGTCTCTCGAATATGCATCGTCGCCTTCCGGGCAAACTTTTTGGGCGGATTTGTTAATTCGCGGCCGCTGGGAAATCTCTCAGCTCTTCTTCAGCCTCTTCAATGCTTCCTGCGCCATTTTGTTTTTTGGATCCAGCCGGAGCGCGGTCTCAAATTCCTTCTCCGCGTCCTGCGCCCGGCCCTGGTTTTCAAAGAGGCGTCCCAACCAGACATGTGTTACAGCCGGCCGTGGATAACTGGACCGAACCGGAGCTTTGTTCAAATACTCCCGCAACAGGCGCTCAGCTTCCTCGGGTTTTTCGTTTTTCAAGACCAGCCCGGCGCCGCGGTAAAACTTTCCCCGTGGATCGTTTGCGGCCAAGCGGCCTCCAGCCTCTGCCACGGCGAACAGCCGTTCCGGTTGGCCGCGCCGCGCCGCGTAGTCTCCTATGTCGTAAATGAGCTCGATCGATTTCGGATGGCTCTCCAGTGCTTTCGTGAATTCCTCATCCGCCGTGCCGAAATCTTTTTTTTGACGCCGGCAGTTTCCCGACGCGTAATGCCCCTCGGCAGCGTCCAGCTCCGCTAATTGCTTGATCTGCGGCAGCGCCTTCTCTTCGCCGCCACCGACAAGGCCCGGCGCGCTGCAATCAAACTCGATCAGTGCCTGCCGCGCCGCAAAGTTCTTTCCATCCAGCTCGACGGCCGTCTCGAATTCCTTCCGTGTTTTCTTCGCGAACGAGATCGCGGAAAACCAGCCTGCGTGATCGGCTTTGTCTCCGTACGCTCTCCCCAGCCACTCGTGATAAACCGAATTCTGCGGATCGAGCCCCACCGCTTTCTCCGCGCTCTTGATCGCCGCGTCGTGTTCCTGCAGTTCCAGGTAACTTTTCGCCAGCAGCAATTCCACGTCTCCGTTTTTTGGATCCTTGACAGCGGCCCCTTGCAGCAGCTTGATGGCCCTTGAATAATCGCTGGCCTCGTAAGCGCGCCGGCCTGCGTCAAAGGTTGCATCCTGTTTGAGATTTGTTTCATCGGCCGCTGCGATTCCCGCGCCCGCCACGAACAGGATCGCCAACGCCAGCTTGCTCTTGCTAACCATTCGTTCGTCTCCGGAAATTGGCGACTGAGGTCGTCACGACGATCACGTCCATTCCGTCGCGCAGATCGACGTCACCGGGAAGCGCCACCAGCTCTCCCTCTTGCAGTCCGCTCACCACCTCGTAGTTGGTGGCGTCGGCTATCCCCACGTGAATCTCCCGCTTCTCCAGCGTGGACTTGCCCACGCCCAATTGGCTCTTCTTCACCACAAAAACGTAGCGCCGCCCGCCTTCGGCTTCCACCGCGCCGCGCGGCACGGACAGCACGCCAAGGCGCTCGCGCGAATTGATTCGCACGTTCACATTAATATTCGGCAGCAGCTCCAGCTTGTCGTTGTTCACCGAGCAGAGCAATTCGCCCACGCTCCGCGTGTCTCTCTTCACCACCTGCTTCGGAATAATTTCAGTTTTGCCGGCCCAGTCGCGGTTTGGCAGCGCGTCCCAGGTAATCTTCACGGGTTCATTGGGTTCCAGCGCACCGAGTTCCGGCTCGTCGATGAACGCGCGCACGCGAACTTTGTGCAGGTCCGCCATTTCCGCCAGCGGCTGGCCCAGCTTCACAAAATCCCCGGTCTTCACCGGCAGCGAGTAGAGCGTCCCATTCACCGGCGCGGTGATTCGGCCATCCCGTACCTTGTCTTCCAGCGCTGCCGCTTCGTCCTGTGCTTGCTGCACCTGGAAAGCCGCACGGTCGGCGTTCAGTTTCACGTCACGGTCGAATTCCTGTTTTGCGGCGGTCAGCTTGGTAACTTCGGTCTGCGCCTTCGCCAGCTCCAAGTCATTGGCGGTGAGTTCGTCCTGCGGGGCCGCTTGCTCGGCTACGAGTCGTGCCAAAGCTTCATGGTTTTTCTGCAAACGGTCACGTTGCGCTTGCATTTTCGCCAGGTCACCCGCGGCCTTTGCGGCATCATCCGCCCGGCCCCCGGTCCTTGCAGCTCGGAGATCATCTTTTGCGCGCAAGAGTTTCGCTCGCGCTTCGGCCAACAGCGCAGCGGCGCTCTTCACGTTCAATTCCAGCAGCAACTGTCCCTTCTTGACGGACTGCCCTTCTTTCACGCTCACCTTTTCGACAAAGGTATCCAGGTGCGCCAGCATCACAAACGGCTCGACCGGCTCGACTTTCCCGTTGCTGCTGATGGAGGAAACCAGGTTTTCCCGAGTGGGCGTCACAGCCGAAATCTTCGGCGCGGGCTTTCGTCCGCTCCATTCCACCAGCACGTACGCCAGCACTCCGGCGATCAGCAGGTAGAGCAAAATCCGGTTTCGCAGCCGACGATCCATATTCTCCTAATTAGCACGTTGCGGCAGTTCGCATCCTGCGGGACGCAGAAACGCGTCCTGGCGGTGCAGCTTTCCCTTGCTTGTCCGTGGCTTGCTGGGCCCCGTCTGGCAGGCTCCAAGGTACTTCATTCTAGCAAGAGCAGCGCGGCTTTCTCCATATCCCGTGCTTGACTTGGGCCGCGGGTAGGATCCCTTGATAAGTGGCTCGGCCGCCCCCGAATCCAGTAATTCCCCAATATAGAAGATGCGCTTGAGGGACCCAAGGGATGCAGCCTGCGCACTATTGGCCTGCGGCTTCCCCATGCTAGAATCGCCTCATGTCCGCCGAACCTAATTCCGAGAAGACCGCCGCTGCGCCGCCTGCCGGCTCGAAAAATCCCGGCCAGCCTGGCGCGGTCGTCAGTCCGGTTCTTCACCGCGTGTGTATCCAGTGCAACAATATGTTCATCGTCCCTCCCGATAAGTTTGATGCCAAACAGTGCCCCGCCTGTCACAAAGGCTGACACGTAATTGGGTCTATCCCTCTAAACTGCTGATGTAAATCGAACCTCCGCGCTCGGACTATTCCATCTATCCCCTACTCCCTGCTTCCAATTCTCTATCCCCCCAGCTGTAACATTTCCCCTCCCCATGCGTAGTACACTTGAACGCTTCATTTCCTGTCTTACAAACTCCTTGCGAGGGGTCTTTCGATGATCGAAGCTCGTGGCCTGTCCAAGCGCTTCCAGGACAAGAAACGCGGCGAAATCCGCGCCGTGGATAACGTCAGCTTCACCTGCCAGCCGGGAAAGATATACGGCCTGCTTGGGGCAAACGGCGCCGGCAAAACCACCACCCTGCGCATGCTCGCCACGATCCTCGAACCCACCGACGGCACCGCCATCGTTTGCGGCTACGACGTGGTCGATTCGCCGGAAAAGGTCCGCGCCAATGTCGGTTTCCTCTCCACTGCTACGGCGCTCTATCGCAGGCTTACCGCGCAGGAATTTGTCGAATACTTCGGCCGCCTCAATGGTTTAGACGAAGCGAACTTGAAAAAGCGCGTTGACGATATTTTCAACCGTCTGGACATGAACGGTTTTCGCGACCGGCGCTGCGACAAGCTCTCCACCGGCATGATGCAGAAAACCTCCATCGCCCGCACCCTCGTCCACGATCCTCCCGTCATGATTTTCGATGAACCTACCAACGGCCTGGACATCATGACCGCCCGCACCATTACCGCCTTCATCCGCGAGTGTCGCGACAACGGCAAGACCGTCATCTTCTCCACACACATCATGAGCGAAGTTGAGAAGCTCTGCGACACCATCGGCATCATTCAGTCCGGCAAACTTCTTGTCGAAGGATCCCTCGCGCAACTCCGCGACAAGTACGCCGAGCACGAACTTGAGGAAATCTTCGTCAAAGTGGTTACGCCCCACTACGTCGCCGAGGAGGCCAACTGACATGTCCCTGCGCAACGTAGGCATCGTATATCGCAAGGAACTCAGCGAAGCTCTCCGCGACCGCCGGACAGTCGTCTCCACAATCCTCGTGCCCCTCCTGCTCTTCCCCGTTCTCAGCGTGGGTTTCGGCGCGCTGGCGATCAGCTTGGTCGGAAAGGCCAAGGAAGAGATTCCCAAGGTCATGCTTCGCGGCGGAGATGATTCTCCTGCGGTCGTCGAAGGGCTTAAGAAGCTCGACAAAATCGAGATTGTTCCCGAGACGCCCGGCTGGAAAGACCAGATCATTAACAAGGAAATCCGCGCCGCCGTGGAAATTCCTGCCGGTTTTCAGTCTGATGTCGCTCAACTAAAACAAGACACCGTCAAAATTTACAATTATGAAGGAGAATTGAAGTCTGAGTTTGCGACTGAAAAGGTTGACAAGTACATGAAGGAATACCGCGATCAGGTGGTGAAAGACCGTCTGGCTGCCAAGAACTTGCCGGAAACAACTTTGAAGCCGTTTGAGGTAAAGCAGGAAAATGTTGCGCCACCGGAGAAAGTCAGCGGCGCCGCTTTCGGCGGCATCATCGGCTATATGGTCATCCTTCTCTGCATGACCGGCGCGATGTATCCCGCCATGGACCTGACTGCTGGTGAAAAAGAGCGCGGCACGATGGAAACTATCCTCTCCAGCCCCATCTCCCGCATGCATCTCGTCCTGGGCAAATTCTTTCTAATCCTCACGGCGGCACTGGGCACCGCTGCCCTCTCCGTCTTATCCATGGGCGTTTCGTTCTCCGTATTAGGTCACTACACTTCCCAATCTGCCGGCGGGCGTGAAGCGGCTGCCGGTCTTATCCTTAAGCTTGGACCTAAGACGGTTATCTCCGTCTTCCTCATGGCTCTCCCCGTCGCCGTCTTGTTCTCCGCCACACTAATGACCATCGCACTCTTCGCCAAGACCTACAAAGAGGCTCAAAGTTATCTCACGCCGATGACTTTTGTCGTCATTATTCCCGCCGTCGCGGCCATGCTTCCCGGCGTGGAGCTGACTCCCAAGCTCTCGCTCATCCCCATTCTCAATGTTAGCCTGCTCTGCAAAGAGCTCGTCGCAGGCACCTACCATTGGAATTACATCGCTATCATTTTCTCGTCCACCTGCGTCTACGCCGCCGCCGCGCTATTCATCGCCATTAAAATGTTCCAGCGCGAATCCGTCCTCTTCCGCTCTTAGCTTGGCTAGTAGAACAGCACCACGATGCGAAAGCGCGTAAACCCCGACGCTTCTTTCTGAGGGCATGCGCCCACTGCTGCAGACTTGTAGCGGCGCGATTGAATCGCTTTCTCTACATTTCCTGGGAGTTGCGAGATGTTGGGCGTTTCATAGTGCGCGATGTACTTTGCCTTGCTGTTTCCCACATAGTCTTGGTCGAGTTTGCAGCTCTCTCGCGCGTCGCTTCCAATGTCGATCAATTTCAACCCGCTAGCCACGAGAGTTTCCCCGACTCGTTTCTCTTGCTCCTCGATCGAGAGGACCGCGACGGCATGAGCAAAATCCTCCACGGCGTACAGCTCAGCCTCGCCCTCGACCAACGCAATCCCAATGGAATCAACTTCATGATCAAGGATATTTGCGCGGTGCCCGGGGGAATGCATCCAACCATCGTGGAACTTGTCAGCGGAGGATGCCATGCCAATATTCTCTGTAATATGGCTGAAGTTCGCCCCTTCCGCTCGCGCCCGCGTCGCCAGGTCGGCTTCACCGGGCACCCGGTGCTCAAGTAAATCCAGCTCCGCCATTAGTTCCGCATGCTTGCGCGCCGCGCGCGCCAGATCCTCATTCCACTTAACAGGCGGCAGCTCCCTTGCCGCCCTCTCCCGGTTTACGGAATCGAACAGGAATTTTTCTGAGTCGGAAATTTTCTGTTGGGCCAAGCACGTTTGTGCAAAAAGGAATGCAAATGCAAATGCCTGCATCGCCCGATGCACCAGACTATTTCTCGTCATTGGGACACTCCCTCATCCTGCGGAGCACCCGAAGGGGCAGCCAGCACACCTTGTCATTCGCCCGGAAAACCAATCATGCTACGGAAAACGGTCTATAAACAGGCGATAATGCCAGTCTTGCTCACTTCAATTCAAGCGCAAGGCCACCGTTAGCCTCCCCCAAAGGCCCCTGTTGAGTTGTCCTGCATTTAGGAATAAGATGCCTTCAAGTCCGGGTCCTTCCCTTTGGTAATTTCGCTGGTTGGAGTCCGCATGTTATTGCGCGTGTCGCGTTGGGCCTTCCCCGTTCTCATCTTTTACTTCCTTCTTGCTCCCTGCCTATTCGCGCAATACTCATCTCTCCCGCCCGGGGAAGATCATCCGATTCTTGGTTCCAAGTTACAGAGGGAACTGGGAAAAGCCTTGGAAGCGTTGCGGGCCAACAAACCTGCCGACGCGCGAAACCACTTGGATACAGTTTATCGGTCTGTCCCTGGTGACGCGGACGCAAACTTCCTTTTTGGGATTTATTCCTCACAGATGAACGACTGGGTGCACGCTAGGAGTTACTGGGAAAGAGTCTTGGCTCTCTCTCCAAACCATCTCGGCGCCCTGTTGTCCTTGAGCAGTGCCCTCCTGCGGGAAAGCAAGCCGAATGAAGCAGCTCAGTATCTCAACCGCGCTGTCGAAGCTGAGCCCACCTCCTGGCGCGCCCATGCGGTTCTCGCGGACGCTTATCTCCGGCAAGGCCGGCTGGACGAATCCATTAATCAAGCAGAGCGCGCACTCGAATTGGGTCATGGCCAGGCGGGAGTTGTTCAGCCGCTCCTGGCGTGGACCCTCAATCTACACGGTGATCGCGAGAGGGCCATCCAGGTTCTACAAGCGTATCTCTTGGAAAATCCATCGGACGCTGCCGCCGCGAAGCAGCTCGAAAATTTGCAGACTTCCTTCGAATCGTCCGGCGCGGCGTCGACCTCTCCGCCTCAGCCTATGCTGCCAACCTCGGCCCTCTTGCCTTCCAATTGGCTGCCCACCGACATTGACGAAAAAGTGCCACCGGTGGAATCCGGCGTCCCATGCAACTTGGAAGAGGTCATCGCAAAGTCCGGCAACCGCATCCAGGAATTGATTGCCAATATGGACCAATTCACGGCAACCGAGGCGGTGTCCCACGTTTCGATCAACAAGTGGGGACTTCCCTCTCGTCCCATCAAGTTCGAGTTCAACTATGTTGTTTCCATTAAGAAGAACCGGCTCGGCCTGCTGAATGTGGAGGAGTATCGGGACTCTCATTATTCAGTGGCCCAATTTCCCGATGGTATTGCTACGACCGGGCTGCCGGCGCTCGTACTCATTTTTCATCCTTCTAACGTGGAAAACTTTGCCCTTGCTTGCGAGGGACTGACGCGGTCGCACGGCGCGCCGGCCTGGCAAATCCATTTCCGCCAAAGAACCGATCGACCCAATACCATTCGCACCTATCAATCGGGAGCCCATGGCCCGGTTTACTCCGTCCCACTGAAGGGGCGCGCCTGGATCGCCGCGGACAACTTTCAGATCGTCCGGTTGGAAACGGATCTCGTCGCCCCTCTGCCGCAAATCCGCCTCGCCGCGGATCACGCCGCCATCGAATATGGTCCAGTGCATTTCCGCGCCCGCAATCTGGATATGTGGCTGCCTCAAATAGCGGAAGTCTTTTACGATTGGAAGGGCCGCCGCACTCATCGCCGTCACAACTTCAAAAACTACTTGCTTTTCTCCGTTGACGACAAGGAACACATTTCAGAACCTAAGGCCCAGGACGCCAAGCCTTCCTAACCGTCCTCTTCCGCTCTTAATTTGGAGTGCGGCAGCCCAGCTGCCGCTTTTGTGGCGCTAGCTTCATCTAACACGTAGCTGACGGAGGTCAGACTGGCGGCGTCCGCCGCGGCGAACGTTTAGCCAACGCCGCCTCTGCCAAACCACGTTTAATGCTGCTTCACCTCAAGCTGCACCGGCCGCGCCACCGAACTTACTTCCGGATCGTAGTATTCGTACACGCGCGACCGGAACGTCCGCGCGCGAATCGGATACTTCGCGCGCAAGCGAAACTTCAGCGTCACCGTATCGCCGGGCGCAAACGAATCGAAGTACAGAATCGCCTGCGTGGCCGTCATGCTGAACTTCTCCAGCCGCCCGCTCTTCAGTCCGGTGCTCTTCTCTCGGTACGCCTGCAAATCTTCGCTCAACAGATCGAATCCCGGCGGAATCCCCAGGTCAACCATCACCATGTTGGCCGACTTGGGCAGATTGTTCTTAATTGTTGCCGTCGCCGTGGCAATGTCGTCCTGCGCCAGATGCGTGCGGTCGTAGCTCACCTCGATCGAAAGCGGCTCGTTCTCCGGTTTCTTGTCCCACGGCAAAAAGTATTGGCCCACTACCTGATACGCCAGTCCGCCCTTCCCCTCGAAGCGGATCTCCACGGTGTTTGCGCCTTTCGCATCGAGTTCCTTGAACACAAACTGATGAAGCAAATCATTATTTTCGGGCGTCAACGCAAGTTTTCCCGCGGTCTTGCCGTTCAGCATCACTTCCAGAGTGCCGCGCACGTCCGCCGCGCCTTTCTCCGTGGCCAGCAGCAGCGCCCGCAACGCCATGATTGTCGCTTGTGTCGTCCCCCACGTTCCGGAGGCATCCTTCTTCGCCGCGATGTAACTCATCGCCTTACGTGCCGTGCCCGAAGCGTTGCCCCATTTCAGCAGCGCTTGCGCGGCCAGTCCCGTTGTCTCTACGCTCGCGCTCGTCCCCGTGGCATACACCGCCGTTTCGTCCGCGTTCCACCAGGCTTGTTCCTCTTTTTCCGTGCGTGCATCCAGCAGCAGTTGCATCGCCTGCCGCGTGAAGTCGCGGTCCTTTGCGTAATCCGTCGCAAAGTTGGCAAGCACCGCCAGCGTATAAGTGTCGGCCTTGGCACTCATGTGGCTTTCGATAAATTGTTTGGCTTTCTCCACCGCAGGCCCTTGGTAACCGGTGTTCTCCAGCGACCAGGCAAGATAGGCGGTGATGCGCAAAACGTCCGTGTTGTATCGGTTCGTCGCGCCCTCGTTGATAAACGACGTGTCCGGCTTCCAGCTCCCGTCCGGCTGCTGCTGCCCGGCAAGCCATTGCTGCGTTCGCGCAATCAGCTTCGGGTCTACGTCATGGACCTTGGACATGTCGCTGAATTCCATCAAGCCGTATGCGGTCAGGATTTTGTTTGCCGGCGCGCTGCCGAACCACGAAAAGCCGCCGCCCGGAACTTCAAACGTCAGCAGCCGCTGGTATCCATTCGCGATAAATCCTTCCGCCTTGGCATGCACTTCGGGAGTCAGCTTCTTGGTCCGCTTCATGTAATCGAGCGCCAGCACATTCGGGTAGGTGCTCGAAGAAGTCTGTTCGAAGCAGCCGTATGGCATCCGCAGCAGGCTGTCCATCCCTTCGATCACCTGGCTCAACGGCCCGGGATAGAGCCTGACGAAGATCTTGCTGGCATCGGGAATGGATTCACCAGGGAAGTTCAGCTCATGCCGCGCCGTGAACTCCAGGCGACCGTTGAAAACCATGCTCTGTTCGCGCCCGTTGGGTACGACTTCGATTTCGCGCACCACGATGTCCGCGCGATCCGCCCCGCCTTTCATCCGCGCACTCAACGTCAGCTTGAATTTCCCGATTCTCTTGGCTTCCAGGGTAAACTGCGACCCGCCCACCCGCGCGGATTCCACCGTTACACTTTTCTCGGCCACGTCATCCACAAGGGAAAACCAATCGTCCGCTTGCAGTTGCAAATTCACGTCTCCGGACCCGCCCGAGTAGTTGTACACCGCCACGGGGATCGAGACGCGGTCCCCCTGCGTCAATACGACCGGCAGATCCAGATCCACGAAGAAATCCTGAAACACTTTTAAGCTGGATGTTGCGCTCCCGAGCGCGCCCCGTGGCGTTGACGCCAGCATCGCCATGCGCCACGTCGTGATGGAGTCCGCCAGCGGAATCGTGATGCTCGCCGTCCCGTCCTTGTCGGTGATGATTTCCGGATTGATGTACAACGCCTCCGGAAAATAAGAGCGCACGCGTGGCGCGCCCGAGCCAGCCTCATCCTTTTCTTTCACGAGCGTCGCGCTATTCACCATGGCATCGGCCGCGCCGGTCACTTCGACCATCTGCATGGCAATCATTGCTTTGGGAGACGCCGGCACCATGGGCTCAAAATCGCGAGCCCTCAAAGGCGCACCGCCCATGCCGCCGACAACTCCGCCCACAACCCCACCCGCAGCTCCACCCGGAACACCGCCAACAACTCCCATTCCAACTTTGAAATCCGCGAGCATCCTTCCGGAATCACCGACAGCCACAGTAGTCCCAGCGCGGTCTTGCCGGAGCATCACGGAAAGGTTCGCGCGATCCCGCGGTTCCAATTCCAGCTTTCTCGAAACGCTTCCTGCCTCCGTCGATACTCCCATCCAGTAATCGCCCGCCGGCAAACCATCCAGCCGGAACCGCCCATCGGCGCCTACGCGTGTCGTGCGGACCTTCCCGCTCAAGACGGAGCGCAACTCCACGATGGCGCCTTCCAACGCCCCGCCCCACTGGTCGATTGCCGTACCGCTAATCTCCGCCAGTCCGTTGTATGGGCCTCGATCATTTTCGATGTTGACCCCGATGGTGCTGGGTCCCGAACTCGGATGCCCCACGATCTTTCTGCGGCGCACTTCCACAACGACAAACAAATCGTCGCCCGTGCCGAACTGTTTGTCCGGTCCTGCGCTGCGCACCAGATAGTGCGTCTTGTTCGGATCCCACGCGACGTGTTCCATCCGCAGGTTGGTGTCCCAGGAATCGCGCAGCTCCGTCGCGCCGTCGTGCGTCATTTTCTCCACTGTTGCAATCAGGTCCCCGCGCTCCGGGCTCTCCGCATACGCATGGCTGAGCCGTTCCGATAACCCGCGCACTTGCGCCAGGAAACGCGCCTGGTAACGTTGCGCGTACTCGAAGTATTTCGTCTGTGGCACGGTCCGCCCGAACTCCGTCTCAAACTTGTTACCGCTCACCATCTCCGTGGCTGAAAAAAGCGCTCGAGCCGCGCGGTCGTGTTGTTCCTCCTCCGGCTTCTCCACCGGCTCGACGATCTCCGGCATGCCGATCGAATGAATCTCATAGCGCGGCTTCAACACTTCCTGCTCCAGGTAGAAGAAGACTTTCGCAAACCCAGGCTGCTTTTCCGCCAGCGCGAAGACCGCTTCATCCACCACTTGCAGTCCCAGCGCCGCGCTTACCCCTTGCCCTTTCGCGTTGGTCACGCGGAAGCGGATGCGTGCCTCGCCTCCCGGCTTGTAAACCGCCGCGTTTGACGTAGCCTCGATCTTCAGTTCATCCGCCGGCTGCACGAAGACCAGCCGGTGATCCCCCACGGGACGCGCATCGCGGCCGAACAAGTAGGCATTGAAATCCACCGTTCCCGCCAGTTCCGGCGTGGCAGCGAGAGTCAGCTCGGCCTCACCGTTTTCGATGTCCACGTCGCGCGTCAGTATGGTTTGCCCTTCTTTCACAACGTCCACATAAGCAGTGCCACGCTTAACGGTCGAGAACAGTTTCAATTGAATGGCGTCCCCCGCGCGGTACACCGCGCGTTCCGTCCGCAAAAGAATCTGATCCTGGCCTCCGCGGCTTTGCAGCGGAACGTTGCTCGACGCGTGGTTTCCTTCTTTATCCGTCGCTTCCACTTTCAGAGTTTGTGTTCCCGCGCCCGCCTTGATTCGAATCACCGCTACTCCACCGTCGTCCGTGGCTGCTCGTTGGTCAGGATTGTCTGCCGCATGGATCATCAAGTCCGTTCGCGCCGGTGTTCCATCCGGATAGGAAGTGAGCAGGAACACCTGATTCTCCAGACCGGGAATGAGCGTGCCCCCTTCCGGCACTGCCGTCACCAGCAGCGGCATTTCGCTGACGGTGATCGGCTCTCCCTTGCTCTCTGAATGTTCCGCGGAGTCCTTCACCGTAGCCTCGATTAACACGCGTGCGGCTCCTTGGCTGAGCGGCCGCCCCGCAAAGTACTCCGGCAGTTTCAAATCGAATTCATAGCTCCCGTCGCGATCGGTCTTCCCATGCACCGAGCCCACTTCAAACACGGCAACGTCCAGGCTGGTGGCTTTCACGCTGATCTCGGCTCCATCCACCGGCTTCCCAAAGAAATAATTCGCCCGCACCGTTCCCTTCACGTGATCGCCCGGCCGGTAGCCTCGCTTCGTTTTCTTCTCCTTCCCTGCAAACTCCACCGCCACTTTGAATTTCGGCAGCACGTACCGTTCAACGTTCAAGGCAATCTCCACGGTGTTCGTGGGCGCCGAGTCCGCTTCGCCCAGCAGCGCGCGCAGGTGATACGTCCCCAGGTTAACTTCATCGGCCAGGCTGAATTCCGCCGACGCAATCCCGAACTTGTCGGTCCCCGTCGCTCGTTTGAAAACCTTATTGCCGCGCGAGTCTTCCACTTCAAACGTCAGCTTCCGATTGGCGGCCGCTTCGTGATTGGCGCGGTCCAGCGCCAGGGCGCGCACGTGGATGGTCTGGCCGGGCTGGTAAATGGGCTTTTCTGTCGTGAGCAGAATGGAAACCTTTTCCTCCAGCCGTACGGCCTGCGTGAATTCCGTCGAGCCGATCGGCGTGTCCACCACATACCGTAACTGGTAGCTCCCCGCCACCCCCGCCGGGAATTGAAATTGCGCCTCGGTGGTCCCCCGTCGATTCAGCCGCCCTGTGAACAGCACTCGCGGCTTCTGATCGGCAATCGCTAGCTCGATGCGCACCGTCCCGGCGCCGGCAATCACCTCGTTCTTGGAATCCGTCACAATCACGCGCACAGCCGCCGGGCCCCCGCTCAAATACGATTGCTGCCCTAGGATGTGCACGACAGGCGTCCGCAGAATCTGCGAAATCGATTCCGTACCCTCCAGCGCCGCGGCCTTCCCATCGTCATATTCATACCGGTAGCGCACGCGATGCCACACTAGGTCATCCACACCAAGCGCCTTGTCCAGCCGGATATTTTCCTGCCAGCGTCCATATCCTTCGGCCATGGCCGCCTGCGTTTCCGCGCGGCCCAGAACTTTGTCGTCCGGATCCAGGACTTCTACCGTCAGTTTTCCATCGCCGGAATGCACGGCATGGTAAGGAATCGTCACGTGCAGGACGCCGCGTGAGTACGTCACTGCCGCGTCTTTGCCGCTTGCTTCCTGGAAGGGTTCCATCAGCAGCACCACGATGCCGGCCACCGCCAGCAGGGCGGCGATCAAGGGCCACCACAGATTGTTTGGGCGCACCTCTGCGTTCGAGATTTTCATGATTCGTCTCCTTCAGCTCCGGTTCATGGCGCCCCTGCGATTTTCTTGCGCTCCTCTCTAGAACGATTCGCTCGTCATTTCTTGCATTGCGTGTATGAATTAAATCCGGCGCCATCCGCCTGCGAGCGGACGCACTTCGACCAATTCGACACCATCGGCAGACGGGAAGTGCCCGGCACCGGGCACGTCCTTGGACTTTACCCGGTACTCAGTCGCGGGTACCCTGTCCCTTGATCACTCAAATAGCGCTTGAACTATGCGCCCCGCTTTCTCGTATTCTCTAATATGCCCACCATGCGCCGGCGCCTCATTCGCATCGCTTTGATTCTCCTGCTTTTCCCGCCGCTCCTGGCCGCTGTCGGAGGCTGGCTGGCCGCACCCGCTTTCCTGCATCCCATTCGCCGCGAACTCACTCCCGATCTCATTCGCGAAGCCGACGCTTCATTCGCCACCACGCATTCATACCGGGAAGATTTTGACGTCCGCGCCCCTGACGGCGCCCTGCTCCGCGGCTGGAAGGTCCGCCCGCCAAATCCCAACGGCAACTGGGTCCTCCTCTTTCATGGCGTCGCCGACAACCGCGTCGGCGTGATCGGCCAGTCGGAATTCCTCCTGCGCTCCGGCTACAGCGTCGTCATGATGGACGCCCGCGCCCACGGGGCCAGCGAAGGTCCTATCGCCACCTACGGCTGGCTCGAACGAAATGACACCCGCGCCATCATCGACGCCCTTCTCGCTTCCGAACGCGATAAATACATCTCTGTACAAATGAGTTCTCCATTTCCGCCCGGCATTTCTGGGCCGGCCCGGCCGCAACATCTCTTCGCTCTCGGCGAATCCATGGGCGCCGCCATCGCGTTGCAATCCGCGGGCGCCGACCGGCGCATCGAAGCCGTCGTCGCTGAATCTTCCTTCGCCAACCTCCGCGAAGCAGCCTATGATTACGCTGGCCTTCGGCGTTCTCCGCTGCTCGGGAAAACGCTTTTCGCACCCGGCACTTGGACGCTGCTCTATCGCGGCGAAAAGCTTGCCGGCATTCCGCTCTCCGAAGTCTCCCCGGAAAAAGCCGCATCGTCCCGTGCCTTTCCGGTTCTGCTCATTTGCGATGAAAACGATGTTGTCCTGCCCTGCCGTCATACGGAAATGATTTACGCCGCCGCCCTCGGCCCCAAGCAGCTGTGGGTCGTCCCACGTGCATTCCATACCGCCGCGCTCGGATTCCAGCCCGCGGAATTCAAGCGCCGCGTTCTCGCCTTCTTTTCGGAAGCCGCGGCAAATCCAAACACCGCTCTTTACTGATCTCAGTGCGCCGCAAGGAATCCGCTTGACCATTTTCGCGGCGATGACTACCCTTCCACAATTCAAGTAAGGTTGTATAGCGGTAGAAACATTACGGTTGGGGAGCCGGATTGTTTTCCTGCATTGGTGCGGCGTGAGCCCGAATTCTTGCCGAAGGTCGCCTACCCCACGTCTGGAGAGTGAAATGAAGGCATTTCTGGCCAAGAGTTCTTTTGTCGCGGTCTTCGTACTTCTTTTTGTCTCCCTCGCGTTGCCAGACGGCAGCAGCGCACAAGAGCGCGTTTTTTATAACGCCAAGATTTTTACCGCTGAGCCCGAGCATCCCTACGCCGAAGCCGTCGCCATTCGCGGCGACAAGATCGTCGCCGTCGGCAATCTCAACGAAGTCAGCAAGTTGGTGTCCGCCGGCGCCGAACGGGTGGACCTCCAGGGCAAAACCCTCTTTCCCGGCTTCATCGATTCGCACAGCCACTCCATCGACGGAGGCACGAACCTGATTTCCGCGGAGGTGGGTGAGGACCTCAAGTCGCTCGACGAACTTATGGCCTTCGCGTCCGAAGCGCAAAAATCCGGCCGCGGCATGCGCGGCGATATTCTTGAAATTCTTGGCTTGCCCCTGGCGACCTGGTCTCACCTCGAAGAACTGAATGCGAAGTTCAACTCCGGCTCCTATGAGAAGCAGGCGGTTCTTCTCCAGGGCATGGATGGCCACACCGCCTGGGCCAATCGCGTGATGTTAAGGCGCGCCGGCATCAACAAGGATTTCCTGAAGAAGCTTTCCGCAGGAGAACGCAGCTACTACGGCGTTGGCAAGGATTTCGAACCCAACGGTTTCCTGGTGGACGCAGGCACGGAAAAGATCACGCCCCTTCTCCCGAAGCCCTCCGATGAGCGGCTCTTGGCCGCCGCCCGCGCCGCGGTTCAGTACAATTACGGCCTGGGCATCACCGCCTGGCTCGATCCCCTCGCCAGCGATGATGTGTTGAAAGCCTACCGACTCCTGTCCGAGCATGGGGAACTCTTGTCTCCAGTGGCTGCGTTTCCGCAGGTTTTTGCGAAAGATCCCGCCGCCGAGATCGCCGCCGTCCTCAAGACGCGCGAAGCTCTGAAAAACGTTATCAATCTCCACGTCATCGGCATCAAAGTGTTTGCCGATGGCGTCGTGGAATACCCCTCGCAGACCGCCAACCTCACGAAGCCTTACAAAAACACCGGCCGCAACGGCGATCTGCTCTTCGACCCGAAAAAATTCGCTGAATTGTGCATCGCCGCCGATAAGCAAGGCCTGATCATTCACGTTCATGCGCTCGGTGATGGCGCCGTGAAAGCCGCGCTCGATGGGATCGCCGCCGCTCGCCAGGCCAACGGGAATTCCGGGCTCCCTCATACCCTTACCCACGAACAGTTCGTGGCGCCCGACGATTTTCCGAGGTTCCGCGAACTGGGTGTCCTCAGTGCATTGCAGTTGTACTGGGCCAACGCCGGTCCGGACACCATTGAAATCGTGAAACCCTATCTGGACCCGGAAGTGTACAAATGGCAGTATCCCGCGCGGTCGTTGCTCGACAACGGCGCGGTTATTTCCGGCGCCAGCGATTGGCCCGTTTCCACCGCGAATGTTTTCTGGGGAATCTATCAGGCGGAAACCCGCAAGGGCCCCGAAGGCATTCTTGACGCGTCTCAGGACATGCCCCGAGAAGCGATGTTTTACGCTTATACCCGGAACTCCGCGCGCGCCATGAACATGCTCGACACGATTGGAACCGTCTCCCCGGGCAAGCGCGCCGACCTGATCCTGATTGATCGCGACGTTCTCACGGTCTCGCCAGAGGAGATGCGCGAAGCCAAAGTGCTCTGGACCATGGTCGGCGGTAAAATCGTCTGGACCGCACCGGCGCCTGGTGAAAAGAAAACGCAATGAAACAGAATCAAGGCGCTTGCCCTCGGAATCCTCTGCAGTAACTTCTCTCTGTTTCTTTCTACGTTTAACTTTGAACTCGCAACCGGCGGCCCTTTCCAATTTCGATTTTCTGTTTTCTCCTCAATGCACCGGATGTTGCCGCGCTTCCCATTCCAGGCTCAGCCGCCGCACCGTCTCCCTCAGCCGCACCGCCAGCGCGGCAATCGTTTCGAGCCGCTGCTCTCCTCCGTGCGGAAGTTTTCCGTCGTTTTTTCTGTGAATTTCCGCGAGCAGGAGTTCCGCGTTCCCCAGGATTCCCGTCAGCGGATTGTTCAGCTCGTGGCGCAGCACCTCTCCGAAATCTTCTTCGCCATTTTCGAACCGTTCCGGCGCCAGGACGGCCTCGTGCTTCTCCAGGTGCAGATGCCGTTTAATCGACTGCATGGCCGCGCGCAGGTTTCCCCCGTTTCTCCTTACGTAATCGGCGGCGCCCGCTTCGATCAATGCGGACAACTCCGGATGTTTCTCCGCCAGTCCCACGACGACCACCGGCGCATATACCGCCAGCGAGGCCACTACGGCTTCGAGCGTCGGCGCCAGCCCCCGCGGCCCCTCGGCCTCCTCCACGACCGATTCCTCCTGTAGCAGAATCGCCGCCGGCGCGTCTTCCTGCACGATACGTCTCGCCGCGTTGATACTGCTTACCGCCGCTACGCGAACGCCGGTAAGCTTCGCATCGAACTCCCGCCGCACCGCTGCGCAGAGTACCGCGTCGTTGCTCACCACCAATATGGTTTGTTCCCGGTTGCCCATGTTCTTATCCGTTCCTCGCTGCGTTTTTCTTGTTTACTTCCGCCACCGACGATTTGCGCTGGTGCCTGATTTCCAGCATGGCGTGCACTTTTTCCGTCAATTCTTCCACGCGGAAAGGTTTCGCTACGTGCGGCAGGCGGTTTTGCTCCAGGAACTCCCGCGTTTGCGCCGCCACGATGTCTCCGGTCACGAAGAGGAAATGTTTCCGCAACGGATTCCCGGCCAGTTCCAGCGATTTATAGAAATGCTGGCCGTCCAGCCCGGGCATCTTCATGTCGCAGATCACCAGGTCGTAGGATTTCCGCGCCGCGCGCGCCAATGCCTCCCGGCCGTCCAGCAGCACGTCCACGTGCATGCCCTCGTCTTCGAGGACGTCCGCAATCAGCCGGGCCACTGTGGGCTCATCCTCGACCACCAGCACGCACGCGCCGTTTTCCGCGCCGAACTTGGTCGCATCGGCATCGCCGAAACGCGCTGGAGCCGCGGCTTCAGGGAACGGGCTGATCTTCTTTAACGGAGCCGGGCTCACCGGCTCGCGGTGCAGCGACTCCGCTGCCGCCGGCAGTTCGATCTGAAATACAACGCCCCCCTCGGGAGGGCTCAATACGTGAACTTGTCCGCCATGCTCGCGGACCGCGCTCAGCACGATGGCAAGCCCCAGGCCGGTTCCCACACCCGCGGGCTTGGTGGTGAAAAAGGGGTCAAAGATCCGCGCCTGAATGGCCTGCGGTATTCCCGGACCGTCATCGGCTACTTCCAGGAGTACCCGCCGGTCGCCGGCTCTCTTGGTGCGCAGCCGGATGGTTCCGCCAAGGGCTTGCTGCTGGAGGGCTTGCCGCGCATTGCCCATCAGGTTCATCAGCACCTGCTGCAAATGCCCGGGATCACCTTGTACGAGTGGAAGCGTGGGGTCCAAATCGATCTCCACTCGAATTTTTTCCTCCATCAGGCCAAACCCCTGGAGTTCCATGGACCGCAGCACGATTTGATTCAGCGATACGAGTCGGCGCTCCGGCAAAGCTTCCCGGGCGTTCAGGAGCAACTGCCGCAGGATAGTGCTCGCCCGTTCTGCTTCCTGGTAAATCTGCTGCGCTTCTTCAGCTCGCCCATTGGTATCCTGGCGAACCAACAAACGCTGCGCGTAGCCGAGAATGCTGGTGAGCGGGTTGCTCAATTCATGCGCGACGCTGCTGACCATCTGGCCGAGCGCCGCGAGCTTCTCCGTCTGCAGCAGTTTCGAATGGAAAACTCTCTGGGCTGTCAGGTCGCGGTAAATCTCTACTCGCCCCAGTGGCCTTCCCATCGAATCGAGCACCGGCCGCGCGGCTCTCTCCAGGATTCGCGGAACCGGGTGCAGCATCTGCAACTCTTCGCGCACGCCGCCCTCGATACCCTGGGCCAGCGCCCGCCACTTTTCACCAAAAAGCGCCGGTTCGGAGGCTTGCCCCGCAAGCCGCTGGATCAATCCCTCCAGCGTCCTGATATTTTCGGACTCTTCTGGAGCCAGGCTAACGATTTGCGCGAACCGCGTATTAACCGCGCGCACGTTGTCATTGGCATCAAACAGCACCACTCCTTCTTCCAGCCATTCGATGACGTTTTGCAGCTCGGTTTCGGCGTGCTGTTCCTGCGAACCAGAGTCGCGCGCACTCAAGGGCTCGAGGAGAATCCCCGCCGGCTCTCCCCGCAGCGCCGGGATGAATCTCATTTGCACGCTCATTCCATTGTGCAGTTCGGCTTGCGGTGTTTCTTCCCCCGGGATCTGACTCGTCGCAGCGGCTTGGCGCGAATCTCGCAGCCAGATCCGCATGCGCTCCCGGTCGCGGCCCTGGAACAACTCGGAAAAATGCTTCGGTGCGGCGCGCTCGCCCTGACGAGTCCTTTCCGCTTTCGCTGCTTGGCCCGCCAGCTCCCGCGCGCCCCGGCTCGAAGCGAGGATTCCTCCCGTCTCGTCTACCAGGAGCAGGGATTCGCTCATCAGATCCAGCAGCGTTTGGCGGGCGGAGGCGTGCCGCTTTTCCTCTTCTCTCCTTTTTCTGCTCCACAGCGCCGATGCTGCCAGCGCGGCACGCAGCTCCAGGCGGTCGACGGTGCCAAGCGACTCGGCGCCTCTGGGCAGCCCCGCCACCAAAGTGCCGAGAAGTTGCCCCTCCGCCTCCAGTGGAAATGCCACGATTCGGGCTACCTCCGTCTGCGCCCAGCCCACTTGGGGTTCGCATTCCATCAACTGCCGCGCTTGCAGTGACCGCCGCCATACATTCGCCAGCGGCTCGCTCTCGATCGCGCGCGCCCAGGCCTCGTCTCCGCTGCGCCAATGAAACTCAACTTTGCCGGTAACGGCGGATGCCTCTTGCGGAATCGAGAATGCGCCGATGACGGCAAACGCGGCGCCCGGTCCATCGCTTTCTTCCGCTTGCGCGGTGCAGCTGGCCGCCAGGTTCGCAAGCAAGGTCTCCGCGGAATGCCCCGCGGCTTGCGTGCCGAGAAAACGCCGGGCAGCCGCGAGGTCCGCGTTTCGTATGCACAGGATTCTCCGCTGTTCCGCGAGTTCCAGCGCCAGAGCGAGCTCGGCCGCTGTGGCTTCCGCGCGATCCCGGGAAAGCGCCAACTGCTTTCTCTTGCTTCCCGCCAGGATGACGCCACGGAGGCGGTCTTTGCTCGCCACCGGAATCCACAAGGCGCGGCGCAGTCCCAGCAGTTGCCCGATGATGGGCCTCTCAGGGGAAGCCTCCAAATTCTCTTCCACCACCTTCCTTCCCAGCAGGAGTTCTTCTGGCAGCGGAGGCGCGAAGGAAAGATTCATCCACTCTTGGGGATTCTCCGGATTCTCCCGGTCCCATACCAGGCCGCGAAACGCTACGGCACCGTCGTGGTGGCGCATGCCGCTCGTTTCCGGTTCCGTCCACACACCGATGCGGTCGGCGTATCCTTCCTTCGCGAGTCCCTGCAACGCCGCTCGCAACAATTCTTCGCGCGAAGCTCCCGCGAGGGCCGTGTGCGCCACACCCGCCCGCATCGTTTCTTCCTCTGCTTTCTTCCCCCAAACTCTCATTCCCTTGCCTATCCTGCCTCCACGTTCGCCGCTTTTCCCCCGCCTGCCGGCATGCGATAACTAAACCAGGAGCGGCAGCCTGTATCACCCCCTGCATCAATGTGTCCATCGGACAAGGCATGTTTATGCCAAGGAATCAATCACTTAGAAGAAATCGGGGAGAACCGGAGCCCGCCTTGGGATTCCATGTCGAAACTTTGCTCGGCGTTCTTCCCAGAGTGAACCGCCGGCAAAGAACAACGCAAGACGGGTGATTAGCGTCTCGCAACTCGTAGCCGGTCGATGGAGAAGCAGTCAAATAGGCTGGGCCGGCAGGCTAACAAGAATCAGCTCGAATGGCTCCTGCGAAGGTGGCCTTCTAAGCAAATCATATGGATGGAATGGATTCTCGCGATTGAACACTTATAAGGGAAAACCTGAAGTTGCCTGTATCGCCGAAATAGTTTCTATACGGGGAGTGATTACTGCTCGGCTTGCTCCATGTGGTACTGCTTGAGTTTGCGGTACAGCGTAGTCTTACCGATTCCCAGCATGCGTGCCGCCGAGAGTTTGTCGCCGCCCGTCTCGCGCAGCGTGCGCAGAATGGCGCGGCGCTCCAATTCATCGAGTGGCAGAATTTCATTTTTTTCCGGCGCGCGCTCAGTGGTCGGATACTGCAGGTTGGACGGCAAGTCTCCAACGTGCACGATAGGCCCTGAACCGAGAGCCACGGCCCGCTCAATGGCGTTTTCCAGTTCGCGCACATTTCCCGGCCAGTCGTAGGCAATCAGCCGGTGCATGGCGTCATCCGAGATCGTGCGCACCGGCCCTTGCGGGTCCGAAAATTTTTCCAGGAAGGCCGTGACCAGGATGGGGATATCGCTTTTCCGGTCCCGCAGCGGCGGGATCTTCACCTGCACCACGTTCAAACGGAAATACAAGTCCTGCCGGAACGTTCCCCCGCGAATCGCGCCTTCCAGGTCCCGGTTGGTGGCGGCGATGATTCGCACGTTGATGCGCCGCCGTTCGGTCGAGCCCACCGGTTTGACCTCGCGTTCCTGCAAGGCCCGCAGCAGCTTGGCCTGCAGGTCCACGGGCATGTCGCCGATCTCGTCAAGAAAGAGCGTGCCTCCTTGCGCCGCCTCCAGCAATCCCTGCTTGGCTTGCATGGCTCCGGTGAACGCGCCCTTTACATAGCCGAACAGCTCGGATTCGATCAACGTCGGAACCAACGACGAGCAGTCCACCGGAGCGAATGGCCGCTCCTTGCGCGGCCCGGAATAGTGGATGCTCCGCGCCACCAGTTCCTTCCCCGTTCCGCTTTCCCCCAGGATCAGCACCGGATATTCGTGCTGGCTTACCTTTTCCATGATCTTGTAAACCCGCTACATCTTCATGGACACGCCGATCAGCCCGCCGAAACCCGGCCGCGTCTGCAGCTGTTCGCGTAACAGACGATTCTCTTGCTGCAGCTCAACTGCGCGCCCCACTCTCTCCAGCCGCGACTGCAGCTCTTCGATCCGGAACGGCTTCGTCACGTAGTCCACCGCACCCATACGTGTCACCTCCACCGCCGATTCGATCGTTCCATACTGCGTCAACACCACCACGGCGATTTCCGGGTGCAGATCGTGAACCTGCTTCAGCAACTCCAATCCATTGGCCTGCGGCAGTTTCAGGTCCGTCAACAAAATATCGATGGGCGAGTGTTCCAGGACGTCCAGCGCTTCTTCCGCCGTGGCCACCGCCACCGCTTTCATTCCGGACTGCTGCGCCACCGCCGCGCACGTTTCGCGAATCGCGCTCTCGTCATCCACAATCAGGATGCTCATAGGCACGGCCTCACGACGCACTGCTGCTTGCTCAATCATTGTGCTCATCCTGTGAACCCGCAATCCCCGGATTCCCTTGCACCTTCTTTTCCATTTCAGGAAACTACTATTCACTCATTGATAATTCAACATCTTAGCCGTATCGATCCCTGTCTGGCAACTCCCGATTGGGGAATCAGGTTCGCTCTCCCGAATCTCTTCTTCCACCATTCCACCTGCAACTCTCCGGTTTTCATCTGTTTGCAAAAATGGAACGTGCTAATCCCATTTCGGAACAGCGCGACACACCCTCTGTCCCAACGAAACAAAACGGGCCCCCCGAACTATTCGGGGAGCCCGTTCAATCCAACCAGCCAGTTTATATTTTGTCGTTACCCTTCGACGCTAGCCGGTCCGTTCTGTTCCTCGGTGAACCGTTTAGGGGTTCGCTTTTTTCTTCGGCGCCGGGGCCGGAGCGGCCGTTTTTGCTTTCCCGGTGGCTCCGCCCTGCCGGCTTAGCAACGTCAGCGCATCCCGTGAATTGAACGGGAAGCGGCGAACCGACTGCTCGCCCGTGGTGCTCAGGGTGACGTCCACTCGCCGGTTGCTGGCCAAGCGCACCGTCACCAGGTTTTTGAGGATCTTCTGCTTTTCCGCAGCGCTCAGGTCCGTATCCGCCTCGACCTGCGCCTTGACCTCTGCGTCCGTCATGTTCTTTTCAAACCCAAAAGCCTGGGTCTGCAGGTGATCCGCGGGCACGCCCTTTTCTATCAGGTAATTCTTAGTGCGTTCCGCGCGGCGTTCGGAGAGTTTCACGTTGAATTCCCGGTCCCCGCGAATGTCAGCGTGGCCCTGGAGAGTCAGGTGGGCATCCGGCCGGTACTTCAGATATTGCAGGAAGTCGCTCGCCAGCGTGTCGAGTGTACCAGCCTGGCTCGGCTCCAATCCACCGGCGGGTTTCGCAACCGTCGGCAGCAGCGTCGGGAAGTAGATACTGTGCAGCGCCAGTTTGGCTTCCAGTTGCTTGATCTGCGGCGGTTCCTTCACTTCCACGTTGCCCGAAGCATCCGCCGTTCCGCCTCGTCCATCATTCACCGTGCACTTCACCGTGTAGCTGCCCGGTGCCGCGCCCGTTGAATCAAACTGTACCTTCGAGCCGCTCCCGGAGATTTGTCCGCCGGTCGTGGTATAGCTGTACGTAAGCGGATCATTGTCCGGGTCGCTTCCGTTGCAAGTCACGCCGGTGCGCTCGCCGGGTAGAATCGGGCTGCGCTCGATCGACAGTGACGCTGTCGGGGGATGGTTGGGCTTCTCTTCCACCTTGATGTCCGCGGCGCACGTCGCCGTCCCGCCCCGTCCGTCATCTACTTTCACGTTGACGGTATAAGAACCCACTCCAACGCCCGCCGAATTCCAGCGCGCGTCCGCGCCCGTGCCGTCGACTGCCCCGCCCGTGGCCGTGTAACTGTACGTCAGCGGATCGTTGTCCGGATCGCTGGCATTCACGTGCACCGCCACCGTATCCCCCGATCCGGCAAAGATCGAAGTCGGGTTCACCGAGCAGGCCGCGACCGGCGGGTGATTCGGCGGAGGCGGTGGATTCGGAATCCCGAATCGCACCACCAATCCGCTCCCGATGCGGAAGTTGTCCTGCCGCGCGTTCCCTCCGACGCCGGGGCCGGAAAAATTGGTCATGAAATAATCCATTTGGGCCACGCGCCAAGCCAGGTTCTTGGTGAGAACCATGTCCACGCCGCCGCCGGCCGCCAGCGCGAAGGCGCTCTGATTGCTCGTTCCAGTCATCTCAATCCCGCCCCGTGTTCCGCCAATCAGGAATTCGGCGAACGGCACAAAGCGGTCAAACTTCCTCAAGTTCAACCGCGGGCCAAAAAGAAAACTAATCATGCTGCCATCTACAGTGTTGTTGCTACCTGTCAACGGGAACAGACTGCGCCGGAAATCGTAGGCTCCCACTTCCCCGGTCAGTCCCAGGTACTTCGAAGCGTTATAAGCGAACGATCCCGACCCGCCATGGCCGCTGAAACCCGCGAACGGGTCCCCCGGCGAATAATTCGTAAAAAGATACATCCCCGCGATTTCGTACTTGGGAACGAGCCGGCCCGGTTCGCGCGTGTCCTTCGTCTCTTTCGCGGCGGGCTGCGGTCCAGGAAAAGGCGTTGCCCGGGGCGTTGCCGGTACGGCAAAGTCGCCCTTCACCACCACAATCTTCGTAGCACTCGGCGCCGCTGCCGTTTTCTCCGCGGCCGTACCTGTATTCCCGGAGTTCCCGCCGGAATTATCCGCGTTCTTCTGCTGAGCGCACAGCGGCAAAGCTATCAGCGCGCTCATCGCCAGTGCTGCACACCAATTGCGCATCTCCATCCTCCTGAACCTCTTCCCCAAAATCATGCTTGATTCACGCGTCCGCCTGCGCACCGCTCGCTGCATTCGGCGGACTCCGTTGGACGTATCGCAGCTCATCTTTGTGTCGCCTCTTGCCCCACTGGTACCTCTCCCTACTCAGTTTTCTTGCTCCAGGGAGATACCTCAAGAAGCCACAGGACGCGGTGCCCGGTAGGTTATTCCACATTTCCCTTTTCGCGCAACTATTTCCTTCCGTGTGGCACAGCCACTCCTGGCTGTGCTCTTTCTCCCTGTAAGGGGGCCTGCCGCCTTTTCCCGTGGGGGCACGATACATCGTGCCCTTCTTCGGTGTTTCTAGGAGTGGGGTTTAATTCCTTGCCCCCTAAAAACTCAA
>Ga0207032_1047_pt1 | contig 37556 bp, 33 predicted proteins | sample Alteio_BWMinCont_38_FD_153308 | JGI IMG/M metagenome (GOLD analysis project Ga0207032, IMG submission 153308) | Enriched cells from forest soil in Barre Woods Harvard Forest LTER site, Petersham, Massachusetts, United States -... | ecosystem: Environmental > Terrestrial > Soil > Temperate forest >... | reverse complement strand
TATAAAATACCATACCGAAGGCGCTGATAAAAATACAGCTTTGTTAATAGCTGTTCTACAAAAAAATGCCCAAACAAAAGTTGGAAGTGGCGAAAATGGTGGCCGCACGTTATCGCACGTTCAAATAGTACGCAAATTACAGCAGTTTTCATTAAATGGAAACAGCGGGGCTGCAAGCGTAGCGTTGCCGCAAGGCTTTGATGCCAAAAAATGGGAGATCATTGGCTTTTTACAAAACACGTCAAACGGTACAATTACAGGCGCAACCAGGGTAACATTGCCCGCAGAAGTTAATGCAAGCGATAAATAACGCCAAATGAAATTAATGATTTTACGTTCGGTTATTTAACGGGTAGTTAAGCAGCCGAACGCTTTTTAATCAAATTATACTTTGCATGAAAGCCATAAAAGAAAAGCATTCCTTAGCCATGCGATGGTTCCATTGGGTAAACTTCCCCATATTGGGCGTTATGATATGGAGCGGGATGCTGATATATTGGGCAAACGATGAATATTCGATCACCATATTTGGCCATACTTTTTTTCGTTTTTTCCCCGATTGGTTTTATAATACTTTAAAAATACCGTCTCGCTTATCCGAAGGGATGGCTTTTCATTTCCTGTTTATGTGGTTTTTTACCCTTAACGGGATATTTTATGTGTTATATACCATCATATCAGGCCAGTGGCATGAGCTTGTACCCTCACGTAGCTCGTTTAAAGATGCCTGGCTGGTGCTGCTGCATGATTTGCGTATCCGCAAAACTGCCCCGCCGCAAAACAAGTATAACGCGGCGCAACGCATAGCCTATACCGCAATTATTATTATGGGCATTGGCTCGGTAATAACAGGCCTGGCTGTATATAAACCGGTGCAATTTTACTATTTAACCTGGCTTTGCGGTGGTTACCACTTTGCCAGGATACTTCATTTTGCCTTAACGCTGGGTTATGTGTTTTTTTTTATAGTCCATGTTGTTCAGGTGGTTTTAGCCGGGTGGAATAATTTCAGAGCGGTTATTTCGGGCTTTGAAGTGGTTAATGAAGTGATGGTTGACGAAGTGATTAATGAAAATAATAAACCTGTTATTGAAACTACAAACAACGATGAAAACGCAGGATAAAAAACCCAAAAAAGAGCTTACCATTGAGCAAAAAATAAACAGGCGCAACTTTATATCATTTACGGCTTTTACGGTTTTGGCTGCAGGCGCTTTTGAAGGGTGGCAGTGGCTTTATAAAGCCCCCGAAGAAACTGCAGGCATTACCGCAGGCGCCCGCAAGCCCCTGCGCAGGGCGCTTAATAAAACCGAGCTTTTTTTCAGAAGGTTTTTTAGTAATAACAACCTGGTTAAGACCTATCCAAAATCAATGGCGGCAAGGCAGGTACGAACAAACAGTGATGTGGGCATTGAGGCAGATAAAAAGTCCGACCCTGCAACCTGGAAACTACAGGTAAATAAAAAAGGCGGCGAAGTTTTACAGGTTTCTTTACAGGATTTGATGGCCCTGCCAAAAACAGAAATTGTTTTTGATTTTAAATGTGTAGAAGGCTGGGACCAGATATCGCATTGGGGCGGCGTAAAGTTCAGCGATTTTATTGAGCACTATAAACTGGCCGATTATACCAAAATGGAATACGTAGGTATGGAAACGCCTGATAAAGCCTATTATGTAGGTTTAGATATGCAAAGCGCCGTACACCCGCAAACGCTGCTGGCCTACGAAATGAACGATAAGCCGTTACCCTTAGAGCACGGCGCGCCACTGCGCCTCATTGTGCCGGTTAAATATGGTATTAAAAACCTTAAACGCATAGGTAGTATAACCTTCAGCAATACCCGCCCGCGCGATTATTGGGCCGAGCAGGGATATGATTATTATTCGGGGCTGTAATGCTAATAACACCACTGGCATGCTTTTAACAGTTTCCCGCACCGATACCAGCAACTATGGAAATTCATCGGAAATTTAGCTTTACTGTAAGGTTTTAACAATAGTTACGACAAAGGATAAGTAATTCCTTTATATCTATTGAATTAAAACCTATGGTCAAAAATTTCTGTTTTATTATATTGCTTTCAGGTATTTCTTTGCGGGCATTCTCACAAGGGTGTAGTGATGCCGGTTTTTGCAGCGTAGGTGCTTTAAAAAACACATCATTATTTGAGCAGCCAAAGCATCAGCTAGATTTGGGTCTTAATTTTGGTTATGGCGAACAAAAAACGCTGACCTATAACCCATATGTACAGTATGGCATTAGGTTAAGTAATCGTTTCCTAATCCAGGGTAAATTAACTGCAACCTATGCGACAGGATTTTTAGGCACTAATACAAATATTGGCGACCTGTATGGGATTGCAACTTATACCGTTCAAAAAAATTCAGTAAATGATATCAGTTTAATCGGTGGGATAAAAGTACCATTAACTACCGCCAACGATAAGGGTTCCAACGGTTTGGCCTTACCGTTAGATTACCAATCGAGCTTGGGTACTTATGATTTAATTGCAGGAATAAACTACGTGCTGCTTAAACATTTAGAGGCTGACGCCGGTATACAATTACCTATAATCCAGGAAAATCATAATACATTTTTTCCTGATAATTATAATGAAACACGCATCAAATATTTCCCTCCTACCAATCAATTGCATCGCCAGCCAGATGTTTTATTCCGGTTAGGATATTATATTAATCTTTCTCATTCTATCATATTAAAACCTAATTTGTTAGCTATATACCGGATTGGTTCAGATACTTATACAAATAGATCCGGGGCAAGTTCTATTCTATCAGGAACCGGAGGGCTAACATTAAATGAAGGTGTGAATTTGACCAAACAGTTTAAAAACCATAACCAATTAGAAATACTTTACGCCGCCCCATCGGTAAGTAAAAGAACGGATGATGGGTTAATTCGCGAGTGGGTATTGAATGTACAGTATTCATTCGCCTTTTAAATAAAAAAGACGATCTGGTTAGTCAATGCGGGTCGATATTGATAAACTGGTCGTTAGACACCGGATATAACTTGAGGTAATTTGAGTTGTTTTAAAGAACTTTTGATGAATCAAATTTACGGAAAAAAAGGACCCGAACTTCCGGACTATTTATAAAAAAAATAGTTTGGCAACCCAACATTCTATATTTCGATTTACATAATTATCTATTTATCGAATCACATAATTCTATAACATTGTAATAGATTGAGTACACTTTACAGGAACAACCCAGTGCTCGTCCGGTGCGTGAACGATTTGATTCCTGCGGATACGTACAATTGTATAAATTAGCATCGGATTAATTCTTAACCATGCAACATCAACACCTGTTTAATATCCGTCATTTACTGTATAAATTACGCGGCGGTTTTTTAATCAGGCCGATCGTTATCGCTTTGATTTTTGGTTTCTTAGGTGCTTTTTTATCTACCTGGGAAGAAGGTCATCCGGGGTTGGGCAAACTGGTGCCAACCTTTCTTTTTCCCTCACATGATGACCCGCAGATAGCACAAATCATTCTGAGCAGTATCGCTACATCCATGATGACCGTTGTTGCTATTGTTTTTTCTATTTTGCTCATGACCCTGACCCTTGCCTCCATGCAATTCTCACCGCGCATCATAGTCTCTTTTGTAAATGACCGGGTCACCCAGCAAACCTTAGGCATTTTTCTGGGAACCTTTTTGTACTGTATAGCGGCCTTACCGGCTGCAAGGAAAGTGCCCTTACCCTTTTCCCCGGTGCTGACCGTGATGGGGGCTATGGTGCTGGCACTCGCCTGCGTAGCGTGGCTGATATTTTTTATCAGTCATATATCCCAATCCATCAGCGTTAATAACATCGTTGACCGTATTGCCAGGGAAACTGAAACAATGATCGATTCCCTCATGCCTGAAAACAATTATCAGGATACAGAGCAAAGCGATTTATTTGATCAACCCAGCCCATATGATTCCCCGGTCTTGAGTAAGGTATCTGGGTACATACATACGATCGATCCGCGTCATTTGGTAGCCATAGCCAAATCGAACCGGATAACGGTAAGGGTACTCCGCCGGTTCGGCCATTTTGTGCCGCATGGCGTACCCCTGTTAACGGTTTCCAAAGCCCAAAGAAATAGCCCGGAATTAAGCGAGGACTTACGGAGGGCCTTTCAATTCGGGCCGACGCGCACACTCGAACAGGATATCCAATTTGGTATTTTACAAATCGTAGATATTGCCTTAAAGGCGATATCGCCCGCTGTAAATGACCCCAGCACGGCTATTACCTGTGTGGATCAACTCAGCAGTATTTTAATCAAGTACTCTTCCGGGTCGGCTGTTCAGTCGAGGTACTATGATCCACCGGGCGTATTAAGGGTCGTCATCCCCAATTTAGGCTTAGAGAGGTTGTCAGAGTCCGCATTTGAACAAATCAGGACTTATGCTAACAGTGATGTTGCCGTTAGTTTACGGTTGATGCGGGCTTTTGCCGACATCGCAGTAACGCTGCCGAACACCAAAGATCGCCTGGTGCTTGTTAACCATGGCCGGAGGGTACTTGCCGGTTTCACAGCATCGCCGGGCGAAGATGTTTTGGCGGAAATGAAAAACCGGTTATCATCTTTAGAAAAGATGGCTGAATCAGCCAGTTGATTTTTGCAAGACAAGCCCGTTAACAGATGAACCATCAAGCATAATGGCAGGCCGTTAAAATAATAACAACGAATTTACGGTAAGTGTTAGGTAATTTCTTTATGATCAATACAATAACTTTATTCGTATTCCTGCGTTTATCACCACGCCGTCTAAGGGCCCATAAATATCCTTAAAATCCGGGTTGGTGATACTTCCGGTATAAATACTGCCCCATTTGGTTTGGCGCTGGTCGGTGAGGTTTTCTGCGTTCACAAAAATATCCAGGTGCTTCCACATCTTTTGAACCAATAACCCAAAAGTAATATAACCCTTGCCGGTCGATCCATCGCTTAATAATTGGGGGCCCGTATAAAAACTTTCTGCACCGAATCGAAAGCTGCCCTCGATCTCATAGGTTGAATCAAAGCTGAATTGATTTTTGGGTGTTAATGGCTGCGTCTTGGTAAGCCCATTAAAATATTGTTTAGTATCGGTATAAGTGTAACCAAGATAAAATGCCAACTCATCCATTACTAACTTGATGTTAGTTTCAGCACCTTTTGAAAGTAAATGGCCCGGCGCATTTATAAAGGCATTGTTTTGCAGGACCAACGGCCTATCAACCCTGGTCGAAAAGAACAATTGGTTAACATTAATAAAAGCTTCATCGCCAAATGCGCTACGGTAATTCAGATCACCATTCAGACCGTAAGATTGTTCAGCCTGTGTGTTGCCAATATTTAAAGGTTGTATGTGCTGATAACCATCCTGCTCACTTTCATCATTGAATAAAGTTGGCATTTTATAGCCCAAACCGCCGCCAATACGACTGGTTAAATGGTCGGTAATTTTAAATAAAGTATTGACCCTGGGCAAGAAAAAGAGCCCGCTCGAAGGTTTGCTTGGTGCAGGTGTATTATCATCCAGCCGGATACCGCTTTCTATAGAAAACCAGTTAGTGGCTTTATAGGTATTCTGTACAAACGCACCCATGGTAGTTTGGCTATAACTAAGTCCCTTTTGCGGCGGCTGCGCGCTGAAATGATCGGTGATCAAATTGGCACCCGCTACCCAGGATACTTTCTCCCCATTACGTACATAATTAAATTCGCTGAAGGAGGATAGCTGTTTGCCCTTAAAATCAAAGCCTGGTTCGCCCAGTTGCCGGTCAAAATAACCGATTGTATTCTTAAAATTGATCTTGCTTTCATCATCAATTTTATGGGTGAACGATAATTGAGTAGAAAAACGGAATGTTTTGTTACTTTCAAAATATTGGTGAATATTATCTGCATTTCCGCTGATCACCTGCATGTCACCGCCTAAGCGGTTTTCATAAGTTGTATTTACACCAAACCATCCTGAATTTTCTTCGTCGAGGTACAAGAAGATTTTAGGATTGATAGTGAAGCGATTGGTTAGAGGGATGGCGGAAAAGCCCTTGCCGGATGGATCGAAAGCCCCATTATAGTTATAGGAGCCAAAAATGGTAGTTCCTATATGCTTCCATTTCTGACTGTAAAAACCACTGGCATCACTTCCTTTAGCCGTTGTTTCGTTTAGTAAAAACGTAAGTTCGGGCTCCTTTTCAGGAACCTTACTGATCAGGTTGACCAAACCGGCAATCGCTCCGCCACCGTATAAAGTAGAATTGGAACCCTTGATAAACTCCACTTGCCGCAAATCTAAAGGACTGACCTGCAACAAACTTAAATTACCGGAAAAACCAGCATATAAGGGCATTCCGTCCTGTAATAATTGGGTATAACGACTATCCAGTCCCTGAATACGAAAACTGGCATTACCGCTCACCGCAGAGGTTTGTTGTACATGGATACCGGTTGTTTCCCCTAAAAGCATTTTTATATCGCCAGGGCGCATCGTACTTTTTTCGTCCAGTTCTTCTAAAGGCAATGCCTCTATTCGTGTTGGTATATCCCGCAGATTTTGATTGGTACGGGTAGTTTGAACGGTCACTTCTGCCAGTTCCCCTGTGGCTAACCCTAAACTGATCTCTATTGGCTGATCAGGGTGTTGCATAGGAAAGCTGTAGACTTTTTCGCTTCTGGCGAAGCCTACAAAACTGATCTCAATCTCAAATTTGCCGTTGGGGATATTTGGAATTGTAATAACTCCATTGGTATCAGCAGCAGCCGAAATTTTAAGGTCAGGAATATAAGCTGTAGCGCCTTTTATCATTGCTTTAGTTTGGTCATTTAAAACTTTTGCTTTAAATATATTTTGGGCCATGATCCCGCAGGATAATAGCATACAGGGCATAAGTATGAAAAACTTTTTCATGAATATGAATTGAGCCTGCGCGTAACTATGCCAGGCAAATAATTAAATAGAACAATAAAAATTAGCTAAGAAATCACTTAGGCAAGTGGTGGCCTGAATAAGGTGTTCCGGTAATCACCCGTATAAAAAACAAAAGAATGAATTGGGTGGGTTAGTGCGGCAACGGGCGCAACCAATAAGGTGGTGGTGCAATGTAAAAACACAATATTTAAATGGGTGGCCTGGTGCTGAAATTGAATTTCATTGCCTTTAGCCGGTATTTTATCATGTTCATTATGTCCAAAGATCTGCTTACCATATAAAAGATAATCACCGATAAAATCTATCATGCCCATTTCTTCCTGGGATGTGATCTTGGTGTAATTCTCGTACATCTTTGGAATATCGCGCATTAAAGAAAAATCACCCATAGGCAGCATTATACTACCCGTTAAAAACAGGCTTGCCAAAAAACCGCAGGTAATTCTCTTTAACATCGGGAGCAAAGATAACAAAGTGTAGTAGGTATTGCACAGTAGCTCCATAATTTTTTATAAATCTTAACTTTGAATGCTTATGAAATGGATCACCCGCGAACATCCCAAAATTGACCGCATCGCCTGCCCCTGGCTTATCAAACGTTTCATTGATCCCGATGGGGAAATTATCTATGTTCCGTTTGAGCAGGTTTTAATCAAAGCCAAAGAATTAGATGCCGTCCCCTTTGACTTGCCCGGCGTTGAATATACCCATTACGAGGACCATTGCTCATTTGATTATTTCTTGAAAAAACACCAGCTCAAGGATGTCGCCTTAGACCGGATGGCTGCAATCATTCGTGGTGCGGATACCGACCGCCACGATTTTGCACCGCAGGCAGCTGGCCTATCTGCAATATTTTTGGGGCTATCGAAGAATATTCCTGATGACCATGAATTACTCGAATTGGGAATGAAAGTGTATGATGGCCTTTATACCTGGGCCAAACACCTGCATCAGCAAAAACATACCAAAGAGGCCCCGGTTGAGCAGATGCTCCTTGAAGTTTATCATAAATACCTCAAAGATGGCAATTCCAAAAAAGCGCCGCAGTGGACAAAGGAACTTAAAGAAATGATCCAGGATCAACTCGATACCAATATGGCGCTAAGCCTGCAACAAGTATCCAATGAACTGGAGATCAACCCGGCTTACTTGTCGAGGGAATTTTCAAGATATTTTGAAAATCTATCATTCGGCGAATATATCAGGAAGATGCGAATTGAAAAAGCTATTAATCTGATAGAAAAGAGCAATTATACATTAACAGAAATAGCTTACCTCACCGGATTTTCAGACCAGAGCCATTTCAGCCGGATATTTAGAAAGCAGACCGGGCAAACGCCCACCATTTATAAAAAAAAGCATACAGGAAAGTAAAATCTGTCCCATTAGTAAAATCCGTTCTATTCCATGCCTTTAAACTTTTATAGCATTGTGCTTAAATAAAGCACTGGATATCCGGCTATGAAACACCCCATATTTGCTGCCTTCAGGAAGATCAGCCTGATGGGTGGTTTATTTATTTGTTTATTTTTCCCTGATCGTGTTCTTGCACAGCAAGGCAAAACCTATCTGGATTCCCTTTTAAAAACTGCGGAGTTAAATTATCCGCTGATCAAAGCCAAAAAGCTAAATACGCAGGCATTGCAATACGCCGTTAAGTACAAACAGAACGGGTTGATCCCATCCCTTAATGCCTCCTACCAGGTTGACTATGCTACTGATAACAATATCACCGGTATGGTTTATCCGCAGTACATATTGCCCCTCAGCGGTCCACTTAGCAAGATTAATGGCAATGACTATCACGGCGTTCCCGGAAGTGCTGCCGCCCTTAACCTGCAATGGGAACCCATCACTTTCGGCCAGCGAAGTTCGGAGGTCGAATTAGCTAAGGGAAGACTTCAATATGGCAAGGCGGATGAAGAACTGACCCTATTTCAGCAACAAGTCTATGTAGTCAATGCCTGGTTAAGTTATACGCTTATTAATGACCTGATCAAGGTTTACCAGTCTGATATCGACCGGTCGGCGTTTAACCTTAAACAGGCACAAAGCTTAGTCACCAGCGGGTTGAGGCCCGGAACGGATTCTTCATCCTTTAGCTCAGAATATACCAGGGCGCAGATACGGATGATCGGTTTTGAAAGGCAAAGAGACTCAACCTTAATTGTTCTCAAAGAACTCGTTGGCGGCAAGCTTCCGGCAGGTTTGGCAGCGGATTCCTCGCTTTTTAAGAATCTTCCCGCACTAACTTTAGCGGATACCTCCCTGAAGGATCATCCTGAGGTGCAGTTGGAAAAAGCTAATGTGACAACTAATGAGCTGGCATTAAAATCCTTAAAGAAAAGCATTATGCCCCGGTTAACCCTTTGGAGCACCGGATATGGCAGGGGTTCGGGTATTGAGCCAGACGGCTCTGTCAATTCCGCTGACGGATGGCATTTTGAGCGGTATAACTACGGGATCGGGGCCCAGGTGTCTTTCCCTATCCTTGAAGTTTTCCGGCAAAAACCTCTATGGAAACAGCAGGAACTGGTAACTGCGGCAAGCCGGGAACAGCTATCGCAGACCGAATTACATTTGAACGCGCAAAAGGAAATCGCAGAGTCAACTTTTCAAAAGGCTTTACAGTCCGCACGGCTCGCGCCGCAACAGTTTAAATCGGCTATGTATTCCTATAACGCCATCGAGTCGCGATATAAGTCCGGCCTGATCAATTATTATGATGTGATCCAATCGCAGCAACTGGTGTTCCGGTCTGAAGCTGATGTCAGGATCGCTTATTACAACGCCTGGAAATCTTTGTTAAATAAAGCCGCTTATTACGGAAACCTGGACCTGTTTTTAAATCAATACGGCAAATGAACATTATTCAATTTATATACGCCTCTTTAAGAAGGCCGGTCACCATTATTGTTGCCGTTATCGCTATCATTTTCTTTGCTGTTGTATCGATACGGACTATGCCGATTGACATTTTTCCCAAGCTGGGTACACCTACTATTTATGTAGCGCAAACATATGGCGGCTTATCGGCCGAACAGATCGAGGGTTTTGTCACTTCTTACTATGAATATCACTTCTTGTTTGTTTCAGGTGTTAAATCGGTAGAAAGTAAAACCATCCAGGGGGTTACCCTTCTTAAAATCAATTTTTATGAGGGCACGGACATGGGACAGGCGACCGCCGAAGTGGTCGCGATGGTGAACCGGGCCAGGGCTTTTATGCCGCCCGGAACGGTTTCGCCTTTCGTTACCCGTTTTGACGGGGGAAGTATTGCTGTAGGCCAACTGGTTTTCAGCAGTCCGACAAGGTCCCTGGCAGAAGTATCGGATCTTGCCTTATTTAAGGTAAGGCCAATGTTCTCTACGCTTCCGGGTGTTTCGGCACCGCCGCCATTTGGCGGCAACCAGCGATCCGTTCTGATCAAAGCTGATCCTAACAAACTGCGGAGTTACGGAATTAGTCCCGATGAACTGGTAACGGCCATTGCTAAAGGAAATACGATCATACCCGCAGGTAATTTACGTGTAGGCGATCAAATGTTGATCGCTCCGCAAAATACGGTAGTAGATAACATCCAGGACCTCGGAAACATCCAGCTAAAAATAGGTAGCGGCCCCGCAGTTTATGTGCATGATGTGGCGCAAATTGACAATGGCGGTGATGTGACCTCCGGTTATGCATTGATTAATGGCAAACGATCTGTCTATATTCCCGTAACCAAAAGGGCCGATGCTTCTACCTGGGATGTGGTACAAAGAGTAAAAGCCGCCTTACCGGATATGCAGGCCGCTATTCCGGCGGATATTAAAGTGAGCTATGAATTTGACCAGTCGGGTTATGTACTCAATTCGTTGAAAAGCTTAACGACTGAGGGTATTTTAGGTGCGTTGCTGACCGGGCTGATGGTATTATTATTCCTGCGCGACTGGCGTGGCTCCTTAATTGTTGTTTTGACCATCCCGCTTGCTTTGCTTTCGGCAGTCATCTGCCTAAAGCTTTTCGGTCAAACAATCAATATCATGACCCTTGGCGGACTGGCCCTTGCCCTTGGCATCCTGGTAGACGAGGCTACAGTAACAATAGAAAATATCCACCACCACCAGGAAAAAGGAGAGCAGAAAGGAAGGGCTATACTGGAGGCCTGTAAAGAAATCGCCCTGCCAAAACTATTGATTCTGCTTTGTATCCTGGCGGTGTTTTTCCCGGCGTTTTTCATGTCGGGAATTCCCAAGGCTATGTTTTTGCCGCTTTCCTTGTCGGTTGGTTTTGCCATGATTGCCTCCTTTTTATTGTCACAGTCTTTTGTGCCGGTAATCGCCAACTGGCTTTTTAAGGATCACCTGGCAGCAAACGCAAAAGAAGGCAAACGAATGACCCGCTTTAAACAACGGCACGAACGGCTGATCCATCGGCTTTCGCCTATCAGGAATATTTTCATTCCAGTTTATATCATCCTGTCTATTATTTTAGCGGGGATTTTGTTTTTTACTATCGGTAAGGAACTATTCCCTAAAGTCGATGCCGGGCAGTTCCAGGTTAGGTTACGACTGCCTGAAGGTAGCCGGATTGAGCGCACGGAAGCAAAAACCAAACAGTTATTGCACCTGGTCGACAGTCTTTCCGGTGGTAATAAAATCGCTATATCATCCGCCTACGTAGGCTTGCTGCCATCCAGTTATCCTGTCAGCGCCATCCATTTGTGGACGAGCGGGCCCGAAGAGTCGGTAATGAAAGTGAAATTTATCAAAGGCGCCGGGATATACCTAGATGATTTTAAAGAAACGATCCGCAAAGTTGCCTTTAAACAAATGCCGGGTGTGCACCTTTCTTTTGAACCGGCCGACCTTGTGGACCAGGTGATGAGCCAGGGTACAGGCACACCCATACAGATACAGGTTTTGGGTAAAAACCTGCAGCAGGACAGGATGTTTGGCAAAAAAATCGTTGAACGTCTCAAAACCCTATCTTATTTACGTGATGTGACCTACGGTGCCCCTCAGGGTTATCCAGCTATGAAGATCGAATTTGACCGCGTTAAGCTCGGGCAGTTGGGATTAACTGTAGAGGAGGCTGGTAAATCATTAGCTGCCGCTACTTCGTCCAGTCGCTTTACTCAACCCAATTATTGGGTAGATAAATCCGCAGGAACCGCTTATCAGGTACAAGTGCAGGTACCGGAATTCGTCATGAACGATCCCGGACAGGTGGATAATATTTTATTGAGTTCCAATAATGGCAAACAGGTTTATATGCGTGATGTGGCAACGTGGAAAATGGGCAACGTGGAAGGCGAGTATGACCGCTTAAATCAAAAACGGTTTATTACGATTACAGCCAATTTACAAGGCAAAGCGCTGGGTGGGGCCATCAATGATATTGATAAGATCATTGCAGGAGCAGGCAAACTGCCGGAAGGACTAAAGATACAGCAACAGGGACAAGCCGAAGTATTCGGTCAAACTTTCCAGGAATTACAGCAGGGAATCTTATTAGCCATCGTTGTGATCTTCCTGATGCTGGCCGTAAACTTTCAATCTTTCAGGCTGTCTTTGGTCGTCATATCCATTATTCCCGGAATTGTAGCGGGCAGTTTCCTGCTGCTTTGGATATGCGGAAAAACGCTGAACATACAGTCGTATATGGGCTGTATCATGGCAATTGGGGTAGCCGTAGCCAATGCGATCCTGTTTGTGACACAGGCAGAAAAATACCGAAGGGAAAAAATTAAGGAACCTTATTTAATAGGTATCAAGGATAGGATCAGGCCGATCATCATGACCAGTTTCGCTATGATCGCAGGCATGATCCCGATGGCATTAGGCCTGGGTGAAGGCGGGGACCAAACTTCACCGTTGGGTACAGCCGTAATCGGCGGGTTGCTTTTTTCTATGTTTTCCAGTTTAGTTCTACTACCATTGATCTATCAATCGTCCATCGGGAACCGTCCGGTGCCGGTCATTTCCTTAGACCCGGATGATCCGCAAAGCAAGTACCATAATCTAACCGAAAATCAATCATGAAAGTTATAAAAACCTATTTATTCATCGCTACGTTTTTCTTGCTGTCAGCCTGCGGCGGCAACCAGGAAGAAAAAGCTGCCCCGCAGGGTGTGCCGGAAAAACCTGTGGTCAAACTGCTCACATTGAAACTGGAGCCTGTTTCCAATAAACTCAGCTTAACCGGGGAAATCATTCCCTTTGACAAGGCTAATATTTTTGCGCGCACCCCCGGATATGTGCGGGAAGTAAAAGTTGATATTGGTTCACGGGTCAAAAAAGGCCAAATATTGTGCATCCTTGATGCCCCGGAGTTAAATGCTACGCAAGCACAGAGCCAAAGCAACAGCATGGGCGCAAAAGCAAAATACGAAACGAGCAGGACAACCTATTTAAGATTATTAAAGGCAGCCCAAACACCGGGTGCAGTCTCGGATAACGAATTGGATATTGCCCGGAACCAAATGAAAACCGACAGTGCAGTTTACCAGGCATCGCGTTCAGCAACAGAGGCTACCAAAGCCATTGAAAACTACCTAATAATCCGTGCACCATTTACCGGCGTAGTTACTGCCAGGAATGTATTTAAAGGCGACTTTGTAGATAACACCGGCAAGACTATGTTGTTCAGCATAGAGGATAATTCATCCTTAAGAGTGGACGTGGCCGTCCCGGAGGCTTATAACGCCGCAAAACTAAAAAACGGCGAGGCCTCTTTTACAGTCTCCGCAAATCCCGGACAGGTTTTCAAAGCTAAACTGGCCCGGAAATCAGACGCCATTGATCCCCAAACCCGAAGCGAGACATGGGAATTCACTTTTCCGAATGCAAAAGGCTTGCTTAAACCCGGCATGTTTGCCCAGATCGTACTGCCGGTCAGCCGTCCGGAAGATGGGTTCATGGTTCCGTTTAAAGCAGTGGTCACAACGCAGGAACGGAAATTTGTAATTAAATTAGAAAACGGAAAAACTAAATGGGTAGATGTTAAAACCGGGTTTACCGGCAAGGAGAAGACCGAGATCGCTGGCGATTTGAAGCCCGGCGATCAGGTGGTGGCGCAAGCCAACGAAGAACTGAAAGAAGGTACGACCGTTCAGGTTAAGCAGTAGAAAAGGGAAAATCTATTCCACTGAGTAGTCATTTCTGTTCTGTTCTATTAGGGTCATTTAATTACAAAGAAGCCGGGCATCACCCGGCTTCTTACTATGCTAATGTGTTATTTATCAATATCAGGCAAATCCAGCACAATTCGATGCAGATTTCACTAACTTAGTTCATAATAATAATGCTGCTTACGATATAGCAAAAACCTTCGGCAGCGCGGTAAATTTATTTGTGGCGACTACTGGCAATACAGATTATAACCCAATAGTTTTTAATACTACTACACAACAACTTAACCTTGTACCATATCCTTAATTAGCAATATGAAAAAGTTCATTCCGTTTTTTATCCTTTTGTTTTGCAATATCTCTTTGATGGCGCAAGAACCGGCTACTAATGTTGTCAATATAGTTTTTCCACCAGGTATTGAAAAGCTAAATGACCAGCAGATTAATAATTACATCGGTCAGGATGTGAAAAAGTTTTGGGAGATCAATAGCATGCACCAATCGCATATGGATATATATCGAATTAAAGGGACGGTAATAAGTTTATGGAGCTTCACCATGCCTAATAAGTTGAAAGGCTCTTTAGCATCAACAAAAGGTGATAAAATCAAGGCTATTTCTTCGCGCTACAACATTGAATATACCAAAATTGTATCAGTTAACAACATATCATACGTGGTTATTAAATATGTAAATGCCGAACACGTGTGTTTTGGATTTTACTCAGAATGGCTGCCAGTAACAGATACCACCAGGGTTGGGTTTGCAAATGGATATTTGGAAACAACCAAGGATAATGAAAAAAATACGGAAGGAACGCTTTTGACCATATTAAATGGAATACATCGTAAATAATACTTAATAATATCAATTGAGTAACCAATATCGCAATTATATAGGGATGGGTTTACATTTCCCCAGAGTGGGTGCAGCCGGATAATATAAAAAATATGTTACTGTTTTATGATTTTATTGCTCACTTAATAGATGAGTTATATGAAGAGTTATTGAAGCGTTTATCTGGTTTTTTTTATGAATGCCTGTGCCATCGTAAAGGACTAATGCTGACCTATACAATTATAGTGATTCCGGCTGTATTGAACTTGAATCGCTCCGGTTTAATTTCCCGTAAGATCAAAAAGGCGCTAAACTATCTAGCCGTTGAAATTTAAATTAATTTTTGACCGTTATAAAAGACATTAAAAATGGACATCATCCTTTCCACCAGGAACCCGACCAAAGCAATTGAAATAAAAACAATGCTTAAAGAGTTTAACGTAAATATTTTAACCCTAAGCGAAGCCGGTATTCAGGGCGAAGCAGTCGAAGACGGAAACACCCTTGAAGAGAATGCAGCTAAAAAGATAGATTACGCGGGCCTTCAGCTAAATAATGGAGCAGCCTGGATAATGGCAGATGATTCAGGCATTTTTATCACAGCACTTGATGGGGCTCCTGGTATTAAAGCTGCACGCTGGGCCGGAGATGAAGCCACAACTGAAGAGATCATACACTACACTTTGAAGCAAATGGATGGCATTAAAGACCGATCTGCTACATTTAAGACCGCCATTGTCCTGCAGTCACCAGATGGAAAGAAACTTTACTTCGAGGGCCTGACTACCGGGCAGCTGGCTGAGTCGCCAAAAGCAAATCCAAAGCCGGCAATGCCTTATACGGCGATATTTTCACCGGACGGAACAAACAAGGTGTTGGCGGAAATGACTATAGAAGAACAAAAAGGCCTTAGCAGCCGGGGAAAAGCGGTACTTCAAGTCGTTGCATTTTTAAAAGGCTTTCTTAATGGCTAACTAACACACACATCTAAAACAAATTTCTTTCTTTCCCCCCTGTTCAATCGTCAAGTAGCGGCCCCTTTGACGTGGAATTTAAGAATGGTATCAGTTTGCCTTAACAGTGACCATCGCGCATATTGCTTTCGGAGCAATACTTGTGCCTGTCTTAATTCGTTTAAATGGGAGTTTATTGGGGCTTATCGGTATAGGCAAATATAAATGATGAATATTTTTTGGATATTCTTATTGTTTAAACTGCTTTTAATCACTGTTTTTTATGAAAAAACTTATTGCTATTACGTGCGTATTCTCAATGATTTTTATGATTGGAGCCAAAACAAATTCATCCAAGTCAGGCAAAGGTGTCAGCTTCACCCAAACAAGCCTGGCGAATGCTATTCACTTGGCCCAGGCGCAAAAAAAATTAATTTTCATTGATATCTATGCTATCTGGTGCGGTCCCTGCGTTATGTTAAAATTAAGAACCTTTTCTAACAAAGACGCGGGCCAGTTTTTCAACGAAAATTTTATTAATTTGTCCTTAGATGGTGAAAAAGGTGAAGGGCTTAAATTATTTCAAGCATATCAGTTAACCGCTTTTCCCACATTAATTATCCTGGACAGTGATGGAACACCATTATTGGGTACAGCAGGCTACATGGATGCAAAAACGCTCATTGAGTTCGGCCAAGCAGGGATTGAAAAATCAAAAAAATAAGTTTTTAAACTATAAAATACGGATACGATCCATTTTACGGCTATGATTTAAGCAAGCGGTTCTTATATCATATAAACAAAATACCATCCTCGATTATTTGAACCTTATAGATCCCTATAACACCGCAAAACGCTGCAAGTAAAAGATCACCGACAAGTTAAAAATGATTTACTTTAGGCCTGCGACCTGTGAATATTGTTGTCATAGTCTAATATTATTTCTCCATTTCATTCAAAAAACACTAAATCAGTTTCATTTTTGAATACCAGGAATCGATTTAAAAAAATGGCTATCCGACTCGGATAATATCGGAGCATTTAACCTTCCCTTACTTCGACCTTTGCTATGTAATTCTCAAAATACAGAATTACACAAATATCTATTTACAGCAATTTAGAAATATGTAATATGGCAAAGATCATCACGGTAGCACACCAAAAAGGTGGCGTGGGAAAAAGCACAATGGCCCTGAATCTGGCATTGTGTTTCCAAGATCAACTAAAGGTAGCATTAGTTGATTCAGATTTACAGGGGAGTATTTATCATTTAAAAGATGATTTCCCCGGATTAGCAATTTTGTCCTCAGAGCAAATTAGCGACATCCCCAATTTAAACTATGACCTGGTCATTGTTGACACCCCTCCTTATTTGTCAAACAAATTAACGGAGTTGTTCCAATTTTCAGACTTTGTATTGGTTCCGACAAAGGCTGGTTTTTTTGATGTCATGGCCATCCGGTCAACGCTTGCCCTGATCAAATTTTCCCAGGCTAAAAACATGCAGTTGAAAGCCGGCATCGTACTCAACATGATCAAACCCAGGTCGGCTATTACCAAAGACATTGCAGAGTTATTAAAAAGCTTTGGAACCCCGCTTTTAAAAACGATGGTCCATGACCGGGTGAGCATCACACGTTCTTCCATGACCTCCGGAATACTTAAAACAACGGATGCGAAAGCCAAGGAAGAAATTACTTCCCTTGCCGAAGAGATCGTAAACCAGATCAGTGCATAAATACATAATTACATTTCTATGGATTTATGTAAATATAGATTTCTTCATTTATGCAATTACAGCTGTATGCAATTGTGTAAATACAGTTTTAGGCAAATATGCAATTACAAAGCGGTCATTTAATCATGGAAGAATATAAAAACAAGTTGGGAAGCCTTGCTAATAAGTTGAAGACGGATGCTCCAAAAATCCCTATTCAGGAAGTGCATCCGGTAAAGCCTTTAGAAGACGACAAGGAGGAAGAAGCCCAATTGAATACCTGGATACCAAAAGGACTTTTAAAGCGGGTGAAGTCTTATGGAATTGATCAGGATCTTTCCTTGAAGGACATCAATATACTGGCACTTAAATTCTTTCTTGATGCAAAAGCACCGCAGGCTGGACCTTAGAAATTCCTTTTATATGGGATTTTAAATGATATCGTAATCATTTAATTATGGAGGATATGAGAAGGGTTGAAGACATATCGGAGGACTTAAACTGCTGTCTTTTTGCAGTTAGCAAGATGTACGTTTGTGTCACAAACGAAATCTTGCCCTCCCTTCCGAAGTCAGTCCGGGGCCACGAACAAACGCTCCGGAGTCGGTTTGATTAAAATTAAAACAATGGAAGAACAGGATGAAAATCGAAACAGGTGGCTGAACATTCGTCTAAAGCCGGACGAATATAAAGTGCTTGAAAAACGGTTTAACAAGACCACGTTTCAAACGATGAGTGAATACCACCGTGCATTATTATTAGGTGACCCGGTAACTGTTGTTTACCGGGACAAATCAATGGATGAAGTTCTTGAAGAATTGGTTTTGCTTAGACGTGAACTGAATTTTGTCGGCAACAATTTAAACCAGGCTGTCAGGAATATCAACAGTGCGCATGGCTTGCCGGATACCCGGTTGTGGATGAATTTGCTAACCATTATTAATGGGAAGCTGGAGCCATCCATCAACCAAATCAAAGAGGGAATGAATAAATACGCCGATCTATGGTCGCAAAAATTAAAAGCGGGAAAAGCCTGATCGGTGCTTTGAACTACAACGAAAACAAAATAAAGGCCGGAAAGGCTGAACTGATAGCGGCCAGCGGGTATGTAAAGAATTATGATTTACTCTCTTTTTATGACAAGCTTTTCCGGCTGAAGGACCTGGCTGAAAGAAATATTCGTACCCGGACAAACACCGTACACCTGTCCCTGAATTTTGATGTAACTGAAAAATTGGATACGGACAAACTGGTAAATATTGCAGATGAATATATGAAAAGAATAGGATTTGAAAATCAACCTTATTTGATCTATAAACACTTTGATGCGGGCCACCCGCATATCCATATTGTTTCGACAAATATTGAAGCTGATGGCAAACGGATCAGCCTTCACAATATCGGCGAACTAAAATCCGAACCGGCCAGGAAAGCTATTGAAGTTGAATTTGGGCTGGTACAAGCCAGCAGCAAAAAAAATGAATATGAGCAGATTGAAAATCTAAAAATCAGGCCGCTGGAATACGGCAAAACCGATACCAAAAGAGCAATAACGAATATCGTTAACGAGGTTGCAAAATCTTATAAGTTTACAAGCATGCCTGAATTAAACGCCATACTGAACCTATATAATGTTACCGCGGATAAAGGTTCAAAAGAATCCGTCATGTTCAATAAAGGTGGGTTGCATTATTGGGCCATTGATAAAAGTGGTAAAAGAACAGGGGTAGCAATTAAAGCGAGCAGCATCTATTTGAAGCCGACTTTAAAATTGCTGGAAGGCAGATTCAAACTGAATGAATATTTAAGAAAACCATTTAGGGATAAACTCAAAGAGAAGATTGACAAAGTACTTGCTCAGGCAATCTCTTTAGAGCAGTTTAAAAATGAATTAAAAAAAGCTGAAATTTCTTTAATCATCAGGCAGAATGATGACGGCAGGATTTACGGTATAAGTTATATTGACCATCAAAATAAGGCGATATTTAATGGCAGCGACCTTGGTAAAAATTATAGTGCTGCCGCCATTCTCGATACCCTGCAATACAAACCTACCGGCAACGTCGCATCGGCAGTTGAACATTTTTCGGAAAAGACCGGGATAACCAGGACTGGCAGCAATCCGGCAATTAGTCATAACCACTCCCGTACCTTATTAGATGACCTGCTAAACCCTTACGATCCTAATGCGAACTTACCCAACCAGTTTGGGCCAAAGAAGAAAAAGAAAAAACGCAGAAATTTGAATCTCTAAAATTAAGATTATGCAAACCGGAGAAAATGAACAGGCATTAAGAAAGATCATAGACTTTACAAGGTTTTTAGGCATCCTTGTTTTGATTTTGCACTTCTACTTTAGCTGCTACGCTGCGTTCAGTGAAATGCACTTTACTTATCCTTTTGTTAATAGGGTACTGGTCAACATTTACAAGCTATCCATTTTTAAAAGCATGTTGATTGTTAAGTCGGTCGCATTGGGCTTTCTGATTATTTCTTTAATAGGGACTAAAGGAAAAAAGGTGGAAAATATAAAATTCTCAACCGCCTTAACTTATTCATTATTGGGATTAGCACTTTATTATTTAAGCGCAATATTTTTTAAACTTCAGGCATCTTATCTATTAATAGCAGCCCTTTATATTAGCATAACCACCATTGGGTTTTTGCTTTTTCTTACGGGAGTAAGTATGATGTACCGCATCATTAATGTCAATTTAAGCAAGGACATTTTTAACGATGAAAATGAAACTTTTCCCCAGGAAGAGCGAAAACTTGAAAATGAATACTCGATTAATCTCCCTGCTAAATATCGGTTGAAAGGAAAGGAACGGAATAGCTGGATAAACATTATCAATCCTTTTAGAGGGTCATTGGTAATGGGTACGCCCGGTGCAGGTAAATCCTATTTCGTTATTCGTCATATCATCACGCAGCATATCAAAAAAGGTTTTAGTATGCTGATCTATGACTTTAAGTTTGATGACCTTTCTATAATCGCCTACAACGCGCTACTCAAATATGCCGGCAGTTACAAAGTGCCGCCCACTATTTGGTTCATTGATTTTGATAATATCAAGCATCGCTGTAACCCGCTTGATCCGGGTAGTATGGAGGATATTACTGATGCGATGGAATCGTCCAGGACATTTATGTTAGGTTTGAACAGGGAGTGGATCAAAAAGCAAGGCGATTTCTTTGTCGAATCCCCGATAAATTTCGTTACCGCACTTATCTGGTTCTTAAAAAAATATGAGGGCGGCATTTATTGCACCTTGCCACATGCTATTGAACTTGCCCAGGTGGAATACAAATTCCTGTTCGCTTTGCTAAAGACAGAACCGGAAATCGAGGTGTTAATTAACCCCTTTATATCAGCATGGCAAAATGAGGCTTATGATCAACTGGAGGGCCAAATTGCCAGTGCAAAGATCAGCATGGCCCGCTTAGTTTCTCCTTCTCTTTACTATGTGTTATCAGGTAATGATTTTACATTAGACCTAAATAACCCTGCGGATCCGAAGATTATTTGCATGGGTAATAATCCATTAAAACAACAAGTCTATGGGGCTGTACTTAGCTTGTATATTTCAAGGACTATTAAACTGGTCAATCAAAAAAATAAGCTAAAATGTAATTTGATCTTTGATGAATTTCCAACGATTTATTTTAACAACATCGACAGCCTGATTGCAACCGCAAGATCGAATAAGGTTGCTACCACTTTGGCAGTGCAGGATTATAGCCAGTTGAAAAAGGATTATGGAAGGGAACAAGCTGAGGTAATAATGAATATTGTGGGTAATATTTTGTCGGGCCAGGTTACCGGTGATACGGCAAAGCAACTAAGCGAACGCTTTGGTAAGATCATGCAGGAGCGCCAGAGTATCACGATCAACAGCCAGGATACATCGGTGAGCAAATCAACGCAATTGGACTTTGCAGTTCCGGCATCGAAAATTGCCACTTTATCTTCCGGGGAATTTGTTGGGCTGGTTGCAGATGATCCTGATAATAAGATTGAATTAAAAGTTTTTCATAATGAGATTATAAACGATCACCAGGCAATAAAGGACGAAGAAAGCACCTATAAAAAAATACCCGTGGTTAGGCATATAGATAATGATATGATTATGGCCAACTACTTCAGTATTAAAAAGGACATTGATTCGATTGTCACCAAAGAACTTACTCCAAAGGAAGCGGCGAGCAAATAATTTACAATCTTGGGGGGGTAAAGGGTTGTAGATTATTTGGTTAAATATCACTTAAAGCTCCCGCGAGTTTTCAATAGGCTAATTTCCTAACAGGAAATATTGATATTAACCAGTAATTAAATACACTTTTCTGTTACTACCCTTTTACTACTGTTTTGATCTTTGATATAGTAGTTCCTTTGAATATTATTTTATCTACTTAACCAATTACCTAAACTTTTGGTAATACAAAGAAAGGAGCCTTGTGACAGAAAAGAACCAATTAAATATTCAGGCTACGAGCCTGATAGTGGCACAAGTCACTTATTAAATTTTAGCACAACACACAGTAATAGGGATTACAACTACTTAAATGAAAATAATTCATTTCTCAGAAAAGTTCAGGAACAATATTATCTTCTGTATTTGCCTGATCTGCATTTTCTTATTCTTATATACGGGGTATAGTAAAATAGAAGATCATAAGCGGTTTTTTAAGGGCTTAACGAGAGTAGCAATAATTGGTCCGTATGCATTATTTATATCTTGGATTGTCCCGTTAGTTGAGATTGTAATTTCGGTTTTATTGATCATTCCCAAAACATCAAAATGGGGGCTTTACGGTTTCATTATTTTAATGAGCATGTTTACCATTTATATAGTAAGTATGGTTCTCTGGGCTACAAAATTGCCTTGTCATTGTGGTGGTGCTATTGAGAAATTAAGCTGGACACAGCATATATGGTTTAACCTTGCCTTTATAGCCATTGCCATATTTGCCCTCCGGCTCATTAAATTAAATACTTCTTTAAAAACTTAGTAAAATGAAAAATTTCAAAAAAATCGCTTTAGGCCTGATGGTAGGTGCTATGGCAATCGGTTTTAGTTCCTTTATAAATAGCTCTAAATCCCACCTGTTGGTTAAAAGAAACGCAAAGGGGAAGATCATCAGTGTAACCACAAGTTATTTCCGCTTACCTGCAGATGCAAGTACCGGCACTGACATGAATGCAAGTCACTATGTTTTTTCCGATGGCGCTCTTGCTGATTGTATCAGTGGTACTAACAATGTATGCAAATCGGAGTGGACCACCACAAATACACCGGCTGATGGCCAAAGTCCTGCAGATGCAGGATCACCAACCTTTGTTTCAAACGATGGATCAAGAGGTATTTATAATGGAAATTAACTTTCAGAACAATAGGAAGCCAATTTGGCTTCCTATTGTTCTATTCAAATTCTAAAATAAAAACTTAAACTTAATCAAGGTTGTTTTAAAGCTTCGTTAACTTGTTTTACAAATTCGCTTTCCAACGTTTCATTAACTGGATGAGGAAGCGTTGCTGAAAACATCTTGCCGTTTTTTCCTATAATCAACAATTGCGGAAATCCTCCATCAGGGACATATCTTTGAATAAAAGGATTTTTTTCGCCTGTCCCGATAGTGTATAAATAAGTTGTGTTTGGCGTTATATAATATTTACCGCCATTTTTATTTACACTCTTAAGCCAAGTATCCTTATTCCGATCCACAGATATCGTTACAAACGCGATGTCATTTCGATCCTTATATTGATTTTCAATATTAATCATACCCTTTGCTACCAGCAAACAGTCAGCGCACCCCGTAAACCACATATCAACGACTACAATCCTCCCTTTGAAATCAGCTAAGTGAATTGGTCGGCTATTTGAATCCAGAAATTCAAAATCAGTCATTGGTTCTCCTTTTTGATAGGCGGAATTAAACTTTTTTACCATATCGATAAAAAAGGGCGTATGCATTAATGCCAACACATCCAAAGCGTACTCCTGTTGTAAATTATTTACCGCGGCAACATCCATAATCCAGCGGGCGAGCAATTTATCCCGCACTATCCCGGTATAGTCTGTTTTGATCCTGGGGAAATAATTCTGATCCATTTTTGGAGGTAGTTTAGCGAGGACTCGGTCATGTTTAACCTCGAGTTTAATCTTTTCATAAAGATAGTATGTATACTTGGGGGATAAACACGAGTTATCTTTCAAGTCGATGTAAGGTGGATGTCCTTCAAGTTGATCATAGGCAGCCGCTAACTGTTTGGTTAAATCTATCCGCTTCGCAAAAAATGGTTGTGCGTAGCTCATCCACATGTAAACAGACCCCCTGTTTAGCCCTATTACGTCTGCATGGACAATAGAATAAGCCAATGATGGTAACTTTGCCTTATAAGAAGCGAGCAGGTCAAGTTGAACATTTAATAACGAATCCTTTTCTTTCAACCATCTTGGAGTATCCTTTGACCGTAATTCTACATCATCTAAAATTTTAGCATCCTGGTCAGTATTTTCAATTTTGTCTTGAACTTCCAAAACCAGAGCACCTTTCCCTGTGAATTTTTTTTGCTCACCATTAACTTCTATATTTATATTACTTCCAGGCATAATCAAAAAGCCTGATATATCACCTTTTCCAATTAAATAATCATCAATTTTCTCGTTAGACAAAAACAAGCTCACATGAAAAGGACTATTTGCCGTCTTAATTATAAATTTATACTCGCCGCTTTCATTAGCAACTGATTTCAACATCTGGGTTGCGAAACGTGAACTAAGTGTTTCTATCCGATAATCAAAAAACGGCCCATTCAGTGCCAATGAAATTGTGTCGCTCTTTACATGGTTTTTAATACGACAAGTAATATAAGTTTCTACCGAATCATCAAAAGGTGTTGTTTTTTTTTGTGCGTATAATTGGCTGATTTGTATGCAAATGAAAGCCATGCAGTATATTATTTTTTGCATTTTTTAATTTTTTAGTAGTATTTAAATGGTTGATTATCTTAAATTTTGCTGCAAACCACCTGAAGTGGTTTCAATAGGATCAAGCGGCAATACATATTTCGGCGAATTTGGTGGTAAGGTGTAAATTTGTCCACTTACGGTGCGTGTGAGAGTGACTTGAAAGCGTGTATCCTTATTTAAGCGCCTCAGGTCTGACCAGCGTAGGTTTCGAAAACAAAGTTCCTTGCGTCGTTCAGCTAAGATTAGCATTAGTGCCGCGTCTCCATTGGCCGCCGTCAAATTTGAAAATGTCCCGGTTTGGTAGCGGTTCTGCAGCAAGGTGTTGAGGTCATTCATGGCTGCCGCCGTATTCCCGGTGCGGGCATAACATTCGGCTCTTGTCAAATACATTTCATCGGTCGCAATGCCACCGAATGGAGGGATAGCAACACCGAAATAACTTCCCTGAAAGGCCATGTGACCTTTTCCATCGCCATTGTTGACAAAATAGAAAGTTAATCTTAAGTCATTGGAGGAATACGATCTATATAGACTTGAATCAACAATTTGTGCTTTTATTGGGAAAGCCGATGCGTAATTGGCTAAACCTGCATGAAAAATCACTTCTTTATTAAATCTTGCAAATGGAGCCAACTTTTTGGGTGTCAGGCCATTAAAATTCATGAGGTCATTTTTCAATTGGAGACAAGAATCGGCGTACAGGAGTGCTTTGCTATAGTTTTCCTGGGAAAGATAAACTCGCGCCAACAGCCCAAATGCTGCTGGTTTGGAGGGCCGGGTTGGATACAATGGCGATACAGGCAACAAGGGAACAGCCTGCAATAAGTCATTTGTGATTTGGTCATAAGTTGCCTTTAAGGATGACCTTAATACCGTAAGATTTACATTTGATGATGTTCTGAGAGGCAACCCTAAATCATTACTTGCTGACGAAGGATCGTAGGGTTTACAATATTGTTGCGAAAGGTCAAAAAAATCCAGGCATCGGTAAAATAAAGCAGAACCTTTTACATTATTGTATGCGGCCTGGTTATTAGCGTTAGTTGTTAGCGATGTTGTTCCATCCAGAACCACGTTGTCTTGCAAAATCCTTGTGTAGGCGACAATCCAATCTATTGAGGGCTGACCGCCATAGAAATCAGCAGTTGGTACCCAAAGATAAGCTCCTTTCTCTTGGGGGGAGGATAGTGAATTATAGGTTGCGTCAGAAACATAATAATCTCCGTCACCTACCATACTCAATGTAGGTAATTGTGTATTCATGGTGCTCGAATTATCAAGCAACGCCTGAAAGTCTGCGACACTTGTTGGTACGACCAACGCTTTATTTGGCTTGGCATCCAACCAGCTCTTTTTACATGCATTGCATGTTATAACGAGAGCGATTGATATAATATGAATAAATTTTTCGAGTTTCATAATATTAATTTTTTAGTTATGTGGAAGATTTCATAATTGTTATATTGGTTTAAAAACCTCCTTTTATGCCAATGGCTATTGAGCGAGGTACAGGCACCGTTGTAATATCTCCCGGGCCGGGTACTGCATCAGGGTCAAGACCAACATGGTTCGCCTTCCACAATATGATTATGTTGTTTGCATAACCAAATACCTGTAAGGTTCGGAACGGCAGCTTGTGATGTGCCGACTTCGTAAAATCATAGCTGAGCGTGACATCCTGCAAACGAATATTGTCCGCTTTGTGAATATTCACTGTGCTATTCTGGTAGAACTGGTCGCGTGCCGGGGAAAAGGGATAGATAAGTGAAGGAACATTGGTAGTTTTCTCGTCACCTGGTTTTTGCCATCTTTGATTATAATCTTTGTTTACGCTTAAAAATGCATTTCCATTTGAACCGATTTGGCTATAGTTAATGGTTGGTGCCATGAAATAATAGCCCAATTTGTAGTTGATCTGTACGTCCAGCGCAAAGCCTTTGTAAACAAACCTGTTATTCAATCCACCAAAATAGGTCGGCCTTGCGGGACCGATGTACATCAAATCACTTACCGGAGTATTAGTAGTTATTGAGGCATAATCCTGACTTTGTACACCGTTTAAATAACCAATAGGGTTTCCAGTTTTCGGATCAAGGCCACCCCATTTATAACCGTAATATGCATAAACCGGTCTACCGACGTTTGGAACAGTAGAGCCACTCACGCCCACAAGTTGGTTACTAAGCGGGGTTACATCGTAATGAGTTACTTTATCGGTTGCATGGCTCAATATTAATGTGGTAAACCAATTGAAAGCACCGTTTAAATTATGCGTAGTCACGGTCAAATCAAATCCATGGCCTACCATACTGGAGTAGTTGCCCTCTAAAGATGATATGCCACTGTTTTCCGGAAAACTTTTAAAGCCTAATAAGTCTGTCCCCTTTTTAAAATAGTATTCAAAGCCGCCGGTTACTATATTGTTCTTTGAACCATAATCTATTGCAATATTGGTAATTCCTGTTGTTTCCCATTTAAGATTGGGATTTCCGATATTAGAAATCTGCGCATAGTTTAAATTGGTATATGGCGCATTACTCAAATACAGGAAAGTTGTGACTCCGGTTATAGAAGATACCAAGTTTCCATTATAACCATAGCTTGCTCTAAGAGCGAGAACTGGCAGCCAATCCAGTTTATAAAAATTTTCTCTATTAATGTCCCACTTAACGCCTGCCGACCATAATGGCACACTCTTTTGATTAGTTGCAACGCCAAAATAATTTGAACCATCGACCCTTGCACTGCCGGAAAGGGTATAACGATCTTTATAAGTATAAGCTAAATTTGCAAATGATGATCTTAAACGGGCCAATGTTGAGCTGATGCCGAGTCCGCTCGGTATAGTAGCGTTTCCTATCGGGTTAGTGCTAAAATAAGTGACAGGGTCTACATTTGTAAATGTTGAAAGGTCATTATTGTAACCATACAAAACAGAATTATTTGCATCTACTGTAGTCTGCGACAGTTCGTATCCCGCTAATGCTGTAATACTGTTATCTTTCCAAGAGTAATTATAATTCAATGAACCACGCACATTTTGAGCGATAGTATTGCCATTTGATAAATTTAGTATGCCACCTAATGGAACATTATAACCTGATACAGTTCCATTTGATAAATTGGAAAATTCATTAATCAGGTTTCTCGTATAGTACGTTTGTTGCCCTTGGTAAATCCTGTTCTGACTATTGCTATTTTCATACTGGTATTTGATATCTATACTAAGCCCTTTAATAAAAGTATACTTTATACCTGTTAAGAGTCGTATATCCATTACTTTGGTGGTGTTATTGGTTGCTCCCAATTCGTTCAAAGGAAAATAAGACCAGTCAAGGAACCCAGCATTAGCTTGTGATTGTATAAAGCTCTGGTTATACTGATAAGGGATAGCCGAGGGGTTGCCACTATTATCAGTTATATTTGAGTAAGGAAAAATACGGCTTCGTATATTGTTTAGCGTATTATCTGATTGAATATTAGTTTGTATTACGTTTAATCCAGCAGTCAATTCAAGGTTCTTAATTGGATAAAAGGTATTCTGCGAATTTATTGTAAGCCTTTGATTGGAGTTATCTTTTATGCTCGACAGGTCATGATCGTATCCCGTAGAGAAGAAATACGTCGCCTTCGCCGAACCACCTGTAAGACTTAAAGCATATTGTTGATTAGTGGCAGGCTGATAAAAATATTTACTCAACTGAGTATTAACATTACCATTCTTTAAGGTATTAAGCTGTGTTTCGAGATCGTTATTGGACAATGTTCCCGCTCTATTTGCTGCCAACAGTTGTACAGCCGGTGAAATAACCGGTCCAGTAGTCGTATTACCTAAATTGGAATCGTAATACCCCTGATTAAACAAATATTGCTCTAAGCTTATGTACGATGAAGTGCCTAACTGGTTAGGATTATAATTCAAATTGGGCTTATCGAAAACAGTTACATTTGCATTAAAGTTTATTCTTAACGCCTGATTGAGCTTTCCGCTCTTAGTGATGATTACGATTACGCCGTTACCGGCCCTGACTCCCCATATACTGGCGGCGGCGGCATCTTTTAATACGGTGACACTTTCTACGTCATTGGGATTGATATTATTTATATCCCCGCTATATGGAAAATTATCGACGACGATTAAAGGTTGATCATTTGCAAAAATTGTACTTCGTCCCCGTATGTTAATGTCTAACTGCCCGTTTTGGGTTGCCGTTGTATTTGCATTGAAGACTAGTCCACTTGTGATTCCATTTAATTTGCTTAATACATCGGTAGATACCCTATCATCATAAACCGCTTTTATTGGTTGGGCAAACGAACCGGTCGCTCTTTCTTTAGAAAGTGTTTGATAGCCCGTAGAAAGAACGCTCACTTCCTTTAAAGAACTGGATTCCTCGGAGAGATGAATATTTAAAAAGGAGCTAGTAGTTTGTTTAAAGTTAACTTCCTGCGGTTTGTAGCCAATGAATGTAACAATGATTACGCCAGTTGTTTCATTTGTAGTTAGTGAAAATTCACCTTTTGCATTAGTAGTTACGCTGGCTGATTTAAATTTTACCGTTGCCCCCGACAAAGGTTTGTCATTTAAGGAATCAGTAACAATTCCTTTTATTTGAAAATGGTCTTGCGCTCTCGCTTTGAAAAAAAGGCAAAGCGTGGCCAGGACTATATATAGTATAGTTTTTTTCATTAAGATTTAATTAAGTGTTTGTTTAAAGATTAGTTAATAAAACTAAAAGGAAACGGCAACCAAAAATAAAATTAACTACAACTGATCTTGGGTTGCCGTTTGTCTTGCCGGTCATACAGGAGATTTGATGATGTTTTTGAAACGATTTTTCAGGTTGGGGAAACGGTTAGAAGTAAAAAGGATGTAACCTACTGTTTCCGTTAGAGGAACAGTGAGGATGATTCGGCTGATTGCTTTCTTACTCTTTTGTGGCTTCATTGCTTGTTTTAGAAACAAGTCTTGAATAATGGAGCCTTTTTACATTTAATAAGCGTGGAGGCTGCATCACGTGACCCATATTGGTTCTCAGGCCTTATGTTACCACGTGTAAACAGCAGCACCCCACACTTATCAAATTAATGCTAAGATAGCACTTTTCTGAAAGTGGTGGGGTATCAATCTGCTGCCTTGCAGTAACGGCCTGAGATGGGTCGCAAGACTTTTATATTAATACCTTAATTTACTGTTAGTTATTAGTTTTTCTAAATAATCTACTGTTTGTGAATAACTGCACGATCACAAACGTAGTAAATTACTTCAAAAAAAGCAAATATTTATTGAAAATGTCACGATTTGGTATTGTCCATTTGTTTTATGGACGATACAAGTTTAGTAATTAGTGCAAACATTATAGAAGTAAGGGATGCGTTAGGGCTTTCACAAAAAGATTTGGCATTGTTAGCACATATCTCCACATCAACTCTGGTTAATATCGAATCTGGAAGAAAATCTTTCAGAATTAAATCTTTAGACGGAATTATAAATTTCACGACTATCAAATTGGAGGATTTGAGCAAAAGGAATTTTTCACCTCCTAAAAATTTGCGTGAAATGCTAACTCAAAAATATAAGTCGGTACCTGCTATTCACGTCCTATTAAGCCAAGAACCCTCAATTCCATATTGTATTAAGTATAAAATGCTGCCAACCAATTTTCTTAATACACCTAAAGAAACGAATGAGATTAAGCGTTTCTTTTCTGATATGGGGTGGAATTTCAAGGGCAATTCACTTCATACGGCTCTAAAAAGAATGCCACTTTTAATAAAAATTAACCCTCATCCGAAAAAGGACGGCACAAATTTATACTCCAAAAAATAAGAATTTTAAAAATTACTAGATTAAGGAATCATTATAAAATTACTATAGGGTACATTTTAATTGCTTAAAATTGTACTCTATACGCTACTAATATCAAAAATGAATTTAGATCAGTATCCTTTTAATACCAATGATAACTATCTTGATTTTGAATTTGACAGCGACGGGCCTAATGGTAAAATCAGGAAAGTTGTAAGGTTCAGTCCTAAAAATTCAAATGGCATTACTTATTTTAATTTAGGTTTTGGCGATCTGAATATTGAGACGGGTCAAATTGATGATTTGTCTAAATCAAATAACAATGACAGGAATAAGGTTCTCGCCACGGTAGCCTCAACAGTTTTAGTTTTCACGGAACATTTTCCTGATGTTATGGTTTATGCACAGGGAAGCACACAGGCGAGGACAAGACTTTACCAAATGGGTATTACATCAAATTGGGAAGAAATAAACCCTTTGTTGCATGTTTATGGCTTTGCTAACGGCGATTGGCAATTATTCGGGAAGGACATAAACTACGAGGCATTTTTGGTAATGCGTAAATAAAAATTTAAATTTGTATCATTAAAGGAGGTCAATATGGCAACTACATTTGATAAAACAGCTAAAGACAAATCACAAATCAATAACAGTGTTAAAGATTATGGTAACCAGCCTTATTTTATAAATAAGGCCAATCAATCTAAAGCGTTTTTAGACAAGCATGGCTTTCCTAAAGAATTGCTAAAGAAAAAAGGGATCGGTATTTAGAGGATCCACGCCCATTAACGGTCCCAGTTTTAAGTTTCATAATTCTTGTAAATAACTTTGAGGCGATTGCTTAATTAACCGGGTTTTCTTTAAAGTTTAAAAAAGGTTCGCTGCTACATCAGCGGACGCAAACAAAGATGATTAACAAGTGAACTTACTTGCTTATTTAATTTCACTTCTGTCTGACTGTAAGACATTATATAAGATCAACACTAAATCAGGTATTTTATCCATGAACAATGCCAATTGTTCTGTGTTAAGGTTTGAGATCTGACTGTTATGTAAGTCTGAACCAAAATCAAACCATTTATTCAACTCCCCTTTAACCTCATCAGAATCTATTGTACCGAATAATGTTTTCAGTGCATCTTCTGGACTAATCAATACGATTCCATTTATGGATTTGACTTTAGCTTGCAAAATTTCTGAATTGGCCCTTATTATCCGCTGCCTATCCCTGGGTTCAAATTTAGAAACTCCATAATATTATTCCAAATTTGGAATAATAAAAGCCGCCTTTTTGATTTCCTTTTGTCTTTATGCCCGAACAGTATATAGACAAAGCCTCCTTAGAAAAAGTCAGAAAAAAGCTTTGGGCCATTTCGCAAGATAGTGCGATTACATTAGAAGATATTCAGGATAGAACCGGCTTTAGTTATAGCCAGGTTTATAGAATTGTAAGAGGTAAAAACAACGTTTCAGTTAGTCATGTAATAGCCGTTTGCAAAGCCCTTGAAATACAGCCTTCAGAGGTTTTTAATTTTGCTATTGAAATTCCTAAGTTTTCCCCGTTACGAAAAGATTTAAAGTCAAAATCAAAAAACTAATTAGACTCAATTTGGACAGAAGAGCCGTTTGGTTAATTGGTTTCTTTTGGCGTTGCCTTCGGCCCAGGCTTTTTGTTGCAAGTCCTCGCTGTCGCTGTGGGCTTTTCACTGCAATCCTTAACGCGATAATTTAATTGGTTATGCAAATCCTACTTCCTCATTCAACGCTTCGCGATTAGGAGTGAACAAGAGTATTTCATCGCTTTAGGATAATGTATCAACCAGTAGTAAATTTACTGCCTTTTACATGATAACGTTCAGTTATCCTTTGTTAAGGCGATTTGGTATCAATTTTTAGCACAGTTAACGAAACTCGTTAAATAATGACGACGTTCAATTGCTTAATTACAAGATGTTATAAATTTTACTTGATAAACCGACGAGTTGCGCGTACAATATTGTAAAGCATATAAGATGCCCATATTCGCATAATAAGATCGACAACAACAAGTGTCCAAGACTGATTTTCGTCAATTTTTCTTAGTGGGTTTACCAAAAAAAAATATTTTTCTAACGCCATTTGAAAGCCCTGGATGTTTGAATTACCCAATGACAATGTCACGTTTTTAATGCCGCCTGCATTTATAAATAGCAACATTAATAGGAATTGACCGATAAGTAACGCATTCAGCGGTCGGATAAAGCTTTGTCCAAAATCACTGAACCAAAAACTGAATTTAATGATCAACACAGTCCAGAAATCAGCAGAGAGTGGTAAGCTATTATCGTAAGCCCTCATTTCCAGTGTATGAAATTTTTGCTCGTTAATGACATCGCCCTGTTTTCCCAAAGCGAATTTTAGTTGCCGGTAGGTCTCCCGTTGGTGGGTAAAGTATTGTCTAATTCCCTTGTCTTCTCTCAAGGGGTCTCCGTTTATTGTTTCAGCAAACCAATCTTTTTCCAATGCTTCCAGCTTTGGCAACAACGCGTCCTCCTCGGCTGTTTTTCCTACCCGTGAACCTTTAAGCGCTTTGATCGCAAACTTCCACCCGATGTTAACGAACGATACATCCGTAAGGTGGGTACTGACAATCGACACGATCTCAAATTGTCTAAAATCAACACTGTAGAATTCCGCTTTCCCTAAATAGGATTCAGCAATGGAAATTTCACTGGGATGTTCTATCACAATGGGCTTGATATTCGTTAAACGGAATCCTGCGTCATTCCGATAACGGTAAATACTTAAAATATTTAAAGCAATATCTTCGATTGAAATAATTAGATCCGTAGAGGACTGGAAAATAAGTAGATATTCTATCTTACTGTTCTCGCCGGATACTTTAATAAATCCGGAACTACGCCGGTTATCCAATGTCAATTCTCTTAATTCCGTCCCTCCCCAATAGCCAATATTGAGTTCTTCGAAATGCCCTCCGGCGATGGTGACCGTCCCCATTTCTCCAATACTCCACAAGCATTTCGCAAATTTCCCGCCGTTCACATAAACCTGTCGGCGAACTACCAGGTTGATGATATTAAGTTCGTCCTTGAACTCGGTTTCCGGGTAGAAATAAAACTCGTCATCACAAAAGCAATGTTCGAACGACACTTTTTTGGCAAAGGTCCCGCTGTAAAAATTAACTTCTCCCTGGAAATAACAATTAACAAAACGCAGGGACATCGGGTAATTGCCCGAAAATGCTGTTCTCGAAGTAATGATCCTTTTTTCAAAAGTCATTTCCACATCACTGATGTTTTCATGAGGATGGTCCTGTTCGAACCCCATCATAAACATTTCGAGATGATGGTCAAGGTCGTTCAGCGCCCGATACTCATGAGCGACATCCGCTGCGATTCTATTGGTAAAACTCATGGCTGGCCTCCGGTCAATTAAAATCCCAATAGAACAACTTACCTGAAATACGCTTCCTCAAATTTCTTTCTTCCGGTGTGTGGTTGAAACGTATTGCCTGGTGAATATCGTCAATCATTGCCTTGCTTTCTGCAAAATAGCCGTGACCTAAAAGACCGGTGCTTTCGGCGGATGCATCAACCGTATCGATTCCTGCGCAAACGGCTAGTTGCTCTGCCGCTGTTCCCAAACGGAGTTTATCACCGTGTAACTTGTCTGATAGCCATAACGCCTTGTCGTGCATGGAGGTATACAAAGTTAATTGCTTTGCTGTTCCACTGATTTTCGGAGCGATATGCCTGACGAAAACCTCCGCATCAATATCGGGTGCCGCAAGGATAATTTGGTTAAAAAGAAATTCCTTGGTGAACCCTTCTGATGCCATCGCCTTTAATGCCTCGGTCAATAATCGGTTGCCCATGCTATGCGCGATGAGATGAACACGCTCAGCACCAGTGTTGACCCTCACATCTTTGATCAATTGTATAACATTGTCTACCGAATACCCTGTTACCGTCGCTTCGTCGGCCATATAGCCTAGTACATTGTGTACGGAAGGCCAACTATAAACGATAGGGGCGCCCCGGAAGCCGATGTCCACCGCCATTTGTGCAGCCCGCAATATACTTTCCTCAAAACTAACATTGAAACCATGCAGAAATACAAAGGCGTCTTTTTCAGGCGAACCTGCGACTTTAGCCTGTACACCGGCAAAAAATGTTTTCGCGCCGAGCGTTTCTACAGTCTTGATCACCATGTGTTTACTTTCATCGGCGTAAAGGCCGAAATAGTACCATGGTGGCTGAGGTAGTTCACCCTTCTTTCTTTCACCAGGTACATTGACAACACATTTGCCAAGCTCCAGATCACCTCTTTCGTTTTTATAGGAGATTATTCCTTTTTTCTTAGCCTTTTTGGCGCGGTCTGTAGCGTAAAATACATCTACAAGAATAGACTTTACAACTTCAGCTTTGGATACCAGCAAATCTGCTTTTTTTGTTTGCCGGTCGTAAAAGTCAAAGTCAACTTTAAAATCGGCAGTTCTTCCTTTCATGGCCTTAACGCGGGCCGGTCTCCCCGGCGCTCGGCGACCACTGGGACGATCTGGCATAGACGGATTTTCCGGTCGCGCCCATTTGATGCCGACATCCAAGGAATCTGGCACTCCTTTCTCATCTGCCTTTTTATACCAACCCGCTTGCGCCAGGTCGAAAGAGATCGCGACTGAACCCTGCGCGCCGTCCAAAAATAACAGATGACTGAGCTCTTGCTGATTATTAACGGCGACAACCGTCATAGTCGCCGGCCCATCTAAGGAAGTCACAGTAAGATTTATGTCGGGTTGCTGATATTCAACCAAATTGTAGGTGTAGACCCGTTTGCCATTCCGATCAACGGTCTGTAGTCCAACAGATTTTCCATTGACGGTTAAAGCGATCGAGTTTCTTTCTGATGCTTCGAATTCAAAAAATAATTGGATGTTCATGACAAGGCATTAAAGTATTTTAAAATTAGTAAAAAGCACAGATTATATGCCTTATTATTATATATGTTTGACGGTTATTGTTTACGGTTGTGAGTTCACGCCAAATTATTTTTTAATTTTATTGTCCCTGGGATCCCTTTTTGGTAACCTCGTTGCATATAGATAAGTAAAGCATGGAAGCAAAGCATTTTCAAGTCATTTCTAAGTTTCAGTCTGACCTCCGGGACGGACTTGCACTTTTATATGACTTTTATGGCAAATCGTTGTACCAATACAGCCTGAGGAATTGGGAATTGGATGAAGATGAGGCTTATGACATACTGTACAAAACATTAGAAACCGTGGGGAAGGTGATCAGCCGTTATGAATTTTCAACGGAGAAACATTTTACAAACTGGCTTTTCAAAATACATAAAAACAACAACCTCATGTTCGTGCGCGCCAGAATGGCGAAAGAGGAGATTGAATTTAAAACAGTGGATTGGCAACAGGAATACAATGAAGCTGACGATGAAAATGAGCCAATGGAGTTCACTGATCAATTCATTGAAAATCATGGTGGCGAACTATATGACGAAGGCAATGCACCTAATCAATTATTCGCTGCCCTTGAAAAGGCGCTTTTGACAATTAATGAAACTGATCGGGATATTGTTCTCCTGCGCATGAATAATTATAGCTACGAGGATATTGCCAGCATGCTTGGTATAGAGAATAATCAGTTAAAGGTGAGGTTTCTCCGGACCAAAGCCAAAATAGAAAAGAAAACTATGGATATCATTAAAGGAAAACTGCAATGAAAAAGCAAAGGAATATAATGCCATTTGAGCATGCATTACAAGCATACGTCACCGGAAGAGGTGATGTCGCTGCCGGGATCAGTGAAGAACTTGAAGCGTCGTTCGTTTTCGGGCAATCTGTTAACAATGAATTACCAGCAGAAAAGGCAAATAAATTGCTGGAATCGCTAGCTACGGAGTTGAGCAAAGCATCATTGGGAACGATGGTAGAAGAAGCAACTGTTGCAAAGCAGCTTTCGGATGAATTAGTGCAACAGCGAACTGGCTTGACGCCGTCATTACTGTCAGCGATCAGGTCAGATTTGGTTTTTACGAACAGCATTCCTGTGAAATCATTGGTTAAGCTCTTAAAGTTATTAGACCTTGGTATTGACAGTGCATTGGCTGCAATCAAGGTGACATTTGATAAACTTCAGGCACAGAACAAGACGATGGCGCTTGGGAACCTGAATTTTCAGCCAGCTTTCAGAAAGGGTGTAATCAGGGGTGACTTTGGAAAAGACATGTCCGGAATTAAATCGGACGAAAGCTTCTTATATCAGAATGAAGAAGCATTAACGAATTATACGAACCGTTTGTCAGAACTCTATACTACATTATAATGCCCACCAAGGATTGGAATATCAGTAAGTTGCAGGTGCTGCGCCAATGTCATAGGAAATTCTATTTCGCCTATGAGACGGCCCTGCACACTTTTACCAATCCCTACCGAAGAAAAGCGTACGAATTATCGAAAATGAAAACGCTTAAAATGTGGCAAGGTTCAGTCATAGACTGGATGATCACGAAGGAAATACTTCCGGCCTATGTCGATCGCCAAATACCGGATTATCAGGCAATCGCAAAGCGTGGCGTAGAAGTGGCTAAAAAGCAGTTTGAGTTTTCAAAAAATCAGTTCTATCATGACAGCGACATTTCCAGGTCGGAAGCAGGTGCAGATTGGGCAATTTTGGACGTTTACGAATCCCTGACGCCTTTTCAGGAAACTGACCTGCTTGAAATTTATGCGACGATAGAAAAGGTCCTTTTGGATTTTCCGACCTACCCAAGTCCCGCATACGGTAAGAATATGGAACAGTATCTGTTGTCCGCCACGTACCTTCGCCCTGACGCCAAACAGATGAAGTACGAATATGATGGCGTTAAGGTTCAACCCCAAATTGATTTGATTAGCTACATGGGGAAATCAATGCATGTCATTGACTGGAAGGTCACTGAAAAGGATGATGCTGATTATTCCCGCCAATTATTGCTAGGCGGCATTGTTGCTTTACGATTTTCAAGACAAAAATACCGCGAAGAAAAATGGAGGCCTTTGCCGACGCTGGCCGACGTCAGGTTGATTGAGTTCAACCTGCTCAACGGAAAATATAAAGAACATGTATTTAATAAAGATGCTGTTGCCAATGCTTTAGATTCAGTTTACCTGTTAAGTGACGATCAGGAGGAACTATCACAGT
>Ga0207032_1046_pt1 | contig 37722 bp, 20 predicted proteins | sample Alteio_BWMinCont_38_FD_153308 | JGI IMG/M metagenome (GOLD analysis project Ga0207032, IMG submission 153308) | Enriched cells from forest soil in Barre Woods Harvard Forest LTER site, Petersham, Massachusetts, United States -... | ecosystem: Environmental > Terrestrial > Soil > Temperate forest >... | reverse complement strand
TCACTGTAGGCTCTTCGCACAGTGTCTGTACGATTCGGGCGAGGGCAGGGGCACCACATGTCCCCGTTTGCTAGTTATGGCGTTTCTTTCCTCAGGGAGCCAGAGCCCTGACTTTTTTCCATGTCTCGCAAAAACCGGCGAGCCCATTCGACTCCGCTCAGGGCAGGCTATGGGCACCCGGCGGTGGAATCCCACCCTTCAAAGAGCGAAGGGTGGGCCAGCCGGCCAGCTGGCATTCGCATGGATAGCAATGTTTGTTTCGCCGGTGTTGACAACAGGGATTACAATCACGCGCAGGAAAGACAAATACTAACCGTGCGGTTACTGGCGTACAAAAGAGGCGTTGTGTGCCAAAGAGACAAATTCCGGCAGTTGAAGAGAGAGATCTGCTCCGTGCGTTCCTAGAACATATTCCGGACGGGGTCTATTTCAAAGACCGCGAGAGCCGTTTTGTGCGCGTCAGCCGATCGCAAGCGGCCAAATTTCATCTGAGCGATCCCGTCGAGGTTATCAACAAAACCGATTTCGACATGTTCAGCGAAGAGCACGCGAAGCAGGCGTTCGCTGACGAGCAGGACATCATACGCACCGGCCAGCCCATTATTGAAGCAGAAGAGAAAGAGACGTGGCCGGATGGACGCGAGAGCTGGGTGCTTACAACCAAGCTGCCTTTGATGGATCACGAAGGAAACATCATTGGCACCATGGGAATTTCCCGCGACATCACTTACCGCAAACGAGTCGAAAGAGAACTCCGGGAATATCGGGTCCGCCTGGAAGAACTTGTGGCGGAAAGAACGGTCGAGCTGATGCGGGCGAACGAGGAACTCGAACGCGATATAGCAGCACGCAAGCTAGTGGAGGAAAAGCTGGCGGAACAGGCGCAAGAGCTGGCTCGATCCAATGCACTGCTGGAGAACCTTTCTCTGATTGACGATCTTACGGGACTCTATAACCGGAAAGGATTTTTTGCGCTCGCCGAGCATCGCATGAAAGTGGCCAATCGCAGCGGAGAGCCTTTCGCAATCGCCTTCGTTGACCTTGACGGTATGAAGCAAATCAACGACACGTTCGGTCACCAGGAAGGAGACCGCGCTCTGGTGGACACGGCAAATGTGTTAAGAGAATGTTTCCGGGAATCGGATATTGTTGCGCGGCTGGGAGGCGATGAGTTCGCTGTTTTCATTGCCGAGGCAAAGGAAGACAAGATTGCCAGCATTATGAGCCGCATCCAGCAGAATTTGGCCACTTGCAATCGTACGGAAGGCCGCCAGTACCGACTTTCGTTCAGTACGGGGATTGTTCCGGCTGGCGCAGCGAAGCCTGAGGATCTTGAAACTCTGTTAGCCCAGGCCGACACATTGATGTATCAGCAGAAGAGTAACCGACAACTTTCTCGGGACGAAGGCACCGCTCCGGAACACTGCGGCGAGGGCCCAGACATTGCTTAACCGGGACCATTCGCGCTGGCTACATACGTAGTCAGCGGCGCTTCTACGGATAACACCGTAAGGGCGCTACGGTTTCCATGATCCCAACCAGCCGTCCTGCCTCCCGCATCCGAATGTGTGCTCGTCCGAAATTTACCTTCGCAGAAGGATTGACCACATTAGTATGTCTCGCATCAGTCGCACACTCATGCTTGTTCTCATTAGTGCCTGCGCCAGTACAGTTCTGGCATCCGCTCAGGCCGCGTCGTCACAAACTGAAGTCGGTAATTCCACTCAGGCAAGTTCTTCTCCGGTTGCTTACGTGTACGTTTCGAGCTACGGCAGCACCGCGAACCAGGTTTATGGATATTCCGCCGCTGCCAACGGATCGCTCACCGCAATCCCCGGATCGCCATTCCCCGACAACATTGGCTCCCTCGCGGTGAACGGCGCATGGCTTTTCGGAGTCCAGGCCGGCACTTCCGGTGGTCAGGTGATTGAGTCGTATGCGATCGCTTCCAACGGCGTGCTGAACTACAAGACTCAAACCACCGTAAACGATTCAGGCGGCGGAGCCACTTACCTCTACCTCGATCACACCGGCTCTTCGCTCTATGCGGATTACTACACCACCAACAACGACTATCTGGCGTACAGCATTGACCAATCCACCGGCGGGCTCAACTTCGTCAACTTGCTGGCCGGAGGCCCGCCAAATAACGGCCCCGTAAGTTTCGTGGGCAATAACCAGTTTGCCTACTCCTCCAGTTGCTATCACTTCGGCCCGTCCATCTACGGGGTGCAGCGCGCGAGTGATGGATCGCTCAGTTATCTCAACATCAACCCGCCGTATCCCACGCCTCCCTCCGCCGGAGACTTCTACTGTCCATGGTCAGCGGCGGCCGACCCCACTACTCATCTCGCGGTGGCGATGCAGCCGCTCACTTCGAACTGGGGGAGCGCCGGGCCGTATCAACTGGCGTCTTACACCGTAGACAGCGCCGGCAACCTGACCACCAGCAGCACGTACCTGAACATGCCGAAAGTCCTGGTCGGCGGCGTCATCAACTACACGATGTCCCCGAACGGGAAGTACCTGGCCGTGGCTGGCAGTTCGGGATTGCAGATGTTTCGCTTTAACGGAGCGAATCCGATCACGCACATGACCGGTTTGCTCACCAAGGACGCCGTGTATGAGGTGTTCTGGGACAACGCGAACCATCTGTACGCCGTCACCCAAAGCACGGGCAAGCTGTATGTGTTCAGCGTCACTTCGAGTGGCGTGAAGCAAGCGCCGGGTTCGCCCTACTCGATCCCGAACGCGCAGTACCTAATCGTGTTGCCGAAGACCTAGCGGGAGAACTGGAGGGTTCCAGGCATTGTTGTCTGGCGGTGTCCCTCAAGAGGCTGCCCACTCTTTCACGGTCGTTCTTTCGCGATCATTGCGAAGGGTGGGCAGTCAACGTATACAGAAGAGAGCTTCGAAAAAAGTGGACGTCTGAAGGAGTCGCGAGGGCGCAGGCCCAAATTTCGTCCGGCTGCCTTTCCACGGCATTTTCGGCGACCACCTTTCTGCCACGTAGTGGCTCAGTTTGCGTCCTTAGGCGGTGGTGATGCACGCGAGATCCCTCGCTCCGCCTGAAAAACGGCTCTGCTCGGGATGACGCCTCAAGAATTGTGGATGGCAGTAGTTCAAACTGAGCCAAACCTCTCTGCCAAATCCGTTGCGGCATTGCCAACACGGGAGTAGAATCCTTTCATTCCAGCCAACCGAATCGGAGACGCGTCCACCTCCTTCACGGGTGTTTACGAGTGTGCATTGAAGCGAACGGGCTATTCGAGATTTTGAGCCGGTTCGGTGAACTTGCAGCTCGGCTACATGCGGGACGAATTGTGCCAAGAAGCATGGGAGCGGCACACGCTGCCCCGGTCTCGCTTACATGGAAGGAAATATGCGCGGGCCTTCGACACAGGATTGCGAGAAGTCTTTCGCGAGAACCGGAGTGCCGTCGGTGAATTTGTTGTCGAAGAAACATTCCCCGGCTAATTTAGTGCAGATTCGCGCGGTGCCAGCCGCTCCAGTTTTGACGGGAGCGATCGCATAACTTTCCTGATGAGTCCGGCTGACCCCATGCCCGCGACTCGCGCCGCACTTGAATGGCCGATACTTCTGGCGGCGTGCTCCGTAGATTCCGATCAAGAAAAAGCAGACCGCATCCGCGTCTTGCTTCGACAGCCGGTTCAGTGGAAATTACTCTCCGATCTTGCCGACCGGCATGGAGTCGCACCACTTCTCTATCAAACTTTGGCTGCGTTTGAAATTGCGGTTCCAGCCGACGAACTCCGTTCATTGCGCGACAACTATCACCGCAATGTGCACAAGACATTGTTCCTCTCCCGCGAGCTGATTCGTATCCTCCAATATCTATCTACGCTTGCGGTTGAAGCCATCCCGTACAAAGGTCTGGCATTGGCCGAATCGATGTACGGGGACATTGCTCTGCGGCAGTCGGGCGACATTGACTTGCTGATTCGAGCGCAAGATCTGTCGCGCATCATCAGGGCGGTGGGTGAACTTGGCTACACTCCGCACGTAACATTTTCCGAGGCAGAGCAACGCGCCTACCTGAAATCTGGCTATGAGCTTGCCTTCGACGGTCAGGCAGGGCCCAATCTTTTGGAAATACAGTGGGATCTTCAGCCGCGCTTCTACGCCGTCGATTACGACATGAGCGGCATCTTCCAGAGAGCGGCAGCAACTACCATCGCAGGACATTCTGCGACAACACCCGCGCCTGAAGACTTGTTGATGGTCTTGTCTCTGCACGCGGCGAAGCATGTTTGGGGGCGATTGATCTGGCTGCGCGACATCGTACAAATCATGGCGCTGCCATCTTTGGATTGGAGTTGGATCGAAGTCCAGGCGCGAGAGTTGGGGATCGCGAGAATACTGGGAGTGACTTTGCTTCTGGCTCATTCGCTACTCGAAGCATTGATCCCCAAAGCAGCGGAGAAATTCGTTGCAGACGCGACCACCCGTTCGTTGGCGGATGAAATTCACACTCACATCGTCAGGCAAGCGAGCTGCGATCTGGAATCGGTGGCCTATTTTCGACTCATGATTCGATTGCGAGAGAGGAGATCGGATCGTCTGCGATTCTTGTATCGCCTTGCGCTGACGCCCGGCCCCAGTGAGTGGAAGGCCGTGCGACTGCCGACGGCGCTGTTTCCATTTTATCGAGTGGTACGACTGTGGCGGCTCGCGGTGAGAATGGTACGAGGATGAATGGCAGCAAAACCCTCTAGATTATCGATATTGTAAACGTTTGCATGGTCGGAGTAGGATACCTGTTCCTAAGGAACAGACCCGAATCTTATGAAGAGTTTCTTGCTATCCCCGTCGCGATTTCTTATTCTCGTCGCCGTTGCAGTCGCCAGTTTCCTCCCTGCTGTGCAGGCGCAGTGGACGTCGCGAAATCCCGTCACGTCCTTTGAGAAGCAAGCCGACGCCATTGTGTTCACGCAGAAAATCGGCTTCCTGAAGGTGCAGGTATGTGGCGACTCGATCATTCATGTGCTGTATTCGCCAACATCTTCGTTTCAGGAGCATCCGAACTACGTCGTTGTGAAGACCGCGTGGGACACGCCGCCGTGGTCGGTGGAGGAAGCAAAGGATGATATCACCATTTCGACGGCGCGGCTGAACGTGAGCGTCGCGCGCATCGATGGAGCGATCACTTATCGCGAACTCGACGGCAAGAGTCTGGTGCAGGATGCGAATCGCTGGCTTACTCCCGTGAAAGTCAATGGGGAGGACACATACCGCGCCGAATCATTTGTGAATGTCTACGGCTCTCATGAAGGATTCTACGGACTAGGCCAGCATCAGGCGGGCGTGTGGAACTATCGCGGCGAGTCAGTGGATATTTCACAGGACAACACCAATATCGCGATTCCCTTCCTCGTTTCCAATAAAGGATATGGAATTTACTGGAACAACGAGTCGCGGAGCCGTTTTAATAATCGCTTCGCCAATTATCTCTACATCAGCTCTGAGGTTGCTGACGCCGTGGACTACTACTTTTTCTACGGCCCCGATCTCGACAAAGTCGTTGCTGCTTACCGCACGCTGACCGGGCAGGCTCCAATGTTCGGGAAGTGGGCTTATGGGTTTTGGCAGTGCAAGAATCGCTACAAGTCACAGGATGAAATTCTGGGCGTTGCGCAGAAATATCGCGACTTGCATATTCCTGCTGACAACATTGTGCAGGATTGGTTTTGGTGGAACCGCAAAGGCGAGTTTGTGTTCAACAAAAATTATCCCAATCCCAAGGGGATGGTCGATCAGCTGCACGGCGACAATTTTCATCTGATGATTTCGATCTGGCCGTTCTTCGAACCGGGCTCGGCGAATTACGACTACATGGACAAAAAAGGCTGGTTTGTAGAAAAGTTTAAGTACGCCAAGCCGCCTTATCACACGGACGCGATGGCCGCCTATGACGCCACTAATCCTAAGGCGCGCAAGTTTTACTGGAGTGAGGTCAACAAAGCGCTGTTTAGCATTGGCCTCGACGCCTGGTGGATGGACACGACGGAACCGGAAACCGAAGGACAGGAAGAAAATCTTCTGCTCGGGCACAAGATCGCCGCAGGCAGCGGCGACCGTTATGTGAACGACTATCCTCTGCTCGACACGGCTGGAGTGTATGAGGGCCAGCGCAGCGCCTCCGACAAAAAGCGCGTTTACATTCTGTCGCGGTCGGCGTTCTCGGGATCGCAGCGAAATTCGGTTACGGCATGGTCGGGAGACATTAACTCCGACTGGTTCAGCTACCGCCGGCAAATTCCGGCGGGATTGAATTTCGCGCTATCTGGAATCCCCTACTGGACGACCGATATCGGCGGCTTTGTGTTTGGGAGTCCGACGGATCCAGCGTTTCGCGAATTGTTTGTGCGCTGGTTTCAGTGGGGGACATTCAATCCGATTCTGCGGGTACATGGCACACGCAATCCGGACGAGAACGAATTGTGGTCATACGGACCGGATGCGCAGAAGATTCTCGTCAATTTCGATCGTCTTCGATACCGCTTGTTGCCTTACATCTATTCTCTCGCCTGGAAGACGACCAGCGAAGCTTATACGCCGATGCGCCCGCTGATCATGGACTTTCGCACCGATGCGCGGGTTGCCGATATCGGCGATCAATTCATGTATGGTCCGGCGTTTCTGGTGAATCCTGTGACGGAGCCGGGCGCTACGAGCCGGCAGCTTTATCTTCCGGACGCGAGTTGGTACGACTTCTGGAGTGGGCATCTGGTGAAAGGACGGTCGGTCGTAACCGGGGCGGCACCGATCGACAAACTTCCGCTTTACGTACGCGCCGGTTCCATCGTGCCTCTGGGGCCTGATATTGAGTGGTCGACTCAGAAACCTGCTGATCCTATCGAGCTGCGCGTGTACCGTGGAGCAGATGGAAATTTCACACTCTACGAAGACGAGAACGACGGCTACAACTACGAAAAAGGCGTGTATGCCACGATTCCGTTTCACTGGGATGACTCTAAACAAACTCTGACCATCGGGGATCGCAAGGGAGAATTTCCCGGGATGTTAAGAGACCGAACCTTTCGCGTCGTTTTTGCGGCGGAGAATCATGGCGTGGGCGTCGCTCCGACGGACAATGCCGACAAAGTGGTTCAGTACTCCGGCAAACAGGTCACAGTTACTCCGTAAATTAACCGGACGTCTCGCGAGAAGACGCTCGGGATGACCCCGAATCCAAACTGCGCATGGCCCGAAATCCCTTTATGTGTACGTTAACGCTGCGATAGTTTATGATGCGGTCGAGAAGAATTTAGCGATTTTCTGGTGCTACGAACCGTCCTCCCTGCGGGACCGAATGAAGCGCAACGGCATACACAGAATTGCTGAGTTGGCGAAGGTGTCCATTGGCACCGTCGACCGTGCCTTGCATGGGCGTACGGGCATCAGCCAGAAAACCCGCGACAAGGTTCTTCGCATTGCAGGAGAACTTTCCTACACGCCCAATCCAGCGGCGCGCACATTATCTGTAGGCCGGGCGACGATGAAAATCGGAGTCTGCATCCCGCGAGAAATTCGTTTGTATTATGACCAGATGAGGGCAGGCATATTGAATGAAGCTGGCCGCGCGGGCAGCCTTGGAGTGGAGTTGATTCATCGCCCAGTGCCGATGCTGGGAGTCGAAGAAAAACAGCAGATGACGGCTCTTCTGGAGCGCGGGGTAAACGCCATCATCGTGACCCCGGGCAATCCGGAGGTAGCCGGCCCGCTGATCGACATCGCCGAAGAGAACAACGTGCGGGTGATCTGCACCACCACGGATGCCCCAAAGAGCCATCGCTCGAGCCTGGTAGCGGTTGACCCGGAACTTAGTGGAAGACTGGCCGCAGAACTTTTGGCGAAGTTTGTAGCGCCTGCTTCGAAAACAGCGATGGTCACGGGCATGTTGAACACCGAAGAACACCGCCTCAAGGCAAGTGGATTTTCGGAGGGATTTTCTTCAGAATGCGATGGCGGCGAGGTAGTCGCCGTTGTTGAAGCTCACGAATCGGAAGAGGAAAGTTACAGCAAGACTTGCGAGCTGCTGCAACGCGAGCCCGATCTTCGCGGTATTTATGTCAGCACGGTAAACTGCCTTCCCGTCTGCCGAGCTTTGCGGTGGCATCACGCGGAAGACAGGGTTGCCCTGATTACCACCGACCTATTTCCTGAGATGGTGCCGCACCTGTTGCACGGCATGATCCGGGCATCTATTTATCAAAATCCTTATCTGCAAGGGCAGACGGCAGTACGGATTCTGCTGGATCATTTTCTGAACCGATCGGCAATCCCGACCGTCAGCCACATTAGCCCGTCTCTGGTGCTGCGAACGAATCTTCATCTTTTCCGCGAAGCGCAGGGTAAGACTCAGCCACACTGGACCGGAAAGAGAGCCCAGCCTCAAGACGCTGTTCTCGCTTGATGGTTGTGATCATCGCGCCAGGTCATCTCTTTATAAACCGTATCCTTAGAACTCGCAGAATATTAGTGCACCTGCGGGATCAGCACGTCCGTAACGGTGTATGAAGGAACGGTTAGAGTGAAGCTGTTTCCTACTTCGTCGATCTGCGCACCGGAAACTGCTTTCTCGCCGGGAGGATTGCTGCGTCCGTAGTCGAATCGCATGCCCGGACCCGCCAGCTTTCCTCCATTCACCGTGACTTTTACTGTGGCGTTGTTCTTGGGATCTTTGTTGATGAGCATGACGCTCAGGCTACCATTTTTATGACTGGCGGCGTGGACAGACAACAAGGCATGGCTTGAACCGGCGGCCACCAGCGTCTCGTTGAAGGTCAGCAGGTTGTGGATCATCTGCAATCCGAAGTAGGCGGATCCGGACTTGTTGTTTTCGTTGAGGAAACTGCCGCTGTGCAAATCAGACCAGTCGATATTGGCGGCACCATCTTCCATCAAACTCAGATAGGCATCCGCGGCGAACAATCCAACTACATTGGGGTCGGTAACTTTGATGAAGGATTTCGGTCCGACATCGGTCGCCAGGAGTTGGATATTTTGCACATTCTGGCCGCAATATTTCTGGAATAACTGGAGTAGCGTTGCGATCAGAGTTGGCAACTCATCAATGGGAGCGGACAAGAGATTGCCGTTGTCGAGTTCCTTCCAGTTGGAAGCTTGGGAGGTGTTGCCGGCATTCCAATGGAGGGCTACGAAATCGATATCTTTCCCCGCCACTTGTAAGACATTGCGATCCCAGTCTAGACCGGAATCCGCAGCCTTTTGAAAGCTGGTGTGCTGTACGTACTGTTTCGACACCGGATCCTGCGTCCACTCTTGCACGTCCCATTTGTTCGCCAAAGGAGAATCTAACGACGCTCCGACCTTGATGCGGGGATCGACTGCCTTCATCGCCTTGGAGAACAGCAGGAATGCCTTGGCGTATGCGGCGGGAGAAAGATTCGGATTCTTGCGGCGCTGCTTGTCATTATCCTTGGCATCTTTGGGATAAGGCGCGTGGATATCTACTTCCTGACCTTCGCCGCCGTAGAATCCGTTTTTGTAAACCTCGTTGCCGACTTCCCAATACTTCACGTTGAATAACTGCGGATGGTTGATGCGAAGAAAATTCTTCCCGTCGTCAGTAGCAAGCGGCGGCGAAGCGCGCAAAGAAGCCCAATAACCCACGGTTTGCCAGTCGTAACCGGTCGAGTCTTTGCCGATAACATTTGTGTCCGTGGGATTTCCGTTGGCGTATGCGACCCAGGCCGCGGCCTCGGCGGGTTCGCCGCCGCCTGTTCCCTCCTGATTTGAGCCGTAGTTAACCGTGATGACTGTCGTCCCCCATCCATCAAAGACATGGACAAAGTGGCCGAAGTCTGTGTTGGGAGCGAGCCCGCTGTAACGTAATGGAACGGGCGCTTGCGAGTTCGACGGCTTGTTCGTGGACCAATGGAAATTGTCGGCGAACGGGCCTGCGGGATAGCGCAAGGTCGTGATTCCAGCACCGCGTAACAACGCAGGCAGTTCGGGGTCCATCAAGTGATCGTCGGCGATTGAAGCATTCACCGCCATCGCACGCGGTGCCATGAACGTTCGGCCTTTATCCATGTCAATAGTCACCTTGACCACGCCCTTGATCTCAGGAGCGACAGTAACTTCGGGCATATCCTGCGGCCGGCCGACGTCTTGGCGGTTCAGTTGCTGCATTTGACCAAAGGCGACCTGCGCAAACATTACCGCGACTACACTAACCCTGCCTACGGTAGACAATGCTAAGGTGCGGAATTTGCGGTCACAACCGTTCAGTTGACGAACAGAGCACATGTACGCCTCCCATGAGAAACTACTTGGCCTTGTCAGTTACTTGTCTTGTTTTGCCTGAGTTCAAGAGCTTGATTGCGTTCCTTACGCCACTACCTTCCTCAATCGTATAAAGAGAATCCGCCGCGAGATCTCGTACGTCTTCCTTTGCGCCGCTAGGCCAGTGAATCTCCACTCTCGCAATAGTGGAGTCCGCTCCCAATCCGAAGTGGAGCCGCTGATCATTGCACGAAAGATAGCTCCCACCTCCGGTGACCTCGGACATTTGCACCAGGTTAGAGGTATGTATGATGACGCGCGCACCAATTGCTGACCGATTACTCTTGGTCCCGATCAGCTTGAATATCACCCGATGATACACACTCAAGCTTTCATTCAAGAATAATGACGGCGGCCCGCCGACATTATAGACAACAACATCGATGTTGCCATCGTTATTGATATCTCCGAAGGCAGTCCCACGGCGTGACTGCAGAGGGCCCTTGTTTAGTCCAGCGTCGTTGGCGATCTCTTCGAAACCGCCATTTCGCAGGTTATGGAAAAGCTGGATGGGCTCCTTGTAGCGGGCTTCATTCGGCAGTTGATCGGCTTTGGGAGAGACGTTGCCGTTGGCAACAAAAATGTCAGGCCAGCCGTCATTTTCGAAGTCGGCAAAACCGATTCCCCACTTCACCGGAGCGTAGCCGATGCGGCCGATCTTCGCGTCCCATGTGGTCTCGGCGAATCCTTTTTCCGACTGGTTGCGATACAGGCTGACGGGCTGGTTACCGAAACGGCTAACGACCAGATCGAGTTTGCCGTCTCGGTCGAAGTCTCCGAAATCTCCCGCCATGTTCCCGAGTTCCAACCCCGAGGGATCAAGGGCGACTCCAGTCAGCATGCCAACGTCTTCGAAGGTCCCGTCATGCTTGTTCCGGTAAAGATAGTTCGCATCCATGTCGTTGGCTACAAAGAGATCGGGCCAACCGTCATTGTCGTAGTCACCCCAAGCTACGCCCATGCCACGGCGTTTGTCAGCGTTATCGACGCCCGCTTTTGCGGCAACTTCTTCGAAGGTTCCATCGCCACGATTGTGAAACAGGAAAGAGGTTTCGCCCTCGGTTGCTGGAATCTCAATGGGCAGGCCTTTGTAGTTTAACGAGGGCGAGCCGGGCTGAGGGAGATGATGAATGTCAGTATGCACGTAGTGGGAAACGAATAGATCGAGGTGGCCATCGCGATCATAGTCGGCCCAGGCTGCACCCACGCTGAACCCGCCGCCAGCGACATGAGCGTGCTCGGTGACGTCCTCAAACTTGCACCCGCCAAGATTGTGGTAAAGAACGTTGTGGCCGTAACCAGTGACGTAGATGTCGGGTAGACCATCGTTGTCGAAATCGCCGACGGCGATTCCCATTCCCCAGCCGCGAGTAGTGAGTCCCGCCGACTGGGTGATGTCCGTGAAATGCAGATCACCATCCTGCCGGTAGAGCGTGACCATGGGGTCACCGCCTTTGAGATAGCGATCGATGGTCGAATCGCCAACAACCAGGATGTCGAGTTTGCCGTCGTTATCGCAATCGAAAAGCGCGACGCCGCCCCCCATCATTTCGACTAGATATTGTTTGTCCGGGGCAGATGGCGGCATGGTTGTAAGGCCCGCTTCCCGGCCGATATCACGAAACTGTAATGAGCTGTGCGAATCTTGTGCGACAGCGAACAACTCCAGTAAGAGGCCTGCAAACAGGATCGCGAATATGATCCTGCGAATTGTTAAATTTCTCTGCCTCATCGCTGGCCTCCGGTTGCCAACGATGGGTCCCAGGCTGTCGCTCTCTGCATGTATTGCGCAGCGGTCACCGAATCATGGTGTTGGGAAGCGAGTGCCGCCAGGTTGTAATAAGCTTCTCCGATCGCTGGAGCAAGATTTGCGATGAAGTCCTGCGCTTGAGCTGTCTCACGCGCCGAAGCGAGTGTCAATCGGTGCGAACCAGATGAGGAATCCATCTCCGTCGAGTCGCGCGTTGCGCCTCTTGCCACACTACTTGCCGAAACATCCGTGGAACTCAAGCGCAGTTTTCGGCGGAGTTGCTCGGACTTGTTTATTTCTGCTGCTCCTTCTTCCAGCTTCCCCTCGTCACGCAACAACCGCCCTAACATGTAATGAGCTCGAATCGAAGTATTGTCGGGCGCGTCCGGATTCGAACCCGCAATCAGCTTCTGCAAGGCTGCTTCGGCTCGCGCAGATCGGCGCGTCTCCGCATAAAGTTCACCCAGTAACAGCTGGGTTCCGGCATCGTTGGGATTCAGGCTGGATGCTCGATCAAGTTCCTGTTCGGCTTGATCAAAGTTACGCTGCTTGAACAAGATATACCCCAACATATAAGAGCTCGCGAAATCCTGAGGGCGGAGTTGCAACGCCGTGCGAAACTCGGGCATCGCTTTGGCGTATCCAGCTTCTTCGTTGCGGCTAAGATACGCGAGGCCCAGGAAGTAATGAGCTTCCGGAGGCGGCGACGGTCCAGCGAGAATTTTTTTCAACTCCAGTATCGCCTGGTCGGGATAGTCGCCGTAGTAATAAGCCGTGGCTATGGAGAGCCGGTTCGCTGGCGTGTCTCCAAGGATCGCGATTACTCGTTGCAGCAGAGTGCGAGCGGCAGGAAGATCCTGCATGCGCAGGTACGTCATCGTCAGAGGACGCCAGACTTCCCGCAAGCTGCCCGGTCCCGCGGCGACAAACTGTTCTCTGGCGGCCGGGTAGTCTTTGTCTTCGAAATTTATGCGGCCCAACAGGATGTGTGCCTTACGATTATTAGGTTGCGCGTCGACCACCAACTGCGCCACCGGTCTCGCCTCTTTGAACCGGTTTGCATCGAACAAGACAGAAGCGTAATCCAAACGCGTTGCCGCGTCCGGTCCAGTGAATGGCATTGCTTCTTCAAAGGTGCGGCTGGCCTCGTCCGGATGCCCGGAGAGTGCGCGCGCATTCGCCACCCGGTGGAGCGCTTCTCCCATGAATGCTTGGTACTCGATGGCTGCACGATCCTGATCGCCAGCTCGCAGGGAGTCCTGCGCCGCCTTGTAATGCTGCGTCATTGGATCCGGCACGGCTTGCGCATGAATGGGTTCGACAAGGCTGGAATGAACCGCGGAGAAGCAGAAGGCCAACGCGTAGAGCAATCCTAATCCTATGCCGGTCCGAGTTCGATACACCGCGTTAAGGGTTTGCCGGAGCGCCCGCATCGTGATTTTCCTGCTTCTGATCGAGTTGTTTGAAGGCGGCAAACTCACGCGTTGCAGCCTCGTTCTTGCCCGCCTTCTGATAGGCCTGAGCCAGGTTAAAATGAGCGGCTGCAATCCTTGGTGCCAGCTTCACGGCTGTTTCGAGTTCCGAGATCCCTTGTTCTGTGTGGCCCGTCTGCCCGAGTACCCTGCCAAGAATGTTATGCGGCGCATAATTTTTAGGCTCAATCGCGATTGCTTTTCGAGCCAGCTTTTCACTTTCTTCGAGGTGACCCATCTCTAAGGAAAGAAATGCGGCCTCGATCATCGCCGGAACGTGGGCTGGGCTAATGGCGAGTTCTTTCTCAAGCTCAGCCACGGCGGCCTCTTGATCGGACACTGATAACACAAATCCGTAGGCATAGTGGAGATTTGGTTCCTTGGGATAGGCAGCGATGAGTTCTTCGAACATCTTCCTAGCATCTTCCAGTTGGTGTGCGTTGACGTCCCATCCAGCCTCTCCCGCTTTCATCACCAAATCATGCTTTGCAGGCGGGATCTCGTAAGGAAACACGGGCATGCGGAGCACATTCAGGCCGGCAGCCTCGATCACCGGAGGACTCTTGTCTCCGGTGCTGGCAAAGAAGGCGAGCTCTTTTGTGCCCATGTCAAATTGTCCGGCCGTATCCCATAGCAGTCCGAGCTCGTAGTGGACCTTAGAGGCTAGCGCTATGTCGTCTCCCAGGCCCAATCGCTCGCCTTTGACTAGATGGTCGAAAGCGCGGCGGTAGTCGCGAAGTTCGTATTCGCAGAAGCCTGCGTAAACCCACGACGGGCCATTCTTGGGAGTCAGCACTGTGGTGCGGAGATAGGCGTCGCGAGCTTCCGCGTAGCGGTTCAGATTAAATAATGAAGCAGCTAAATATCCCCAGCCTTCAGCCCAATCCGGTTGCTGTTTGACTCCTTGGCGATAGAGTTTTGCCGCATCTTCGAAACGATTCTGGGCGAAGTCTTCAGCTGCGCGTTGAGAAATCTCGGGAGATTTGGGCTGTTCCGCAGTCTGAGCGGAGACGATTGCGGAGAATGCCAGCAAAGCGACTATCATCCAGAATCCCCTGAGTCGGAGCATAGACCTTAAATTATATCTTCCAATAAACTAGATTCCCGCCTCGGGTTCTTGCTCCCACGAAAGAAAACGGGGTGGCAGTTTCGCCACCCCGTGGAAACATTCTGCTTACTTCTTAGAACGAATACTTCAGCGAGAACTCCATCACGCGGCGACCGTACCGTGTGCTGGCATATCCCGGAAAGGCAGTGCTGTTGCCTATCGAAGAAACCCCGGCGGCAGGGCCGGTTGCGGTGTTCTGGAAGTTATATACTCCGGCCGAGCCTGTGTTATTGAGCGTCACTTTCAGATCGCCGTTATTTTGGAACGAGTCCAGCGGGTGATTCAAGAAGTTGAAGGCCGAGACACGGAACTCCATCGCTTGTCTCTCGGTGATCTTGAACGTCTTAAACAGAGCCAGATCGCTGTTGAAAAACGCGGGCCCATGGATGTAGGGGAAATGGTACCAGCCGTTCGTCCCCGGCGCCGACATTCCAAAGCAACCCATGTTGACGTATTGATGCGTCTTCAGATTAGCTGTCGGATTGCAGGTAACAGTCGGCTGAAGCTGGACATTCGGTGTGCCGAGCCAGGTAGTATTTGAAATGCTGCCGCTTTGCAGGCCGGCGGGATTGGCGGCGTTGGTAAAGCCGTTCCCAGTCAAAGCCAGGTTAAAGTTCGAGCTCGAAAGCTCCTGGAGATTGCCGCCACTTTGCCAAGTGGTGATTCCAGACAAATTCCACCCGTTTACGGCCCCTCCCAGCAACTTATTATCATGAACCGGATTGCCGCTTTGGATGGTGTAGGCAAAGTTCACAACGTGCGAACGATCAGTTCCCAGCACACCGTAATTATTCGCGGTGCCGGTAGAATCCACTTGTAGCCCGCTTCCAGCGCCGCCGCCCTGCCCCTGCGTCCCTAAGGCCTTGGACCAAGTGTAATTCAGGTTGTAGTTGATGCGGCCCTTCTGCCTCACCCAACTTGTTTGCAAGCCGTTGTAGTTGGCTTTTGCAAGGTGGTTCACCACGTTTAACTGGTTTGTGCCATAGGTTGCACCGGCAGCCGTGCCGCCGATTGCATATCCAGGCGAATAGTTCTGGGTGGCAGTCAGGGGGACCGACGGAGTCGCATTTACGTTGCAAGGTGCGGAGACGCAACCTTGAGTAGTAAACAGAGCGCCAAACGGAACGTAATTGAGATTAAATAGTCCGTTCGGCCGGAAAACTTCATTGAGCGTAGAGCTGCCAACATACCCGATTTCGAACAACGAACTCCAGGGCGCCTGTTGAGAAATGGTGAAGTTGTAGCTTCTGCTTAAAGGCTGCTTATGATCGTTAAGCACAACAGCATTGACATTGCCTGGCGAAAGTGTAGCCTGACCGTTGAGTGCGCTGACCTGCGAATACTTAATCTCACCGGGGGATTGATAATTGATGACGCCCTGGGCAAAGTCAACTGGAGTGGCGTAATCGTTCCACTGATCGCGATAGCCGTATTCGCCCCAGCCGCCGCGCAGCACCGTCTTACCGTTACCGCGCAGATCCAAGGCCAAACCGATTCTAGGCTGCCAGGTTATGGTATCCACGTTGCGACCTGACAGCGGTATGCTCGAATCGGCGCCGTGCCAGGTAATGCCGGGGGCAAATTGATTTGGGCCCAAAGTAGCTAGATTTCCAGTCCACGTAGCCACGCCGGTCGACGTTGGTGGCACCCACGAACCGAGATGATCACCCCGCAGCCCGAGGTTCAAAGTCAGGCGCCGGGTAACCTTCCAATCATCCTGAACGAAACCTGAAATGGTCGGGTACCACAAATTGTCCAAAGCTGCCTTGTTGACCTGATTAAAGTGGCTGCTCGCTGCTCCGAGGATGATATCGGCAACTGGATTGTTGGATCCGCAATTGATGACGCTATTGGGTTTTCCTAGTCCATCGTTGCAGCTCATCGATGTATAGGGCTGATATGAGAACTCCCCTTGCAGCGGCGTGAAAGCGCCCTGATCGTTGGTCGTTCTCTCGTAGTAAAATCCAGCCTTGATGGTATGGGTCTTGAAAGATTTGGTCACGTTGTCTTCGACGGAAAAATTCCACTTCTTCCACGCGAAGATCCCGCCATTGTTTTCCCAAATATCCTGCTGATCCATGAAGGGTACGCCAGCTACCCAGTAGCCGTTGGAAATGCCAGGCATCATATAGGAGTTGGTAGGTCCGTAGCTGCCACTGGTGGGCTTGCCGAAGACAGTCTGATACGGGTAACCAGCAGCAGATGCGCTCCAGGCGTTCTTGTTGTTCCGCTGCAGCGGGTAGTTGATGTAGCCCAAGCCGGAGGTGACTTCGTTGGTCAGCGTCGGACTGAACACGTGCAAGAAGTGGCCCGAAAGAGTTTGCGAGTTGTCTTTGGAGGTCATTCCGCCCGGGTATGGAATTGAGTTGGGAGGCGTCCACCATAGGTGCACGGGAGAGTTGTCTGTCTCCTTCTGCATGTTATAGGTGACATACAGCTTGCTGTTGTCGCTGATGTTGTAGTCCACGCGCGGATGAAGCGTGAATGCGTTCTGATTCAAGGTCTCAGGCTGAAGGTAATTGAAGCCACCCGTCTTAGTCGGATCGGCATTCGGAAGCGGGATATTGTTCATCAACACCACACCGCCAGGATCAAGCTGGCTGGCCGGTATAATACCGGTGCCGCCGCTGGTTTTGGTTGTGCCAGCCTGGTCATACCAAGTCAGGCCCGATCCTAAATTCTGACAGAACACCTGGCCGGAGTTGCCGCCAGAAGCACTGTTGCAGAGTGCAGCATTATCTGCTGCGGTCTTAGAGAAGTCGCCGTTGCGCATGCTCACGGTCGGCACGATATTGGTCAGCAGACCTGGGACATTTATGCTCGCTGTGAACGGGAAACCGTTTTGATAGTAATACTCATAACCCACAAAGAAGACCAATTTCTTGTTGGTATGAGGAACAGGCCCACCGAATTGAACTCCGGGGAATATGAAACGACCGGCTTCATTGGGAACCAAACCCGGCGGCGAGGTAAGCTGCTGATGTTTAAATGCCCAGTCGTCGGAATTGAGAGAACCATCCCGGGCATGCAATACCGCCTCTCCGTGGTAAGAAGTCGAACCGGATTTGCCGACGGCGTTCACCACCACAGGCCCCTTGGCGCTGTCTGCTCCGAAGTTCGAAGTCTGAACTTTAACTTCGGAAACCATGTCGCCGTTTACGGTCTGCGTAGCGCCGCAGTTGCAACCATTGTCAAGAATGTGCGCGCCATCGCTGATAATGTCGGTGCCGCCGCGATAGGGCGCTCCATTGCCGACGTAACCCTGGCCGACTGCTCCGCCCGTCGGCGAAACCACCGTAAAGTCCTGCGCCTTGTTGGTGACTCCACCGTTATAGACCGAGAATCCGGGAAGCGTCCGGATCAGTTCGGTAGCGTCGCGACCCTCCAGCGAGAGATTATCAATCTGCTTGGAGGTCAGAACCGAGCTTCTTTCTCCAGAGTCGACCGGAGCAATTTCTTCGGCCACGGCTTCGACCTGCACCGTCTCACCCTGGCTCCCGACCTGGAGCGAAATATCGGATACGTTTCGAACGTCACCGGGGCGAACGGGAATTCCGCTCTGCGCCCAACCTCTAAAGCCGGAGGCCGCTACTTTCAGGGTGTAGTCGCCGGGTTGGATCGAGCCGAACGAAAAATATCCCGCGTCATTCGATGTCGTCTTGCGGGTGTCCTTGGTGGCGTCGTTGACTAGCTCCACGCTGGCCTTGGGAAGAGCGGCGCCAGCCTGATCGTAGACCGTACCTGTGACCGTGCCGGTGGATTGAGCAAACAACCCTGGTTGTACCAAGGTCATCAATAACAGGGCGAACCCGATTGTTGCCCCGAGTGCCTTCAGAAATGTGCTGTTGAGATTCCGCCTCATGAGATTTTGCCTCCCGCCCCGGGTGCTTCCCCCTCGAATGGGCTTATTCTGACTTCGGACTACCGCATTTTGAGACCCGTCACCGGACAACCTGGAACATCACAAGTCTTGGCCGTTAACGTACACGCTCTTATACTCGTCGGGAACTTTTACCTTGGTCTTGGAGTGACTGTCAAGAAAAATCGATTTTGTTTGCTAATCGAGCAGTTTCCCCAGGAGTGGCGGTCTTCCAGAAAGGGAATACCTCAGTTCATGCCCTTTTTGCGGCCCCCCAAAGGGCTCGTTGCCGACCCACTCGGGACATTTGGGACTTGGTGGTAGCATGCTAGGCGGAAAAGAGCTATGCGTTTTCGCCGGTTTCGTTACCTTGTGGTCAGTTTCGTTTGCCTCTGTTCTCCTCTGCCATCGACTGCCCAACTCAACGGAACTGGTTTAACCCTCAGCGGATATGTCATCGATGATGTTAGCCATCAGCCTATAAGATCGGTACCTTTGCAGTTATTCAGAACCGCGGGCAATTATGCGGCTGTTCCCATTATTTCCGGCGTCACAGGTGAATATCAGTTCAGCGGCCTCTCTTCCGGCGATTACCAGATTTCAGCCCACGCGAATGGCTTTGCGCCGACTACTGTGGATGTCACGCTGGGCGGAACAAATCTTTCCAACATAACTGTCTACCTCCATCGCACCGACACCTCCAACTCGGGGGAACCCGGAAGCCCTATCTCTACCCACGAGTTGATGATTCCCGACAAAGCTCTCGATACGTTCGAGAAGGGCATGAAGGCAATGAGCGGGGCCAAGCCTGATTACCACAAGGCCCTGTCGCTGTTTGAGCGCGCCATTAAGGAATACTCCGACTATTACGAAGCGTACGCCCAGATGGGCGTCGCCTATCAACATTTAGGAGACACTGCAGCGGCGGAGAAGGCACTGCGCAAATCGGTGGAGATGAGCTCCAGCCGCTACGCGGATGCTCTGTTTCTGCTGGCTGAGATGTTGAACGATGCGGGGCGCTTCATCGACTCCCAGGTTTTCGCCCGGCAATGCGTCACGCAGGATGAATCGTTATGGAGTTGCGATCTGGAGTTGGCTCGCGCGCTTGCCGGGTTGAAACACTCTGCCGAGGCAGAGGCCGTTGCATCTCGAGCGGCCGAACTGAATCCCGCGAATGCCAAGACGTTCCTGATATTGGGCAACATTCACATTCAACAACGCAACTATGCGGCTGTGGTTAAGGACTTCGACAGCTATTTGAAATTGAATCCGTCGGGTCCGGAGAGTGACCAGGTTCGTGCAAGTCAGGCTCAGGCACTTAAGGCCCTGGCCAAATCGCAATCTTCGCATGCGGCTACGCATTGACGCTTTATCCATTCCGTCTGCGGTCGATCGCCGCGTCTCTCAACCCGTTCAACAAACAGTTGGGTCTTTCTCAAAAATCGGCGCGTTACAATCTGGATGACAATCGAACTATCTTGGGCATATCTTCCTCTTAAATTGATATGAAACGCGGCTTTCACTGGACAAGAAACATCCCTGCTTATTCTGTTTGCTTTTTTGCCGCGACGGCATGGGCATGGCAAAGTGTTCCTAAGGCGATTCCCAGTGGGACAGGCATAGTGTTTCAGGAAGTGTCCCCAAGAGTCAGCGGGATCACGTGGACTCACAATAACGCGGCATCTCCTGAGCACTATCTTCCCGAGACGATAGGGCCGGGCTGCGCCTTTCTCGACTACGACAACGATGGTTGGATGGACATTTTTTTCGTTAACAGTGGCCCTTCCGACTTTTTCACGCCGCAAAAACCTCTGCGCAACGCGCTCTACCACAACAACCACGACGGAACCTTCACCGATGTCACGGACAAGGCTGGACTAGCGGAGACGAAGTCATTCGGCATGGGAGTGGCGGTCGGGGATTACGACGGAGATGGCTGGCCGGACATCTACGTCACTGCATACGGGCGCAATACGCTTTATCACAACAATCACGATGGCACGTTTACCGATGTGAGTGAAAAATCCAAGACCGGGCTTTCGGGCTGGTTCACGGGCGCTGTGTGGTTTGATTATGACAATGATGGCAAGCTCGATCTATTTCTCGCGAGTCACGTGGAGTACAACAAGAACATCAGCTGCGGAAACAACGCGCTGGGCCGCAAGTACTACTGCATTCCGCGCATCTTTAAGCCTACGCCGAGCCGCCTGCTACACAACAACGGCGATGGTACGTTTACAGACGTCAGCCAGGAATCGGGGATCGCGAGCTCTCTTGGCAAAGCGTTCGGGGCGGTAGCAACCGACATCGATAATGACGGGCGTATGGATCTTTTTGTGGCCAACGATACGGTTCCTAATTTCCTATTTCACAACCTGGGAAATGGGAAGTTCAAAGAAATTGGCCTTGAAGCTGGAGTAGCTTACAGCGACACAGGCAAAGCTCGCTCCGGCATGGGAGTCGATGCCGCTGATTTCGATAACGATGGCTGGCAGGATTTGTTTGTCGCGAACATCGACGTCGAACTTTTCAGCCTTTATCACAACGAGAAGAATCTGACTTTTTCAGAGACGCCGGGAGAAATTTCAAAATACACTCGCAACCTCAGCGGCTGGGGATTGAAGTTCTTCGACTACGACGACGATGGGGACGCCGACCTGCTGCTGGCCAACGGGTATCCCGATGACATGGTCGGACTGGTGAGCGCGCGCACGACTTATCGCGAGCCGTTGCTGATGTTCGAGAATCGCGGCGGCGTATTCCACAATGTCAGCGCCGACTCGGGACCGGTCTTTCAAAAACAATTTCCGGCGCGTGGGCTGGCCATTGGCGACTACGACAATGACGGGTACCTGGACGCGTTGGTTTGCAACAACGGGGAAGCGGCGGTACTTCTGCACAACGAAGGCAATCACAAGAACCATTGGGTAGGAGTGCAGCTGGTAGCCACGACAAGCAATCCGGCGAGCGTGGGAGCAATTCTCACATGGACTGCTGGGGGAGTTACGAGAAAGAAATTGAAGACGGGCGGCGGAAGCTTTATGTCATCGCACGATCCGCGCGAAATTCTCGGCATCGGTTCGGCGGCAAAGATGGACAGCATCGAAGTACGCTGGCCGAGTGGCAAGATTGATCGCATCGAAAATCCCCCGGTCGATGGTTACATTCGCATCGTGGAAGGCAAGGGGATGGTCGCATCACCGAAAAACTAATCGGGCTCGATGGGCGGCATGGTCCGCGTCGCGACTTGAGGAGTATCCGGAGGAACAGGAACGGGCAGCGGTATTTCCAAGGTTCCTACATGACTGCTGCTGGCATCTTCCACGCCAAGCCGCAGTGATACGGCGTCAACGGGTATATCGAGTTCTTGATGCAGGCGAAAACCCTCGGTCATCACATCTTTGTAGTTCGCGGGTTTCAGGTCACTCGTGGCGGTGCTTACGAGACTAGCCAACAGGCGATCGTCATCGCTAAACGCCGTGATCATGAAACTGAGTACTGCGTGGTAGGTTCCTGATGGGGTAGCGCCGAAGCGCAAGCCTGCGGCATCGACGGCGTAGTCAATACCATAATGCTGCATTTCGACGGGCGTCGCAGCACCACCTTTCTTTTTAGGCGCAGCAATTCCCGCCTGGCCTTCGACCTTCCTGGGCTTACCGATAGGAACAACTCGAGTGGCGAAAACGATTTGTTTGGACTGCGGTGACCCCTGCTGCATGGCAGCTACGCCGACACGCTGCGCCGGAGCCCGAGTATCCTTCGAACCCGCGTCTGGATCCACGGCGTAATAACCTCGGCGATATGCAAGGTGATAACCCTTCTGTTCGAGCCCAACTTTAATTTTCCGGAATTTGCCGTCGTAATTCTTATTGGTCGGCGTGTAGGAAAGCGTGTAATAGTGTGAGCCCTCATCGACGGCAGTTTCAATGGCGCTTTCGATCCCGTTGGAGTTGTAGAAGGCCTTACCTCCCGTATCGGCCGCAACCTGTTCCATGGTTGCCTGTTCGTTCGCGACTGTCTCCCGGAACTCACGCGTTTCTCTTTCCATGCGCGAAGACAATGGCAAACTCGCTGCGGTATTCGCAATCGACGTAGACGGACCCGGGTGGCTGGGGCCATTGGAACCGGCAAAAGCCGGAGGATCGTAGGTTCCGCTGTTCGAGGCATTGAACATGGTTTGCGTCTCTACCCCTTTGACGCTCACGGGATACACAGCAACGTGCGCCTCTGCCAGAAGATTGGTTGCCTTCTTGATCTGAAACTCGTAGTTGCGGGTGACGGGCTGATATTCGCTGACGTCCGGATTGGGAAAGATGTTGAGCGGGAAAGAACCGGAAAGCCAGATCAAATTCTTTCTACCCGGAATTCCGGAAAGGTATCGCGCCAACTGGGTGAAGGCGTCGAGAGTAAAACGCATACGCACATCGAGATCGGCGGCATTCTGCGCGTCGAGCGTATTCTGCGCGCGCTGAAGCGCACGGATACTCTGTGAGGTTCCAGCAACCAACGCTACGTCCCGGGCGAGTTGCACGGATCGTTCCATCCCCGCGTCCGATTGCCAGGGCGGAGCTTTGACCCCACCTTTCTTACCCTTCACGGCAGCAACCAGCGTAGTCTCGTCGCGGGTAAATCCCTGGATGAGGCGCAGATTTGAACTCAGGGAACAAAGCGCCATCTGCGATGCTTCCGGCCTCTTCTTGATGAAACTAATTAGCTGCTCCCGTGCGCGTTGCTGATCGGGCAGAGGCGTGTTTAACAGATCAAGAACAATGATCGTGGGCGAACCGGTCTCGGGTCCGCCGGAGTTGTTGTTGGTGTAAATGTTCGGCGGCAAGGGATTCACCGGTGGAGATGGTAACGAAGGTTTCTGGGTTTGCGAGGAAGCCGTGGCTGTGTTTCCCGCTGTCGCGGTCCCGTCATGAGCAAGCGGTGAAGGCGTGGTGGGAAATTCCTCAAATGAGCGAACGCTCTGCGCCTTACTATCTTCAGCCAACTGGAAGTCCTCGCGACGAAGGCCTTTGACCGGACGTCCCTTGCCATCGGTCACAACCACATCTTCTACGACGACCCGCGAAGTGCTCTTGAACGTGATTTGTGGGGCGGCGGTAGGGTCAACTGGCGGAGCCGTTGCCTGAACCGCAACAAGTGGAGTTGTTGCGGAAACAGGGGGCTGCGCAGCGGGCGCCCCATCGGACGATTCTTGTGAGTTCCGAGCCGCCTCTTCGGCGGCGTCAACTGAAGCGAACGTAGTCTCTTCGGGAGCGGTAGTCGAGGGAAGATCCGAGGCGGCTGCATAAAGTCCGGGCAAATCGGCCTTGGCAGCGGCATACTTCGCGAGTTCGTCCTGCGACATCTGGGGCAGATCGTAGACCTCGACGTTTGCCCCTTGCAGCAGCAGCAGTCTCCGTCCGTCGGGCGAGAATGAAATGTTCTGCGCCATCATCGCCGGGGGTGCAACCGTCAAGGAGAGGACCGCCGTTCCGCTGGCCGTATCCAAAACTTGAATGTGCTGCTGCAACCCCTTGTCGGTATCGTCCGCTTCCTCGCCATTCTCGTCGGGTGCTGCCACTGGATTCATGACACGCGCGATTGAACTCACCGCGATCCTGCTGCCGTCTTCACTGTGTTGAATTTTGGTTGTGTAACGATGCTGACTCCAATGCTGGCGCCAGAGCAAGTGTCCGGTGACGGTGAAGGCACTCACACTATAATCGGAACTGTTCATGGCGCAGCGCCCGACCAGAATCGTATTCCCACTGGGAAACATCACATCCGGCACGCAACGCGAACGCACCCGCGTGATGTTTTCCCTTTGCTTGCCGGAGGGTCCAAAACGTACCAGCCACACCTTCCCGCTAAATCCGTGAATCACATCGGTAAAGCCTGTGCTGAGAGCTTCAAGATTCACCGCGCCTTCCGACTTAATCACACGCTGGACCGACAGGTTCTCCGCGTCCAGAAATTCGATTTGCACCTTCGGCTTCGCCGGCTTTGCGGATGACGTTTTCGTTCCGGCGATCTCATCCTGCCGTCGCTCCACGATAATCTGCTTGCCATCGGGCGTAACCGAGATCCATAAGAACGGTTTAGGAGACGAGAGCAGCAGCTTCTCGTGTAGATCGGCGTCGAGCAGGTAAAGATTATTGAGCCTTCGCATCAGCAGCTTGCCCGATCCCAGCGGCCAAAGGTAGCGCTGGTGATCGTGCATGTACCAATCGGCTTCTTTGATCACGTTCCCGCTTGGCACATCGAAAACCACAGCATGAATGATGCGGTCATCGTGAGTCGGCGGGCAATCCGGCAAGCGCGAGAACATTTTCTTCGGATTGAACGTGAGCAGTGCGCGATGGTCGTCCAAAAAATCCAAAGACAAATTTGCCTGTGTCGTCAACCGCGCTGATGCTGAGAGCGAATGAAATCCGACGTTCGAGAAGTCAATACGGCTTTGGGGCTGAACTTCTTCTTGTTTGGGCTCCCGAGCGAATACCAGTGAAGAGGTGCAAAGCAGCCCTAAAAAAAACAAAACGGACGCAACACCAGACGCAACACCAGACGAACCAAGACGCAGTCGACTCCGCGGAGTTGAGCCGTTGCAAACTAAAGACAACCCGACTACGGAATGGACTGCCATCTTTGGACCTCAGGAGCGATTTAAACGGAGGCGTTAACGTGAACGCCGCGGAGGAGGCTGACTTCGGGAATCGAGTTTAGCACAGGGAATATTCATCAGGTTCCGATATCGAGGATCCGGTAGTGGGGCAGTTTCCGAGTAGCCGACAATCCAAGAGGATATTGGCGATCAATTTGTAACGGAAGGCACCCAATCCATGCCGTCGACGCCTTTGGTGAGCCGAATGGGCTCCTCCAGCTTCCAATCTTTCAGATTCAGTATTTCGATGGTGCCGCCCTGGGGGCAGCTCACATAGGCGTGTGCGCCGTCTGACGAAAGCGCGAATTCTCCTGGGGTAGGTAAAACGGGAACATCCGGTGTGTCAAACGTTTTTGTAAGTGCTCCACTGGCGACATCTACGACGAACAGCTTTCCTGATTCGGAGTTGGCAAGGAGCCAATGGCCGTCTTTTGTGACTACGGAGGAGAACGGGATCCTCGGGAGGGAAATCGATCGGACGACCGCGTTGGTTGCAGTATCGATGACCACAATGCGGGGTGTTTCCTGGTCGTGCGTAAAAACGAACCTGCCGTCGGGCGAAATCGAGATGCGCTGCACTTTCTTAGAGATCGGAATCGTCGTGATCAAAGTCCGCGCTGGCAAATCGAGAACGCTCACGCTGCCTGCGTCGTTATTCGCAGTGTAGATCCTCCGGCCGTCAGGAGAGATCACGAACATGTGCGTGTGGGTGGCGCCAGTAGGAATTTCACCGACGAGAGAGCGAGTCTTTGTGTCCACGATGTAGATGGCATTGGCGAGTTCCGCGGAAACATACAGCAAGCCGTCCGGCCCAAAGTGCGCGCAATGCGGACGAACCTCTTTGCCGAGATCGATGACGGCAACAGTCCGCGCCCGGCGCAGGTCGACGACCTGAATCGTACTCCCATTCGAGCCGGGCTTTCCCACCCACGTGTTTCCGTAGATGGGGACGTAGCCGAAGCGACCGTCCGGGGAGACAGCGACCTCGTGTCCGTTAATGTCAACTCCCACTGTGGCCAGAACCTGTTTGGAGATGGGATCCACCAGCAAAACGCTATGCTCCATTTGGTTAGCAACGAGAAGAATATTGACTGGCCTCGGGTCACCAGCGACGCTGCAAGGAAGCAAAAGGCATACGAAAAGGGAAATGCACAGGAGGCAGTGGTTCATAGTAGCCCTTTGGAGCGAAATCCCAGCTTACTGCAAATATAGCACTCGAAATATAGCACCCCATAAACGCGGATTCTGGGTTCGAATGACATTCTTTTGTAAGCTTTAGGTTGAAGCGCTGACGAAATAAAATGGAATGATCACGGGCGTGCATCAATCACGGTCCGCACCAAATCTCCGAGCTGCTCCGCGGTGAATTGATTGCCTTCTAAATTGGCAACAAGTTTTCCTTTGCGATCGATGACGGCCGTGTGCAAGGAATGATTAAGCAAACCTTCGTCCTGGAAAGCATCTAGACCAAACAGGGCGCACACACTCTGGACGTCGGCAGGTGTCCCGGTAAGAAAATGCCACGAACTGCTTGCCTTCCATGTGGCGGAGTACTTCAGCAGAACGTCCGGCTGATCGTGGGCAGGGTCGAAAGTCACGGTCAGAAGGACAAGATCACGTCCGAGGTTCTCTTTGAAGCGCTTCTGCAACCGGGCAAAATTGTTCGAGGTACGAAAGCAGAAGTCAGGCAAAGCGCAACGCGTGTAAACAAAATCGAGGGCCACGACTTTCCCAGCAAACTGGGTGAGTTTGACGCTGTGGCGATTCTGGTCGAGCAGCATGAAGTTTGGAACGCGCTGACCAATGGCTAACGGTTTTCGTGCCGCCGTTGCGGAAGGGTCTGCAACTTGATTTAACAGCTTGAGTCGCCGCGCAGTTAGCGGATCGACTTCCAGGCCTTGATATGCGTGCAGCTGAATGGCTTCGATATACGACGAATCTTTCTGCACAATCAGTTTGAAACTGATGTTTGTGCCCGGCGTGAGACCGACGAGATCTTTTGCGTCGCGTACTTCAAGGGGCATCGCCATTGCCTCCATGTAACCGGGGATGGCTTGGCAGGATACGACCACGGTTTTGCGAGCCACATCCACCTTCAGGACCATGCCTTCGACAGAATAGGCTTGGTCGCTGCCCCATGCAGTCGTACTTAAGAGCGCGAGCAAAGCGATATACGCGAATTGTCGCCAAGGGTTTCGCATTCTAAACGCCCACCGGGTCGTCCGTATCATTGGATGGTGCCCTCGCCTCCGGCATTCGTACGCTGGAAGCCGCCCAACCGAAACGATCGCCGCTCCAGCTTCGCCGGTTCTTTGGCAAATTCCTTGATCTCCAGAAACTGATTCTTTTGGACGTCAGAGAATTCCTGTCGCGTATCGCTGGCCGGCCACCACACCTCGACATTCAGGATCTTCGCCGACTTTCCCAGCCCAATGTGTTGTTCCATGGGCGACGCTCCAAACGAGCCTCCGCTGCCAACCGTGCGGTAAATGGAACGGGGTTGGTGATTTTCATTTTCTACCGTGACTTTGATTCGCGCGCCAATCGCAGCTCGGTTGCTTTTTACTCCTACCAGCTTGAGATTGATCCAATCATTTCCGTTCCCCGGATTCTCGAAGAGCCGGAATTCATGGCTGTCTCCGGGAACAGCTCCTCCTATCTTCATAAGAATATCTTCGTCGCCATCGCGATCGATATCGGCAAAAGCGACTCCGTGTCCCTTGTGCAGCTCTCCGGTGCCGGACGCGGTAGTGACGTCGACAAAATATTTTCCGTCGTGGTTGCGCAAAAGAACGTGGGGCAACAGCGACGCGTAGTTAGGATTCCCGTTGCCCAGGTAGATATCCAGAAAGCCGTCATTATCGATGTCGCCGAAATTCGATCCCATGGGCATGAAAACTTTATCCATCCCGGTCTCGGCAGTCACGTCTTTGAACGTGCCGTTGCCAAGGTTCTTATAAAGCTTTTGGGTTAAGGCATTGTGCGGAAGTCCCAGATAAGTGCGGACGCTTTCATCAATCGAAATAAAATAGCTGCCCACGAAGAGATCGGGCAGACCATCGTTGTCGTAATCGAAAAACCATGTCGCGAAACTTTCCCACGGGCCGAGCACTCCCGCCTGCTCCGCTACATCCGTGAAAGTGTTGTTGTGATTGTTGTGGAAGAGAAAACTATTCCCGGCGTAATTCGACACGTAGAGATCGGGGAAGCCGTCGTTATCGTAGTCGGCGACGGCAACCGCTTTGGTGAAAGTTCCTTTGTCGACCCCGGCCGATTGAGCGATATTCTTGAAAGTCCCGTCTCCGTTGCTGAGGAAAAGTTGCGGAGGGCCGTTCTCGCTGCCCACAAAGAGGTCGAGCCAGCCGTCATTATTGATATCAGCCCAGGCCGCGGTCTGTGTCGCGGTCGCTGGTTCAGCGAGTCCGACTTCGCGAGTCACGTCTGTGAAAGTTCCATTGCAGTTGTTGCGAAGAAGAGACTTGCGCATGGGAATTTCCCATCCTCCGCGCAAAACCAGAACATCCATGCAGCCGTCATTGTTGTAATCCGCTTGCAGAATATTCAGTCCGCCCAACTGATCCATCAATCCGGCCTGTTCACTGCGATCAGTGAACGTGCCATCGCCGTTGTTATGAAAATAGTGCAAATGCTCGCACATGTTCATGCTGGAAGTAACCACATCGAGCCTGCCGTTGTTTTCAAAATCATCGACGATGACGCCTCCAGCCATCGAGAAGTCATGCAGGCCAGCCGCAGCGGCCACGTCCACGAAATGTGGTGCGTCTTCCTTCGATTCGAATGCCGACGGAGGAATCAGCAATTTCGGCGGAACACCCGTCGGATATTCGCCAACCGTCATGTAGGCATAGTTAAGTAGCCAGCGCGCGGCCAGGTCGTCCGGAACTTCGCTTAAGTATTTTCCCAAATACTCGATCGCCCGGCGCGAATCGTCCTTCCTGGCGAAGGCCATTTCCGCGCGAAGCGGAAACACGCATTGATTGCCTTTCCCGTGGTAAATCCCATTCTCCATTTCCGATTTGTGCAGATACGCGATTCCCAGTTCTTCTTCGAGTTGCGGTGCGACGGCGGGCGCTTTCGCATTGGCAATATCGAGCGCCGTGCGATACTGCGCGATCGCTTTATCCATTTCTCCCGGATAGGCATAGAGTTCTCCCAACGCGTAGTACTCCTGCGTCACATCAATGGGAGGTTGGCTTTCGAGCGCAGCGGCATTCGACGGCGCCAAAAGATCTTCCATCCGTTTGGTTGCGTTGGCAAGAGTCTGTTTGCGCGATTCGCAGATCTGCTTGAGGTCCTGCCCCCAACCTGGCGGTTTGGGAGAACGAAATAAAGCAGACTCAGCCTCGCCAATTCCAGAAACATTCGGTGTGTACTTGATGCTGCCTATTGCGGACAAGGCTGCAGTCCGACCGCGGCTCGCGCTCTCCGTTTCTGAGACCGCCTCCGGCGACAGAACTTTGAGAATTGCATAGCCGGCCGAAATGTGGGCGACGGGCGATATCTCTCCCGCTTTAACGTTGACCAAAGCTTCGCGGAGTTCAGAGCGCAAGGTTGCAGGGTCAGTCATTCCCATATAACCACCGGAGTCCGCGGTGGGATCGGTCGATTTCTCTTTGGCCAGGACGGCAAAGTCTTCGCCGTTTTTCAAACGGACGAAAAGTTGCTGAGCTTCGACCGCAGTACTCACGACGATGATGCGGAGCGGAACTCCTTTGTGCGCGGGATCGTCTGACGGCGGCGCAGACTGAGCCACTAGCGACAAGCATAAGGAAGCGCAGAGCGCGACGGTCAAACCTAATCGTCTTGCCAGCTCTTTTGTCTTTTTCAGTCCCAATTCCCGCGCCTCAGAGGTCTCCCCACTCACAGTATCGCAACACTTAGCATGCTACAATCGGCCCCAATCTGATGCGCATCTTTGTTTTTTTCTTGTTGGCGGTGGCGGCTTCTGCCCAGGTTTCTTCCGCACCGCGTCCGACTCCGCAATTCGAAGATGTTTCGCGCTCCACCGGCCTCTCCGTATCCCACATTTCTTCGTCGGACGAACTTTACATCATGGAGTCGACCAGCGGCGGCGTTGGGTTCATCGATTGCGACAACGACGGCAAGCTCGACATTGTCAGCGTAAACGGTTCCACGGTCGATCGTTTTCGACGCGGCGGCGATCTGATGGTCACTCTCTACCACCAGGACGCCGGCCTGAAATTTTCCGACATCACTCAGGCTGCCGGACTCAGTCGCAAAGGTTGGGGAATGGGCGTGTCGGTCGCCGATTTCGACAATGACGGCTGGCAAGATCTCTATGTCACTGGGTACGGTGGCAATGTTTTGTATCGCAACCTGGGCAATTGCAAGTTTGAAGATGTCACCGAAAAGGCAGGAGTCCGCGCAGGCGGGTTCAGCACCGGAGCCGCGTGGGGCGACTACGATCGCGATGGTCGTGTCGATTTATTCGTGCCCCGCTACGTTCATGAAGATCTAAATGCTCTGCCGGAGACTCACGCGAACGGCACTCCGTGCATGTATCTTGCGGTGCGGGTGCTGTGCGGTCCCGATGGTCTGACCGGCGAATCTGATTTCCTATTTCACAATCGCGGCGACGGGACTTTCGAAGAAGTATCGCAAAAGGCTGGCGTTGACGATCCCGGCCATCGCTTTGGCATGCAAGCTTTGTGGGCCGACTTTGAGAATGATGGATGGCCTGATCTTTATGTGGCGAACGATACGGGCGCGAATTATCTCTATCGCAATAAACATGACGGGACTTTCGAAGACATTGGCCTGTGGTCTGGCGCAGCGCTAACGGGTGACGGGCGATTGCATGCATCGATGGGCGTCGATGTCGCCGATTTCGATCATTCAGGGCGATACTCGATTATCGTTACGAATTTCAGCCAGGAAGGCGCATCGCTTTTTTACAACTTGGGAAAAGCGGGATTTGACGACATCAGTTCCTCCGCCGGACTTCGTCTGCCGACTTTTCCTTATGTCGGATGGGGAACTGCATTTTTCGATATGGACAATGATGGATGGCCCGATATTTTTGTCGCCAACGGCCATGCCTATCCGCAGATGGAGTCGGTAAAAGGCGGCGTGCCTTATCGCGAACCTCTGCTTCTGTTTCGCAACAATCGAGATCGCACGTTTAAGAACGTGACTACGCTTTCTGGGTTGGACAAACTCCCGCGCGCCTCACGCCGCGGCGCTGCTTTTGGCGACGTCAACAACGACGGCAAGATCGATGTCCTTCTGCTGAATGTTGGAGAACCTCCAACCCTGCTGATCAACCGCACGCAAAGTTCAAATCATGCAGTTTTATTCAAGCTCGTGGGGACGAAAAGTAACAGAGCGGCCATCGGAGCCAGAGTCACTGTGACCACCGCCGATGTAGTTCAATTTAACGAGGTGCGAGGCGGATCGAGTTATGCATCACAAAACGATCTGCGCCTGCATTTCGGGTTGGGATCGAGTGTAAACATGAACTCGGTAGAGATCGCGTGGCCCAGTGGGAAGAAGGAATCGTTCCACGATCTTCCTGCGGATTTCATTTACACAATTGTGGAAGACAAAGGGATCGAACAGAAAACGCCATTCGCGGCAAGAATTGATCGGGCAAAGACGTTAGCGCACGCTTCGGCGCATCAACGTTAATGAAGGTTTCGAAAACTTTCCGGCGGCCCGAGGTAGCTGGGCTTTACCCCTCCGAAATCAATCACCAGCTTCTGCAAGACCACCCCGGGATCAACCATACAAAATTTGAGAACATGTTCCCCCGGTCGCGCTAGCATGTGGACAGACTTTACTTTGCGCACGCTGTCCTTCACCGATGTCCCCCAATCCGTCAGCGAATTTTGCGCCAGCGCGTCGACGACCTGAGGCGTTTGATCGTCGAATGAAATCGCATACCGCAAGCCGCGGCCGGGCACAAAATTCAACGTCGGCGCAAGGACCGCCTCGACGGTAGCAGTCCCTGAATCGAATACATGCATCTGATATTCGAGGCAGGGCGAATCAGCCGGCGGGATCAGGCTTTGAGCGGTCACAGGAGAGACTGTCATCGAGGAAAGCGTGCGTCCGTAATCGTCCATCTTCTCCCATCGGGATGAGTTTGTATCGGTCTTGGTTGCGTAATGCTCCGCCTCGATCGCGACGTAGCCGTCGGTTTCCACAAATTCGTTCTTATGAAACGCTTCTGTCCGCTGCGGGTTGAAAGCCTTGATTGCTACTGAGACGGTCTCGCTGCCGGCTCGCATCACACTTACATGGCCGACACTCGTTCCGATCGGCAGTTTCCGCCAATCCACGCTTACCCAGATTCGATGCTCTTTTTCAACAATTCCGTGCGGTGAGTCGAGCACAATCCAAGGCGCACTGGCAGTCGCTGTGAATTCGAAAGGCGTCTCGCCGCGATTGAAGACATCGATATAGCGGCTCTGCCGGTTGAACGCATCGAATTGCAGAAGCTCCGCGGGGCCCGAAGCGCCAGGCCACGACGATGCCGAGCCTTCCACTGCTACTCCGAGACCCGCTGGATTTGGAATCTTAAGTTCGCGCACCTCCGGCATCGTATTTTTCGGAGGCTCGTTCCAGAACGTGTAGCCGATGTGGGTTTGATCCATCATGTGATCCCACTTGCTATTCGCGAGTGTTTGATTGTAGTAGAAAGACAAATCGGCATCGGCTTGAAACAAAGCTCGTGCCTGCGCCGCTAGATCATTTGTATCGGCACGTCCCTGTTCTGCGTGCAGACGATTTTTCGCGACTGTGATGTACAGCTCGGTCACTTGTGCAGATGCTTTGGTGGGGTACAGAACTAGCTGAAAGAAAGCGTCGCGCAGGTTCTGCGGCAGGTCTTTATTAATCTTCTCTGCTTTCGCCGTCAGCGATTGCCATTCCTCGGATACACGATCAGCCTCTTGGTAGTTCACGAGACTGAACGTTTCGGGCTCGAGCAATTCCGGTTTACGACGGCCGTTGTATTTTGTGTACTTCGAGATTACGTCCGCGATTTCAGCGGCGTGTTCCGGACCAAACTCGCGCGCCGCCCAAAGCATTGTATATTCCGAAATGCTCTCCTTCGGCCACCGCTGGGGATTCCACGCCATGCTCAGGAAGAATTCAATGGGAAACTCCATCGGCTTGAGGTCGCCGACATTCACGATCCAGATGCGGTCTGCCCCGTACTGATAGGCCAGATTCATCTGCTCCCACACTTTTGTGATGGGAATTGTGTTGAGCCACTTGTACGACCGCGGGTCTCCTACATAATCGAAGTGATAGTAGATTCCCGCGCCGCCCTTGCGTTGGCGCTCCTGCGGAGTCGGCAAGCGGCGGATATTTCCCCAGTTATCGTCGCACCACAACAAAGTGACGTCGTCAGGAACGCGCATGCCTTTTTCGTAATATTCCTGCACCTCTTTGTAGAGCGCCCAATCCTGGGGAACTTCAGCGAGATTAGGATTTACCTCTTTCGCGATGATTTGACGCTGGTCGGCAACAATCTTCTCCAACAGCGCAGTGTTGGCTTCCGCCGACATGGGAAGATCGCCATCGCCGCGCATGCCTAGCGTGATGATGCTTTCATAATTTTTGTTGCGCTCGATGCCCTCTTTCCAAAATTCCTGGAGCACTTCGGCATTGAGGGAGTAATCCCACGGCCCTTTCCCATGCCGCTTCCATTCCTGCTGGGCTCGCAGCATGGGCTCATGATGCGATGTGCCCATCACGATCCCGTATTCGTCGGCGAGTTTTGGATTCAATGGATCGTCTTCATTGAACGCACTGTTCCACATCGCAGGCCACAGATAATTGGCCTTCAGCCGAAGTAAGAGCTCGAATACTTTTTCGTAAAACTTGTGGTTGTAGCCACCGAACTTTTCGTTGACCCATCCCGTGAGCGAGGGGGCTTCGTCGTTGAGAAAAATGCCGCGATACTTTATGGCGGGAGGTCCAGACAAATAGGTGCCTCGTCTCACAAATAGTTCACTGCGATGCTGAACAGGAACATCGGCCCACCAGTACCACGGAGAGACGCCAATCTGTTCCGACAGATCGTAGACTCCGTAGATAGTCCCGCGCTTATCACTGCCGGCGATGACGAGTGCATTGGTTACGCCGGCTGTCGGGTGCGCGACCACCTGAATCAAGAACGATTCCCACTTGCCGGCAATGGCGGAGACGTCGATCTTCTTGTCAGTGATGAGCTGGTCGATGATCGCGCTCTTGCCAATCGTTCCTACGATGATCACGCCCGCGGCGGGTGAACTTAATTCGTTTGTGAGGGAAGGAGTTTTGCCGGTGACACGGTCAATATCTGATCGCAGGTCGCTTACGGCGCGAATCACCCTCGCATAGTCTCTCTCATCGACATAAATGGCCGCGAGCGATCGGCGAGTCGCAATGGTGAAATCCCCTGCTCGCCGCGCGGCCGTTACGTATTGTTTTTGCCCGAGGGCGAAGCTGCCAGCGGCGCAACCGAGAAGGCAAAACATACCCACCAACACCGTCGCGATCCTGCATTGGGGATTGCGATGGCCGTTCGCTGAAATAGCGGATCTCATGGTGTCACCGGATGCAGTCGTTTGCGGGCATCCGCAAGAGCGGCACTCGCCGCCTCGTCATCGGGATGAGTAGACACATATTGCTCAAGCGATTTCACCGCCTTGTCGTAACCTCCGGCACTGAGCGCTGCCATTCCCAAATTGCGGTCGAGCCCGTCCAGCTCGGGGTTCCACGATTCTGCATCTTCGAAGAAGTGCAGAGCTGCCATGAAATCTTGCTTGCGGGCCGCGAATACGCCGAGAGCGTTATAGGCTTCTCCGATGGCGGGACTGAGTTCCTTTTTAAACCCTCCAACTTTTTTCAGTTCGGCGGCCGAGGCAGGCGGTGAATCGCTGTGATCGGAGCGATCACGCGCATCCTGTTGCGCCAAACTGCTGGAGCTGATCACCCGCGCCTCAGCCGCCGGCCCTGAAGTCATGCCGGATGTATCGGGCTGTTGAGCTGCAATCGTCATTTCCTTCTTGGCTTCTTCCAAGTGTCCGGCCTTCATCAGCAAACGGCCTAGCAGATAGTGAGCGCGCCCGCTTCGCTGCTGATCAAGTGGGTCTTTTTGGCTCGCTGTAATTGCCCTACGAAGGGTTATTTCTGCATCGCCTGCCCGTTCTTCCGCGGTATAAACTTCCGCTAAATTTACCAGCGTATTTACATCCGGTTGCAAAGCCGCAGCCTTTGAAAGCTCAGCTTCGGCCTGCGCGAATCGTCCTTGTTTCAGCGCAATATATCCCAGCATGTAATGGCTACGCACATCGTTAGGATTTATTTTGAGCTCCGCCTCAAATTCCGGAATAGCTTTTACATAGCCGGCACTCTCATCATGCCGCAGATATGCCAGCGCGCGATAGTAATGAGCATCGGCAGCATTCCCGTCCTTGAAGATTGCCTTTTTAAATTCGGAATCCGCCTGCTCCGGATAATCCATCAAGCTATACGCACGACCGAAATATATATGAAGGAGCGCGCTGTCGCCGAGCCCGTTGACCATCTCGTCAAACAACATGCGGGCCCGCTTTTCATCATGCAGCACAAGATATGTCCTGCCCAGCAAGTATCCGGACTTGAAATCCGGATTTGCCGCCACAGCGACTTCAAGCTGATCTCGAGCTCCGGCATAGTCCTCAAGGTGAAAAAGCACGCTGCCGAGCAGAAATCGCGCCTGCGCATCTTTCAGGTCGGAGCGGACTACTTCTTCGGCCAGAGTTCTCGCTTGAACTAGTTTCTCCGCATCCAGAGAAACACGCGCATAGTCCAACCGTATCCGGTTGTCATGCGGCGCGAGGCTGAGGGCTTCATCGAACTGCCCGACAGCGGTTGCAAATGCCCCCGCCGACGCTTCCCCGTTTGCAATCCGATGCAGCCCCTCAGCTAGAAACGCCTTGTACTCGAGGGTTGCGTGGTCCTGATCTCCCGCGCGCGCGTAACGGCCCGCGGCTTCGTAATGCAGCTTGAGCGCGTCTTGCTGCTGGTCTGAGCTCGCGGCATCAGAAACCTGAGCCAGAGACTTGGTGCTTAACAAAAGAATCAGAAGCCACTTTGCCATGACGGATGAGCGTACAACCGGCGCATAAATCGGCGCAGTCCCCAACACCTTATCGATATTGTATATTCGACAATGAGAGGCTAAAGCGGCGCCATCCCAGGCCCGAACCCCAGAGACAACAATGAGGCACGTATGAAGTCGAAATCAGCCCGGAAAGATATTCGAATCGCCGCCATTCTATTTGCAATTGCGCTTTCGATGTCGAATCAGCTCGTGGGACAGGCCGCTAGTGCAGCATCTCCCGCCCAATCGGCCCAAACCGCAGCGCCCTCTCCGTCAAGACCCTTGATCAAGGCCACTACGCATTTAGTAACGGTCGACGTTGTCGTGACCGATCATCATGGAAACATTGTGCCCGACTTGACGACCAAAGACTTCCAGATCTTCGAACAAGTTCCGGGGAAGAAAGGGCAGCGTGAGCAGAAGATATCGCAATTTGAATTTGTCACGCAAGCTAGTGCAGCCAGCGTCGCGAAGCGTAGTCCGAAAATGCCGGCAGGTGTCTATACCAACCTCGTAAGCGGACAAAGACTGCCTGTGCCCCCAACTGTGCTGCTCGTTGACGGATTGAACACCGACGTTGACTCGGGCATGCAGGCTCGCCGCCAGATGGTAAAGATGCTGGCCTCTATCCCGCCCGACACTCCAGTCGCCGTATTCCTGTTGGGTCACCAGTTGACGCTACTGCAAAGCTTCACCAAAGACCCAAAACTTCTGCGCGATGCGGCACAGAGAGCCTTATCACTGGACAGTGCGGGTGCCCCGGTCGACGCGCGTGACGATCCGAACAGTTTGTCTTCGTTGACACAGGAAATGTTCGGCGGTCCTGGCCAGGAGGATAGCCCCCAGGGACCAGGTGCGCTGCCGATGTCCGGCCCAGGTGCGGCCGCTGCATCTGGTGGTCCCACGGGACCTCCGGGGGGCGAACTGCAGATGGCGGCCATCGAGCGTTTCGAGAAAGAAACCTTCGCCACGACCATGGACATACGTGTCCAGACCACTCTCGATGCTCTCCGTGCCATCGCGCGGCACCTGAGCGGATACAGCGGCCGCAAAAATTTGATCTGGGTTTCCTCTTCTTTTCCATTGATGATCGCTCCCGACGCCATGCAACATCACAATCTTGGGTTTGAGGGCAATCACAACTACGAAGCCGAAGTGATTTCTGTCACCAATGCACTGGCCGACTGCCAGATCGAGACGTATTTCGTGAATGCCCCCATCGAGCGGCGTGAATGTAAGCATTTTGGCGTCGATGGCCATGAAATATTTGGCTTGGCCCGGCTGATCGGGAGGGAGCGGTTCGGCGAGAACAAGCACCGACGTGGACGTGAGTAAATCTCCGCAGGCGGCTTCCTGGAGTTGCGGGTCGTTGCCATTCTTGTCGTTACTCTTTGCAGCCACTTCGCCCGAGCGGGCGTAGTATCCCTGACGGA
>Ga0207032_1045_pt1 | contig 37784 bp, 39 predicted proteins | sample Alteio_BWMinCont_38_FD_153308 | JGI IMG/M metagenome (GOLD analysis project Ga0207032, IMG submission 153308) | Enriched cells from forest soil in Barre Woods Harvard Forest LTER site, Petersham, Massachusetts, United States -... | ecosystem: Environmental > Terrestrial > Soil > Temperate forest >... | reverse complement strand
GTATAAAAGGAATGCTATAAATTAATATGAAAAAACTAACCTTTTTGTTGCTTACACTTTTAAGTTTCACCGCCGTGTTTGCCCAGGCAAATCAGCCCATTGAAATGGCCGACGAGATGCGCAGTTCGGGAAAAATATATGTGGTTGTAGCCATTATTGCTGTAATTTTTATCGGATTGGCGATCTATTTGTTTTCTATTGACAGAAGATTAAAAAAAATAGAAAGAGAAAAATAGTTCAAAAAAACAGCGCTATTCAATCTAAACATGGTTTTTGTACCGTTGTTGATAAATGTATTTTAAGTTAAGTATAATAAATTACGATATTGATAAAATTTGTGCCAAATTTGCGCCCGTAATTAACAAAATCATATTTATAAATATATTATGGCTACAAACAATATAGTTGCTACAAATGGTGTAGTTATGGATAACACCCACTTTTTTGGGGATGTGTGCCAAAACTTTGATCACGCAGCTCAATTTACCAATCATGACGCCGGTCTGTTAGACCAGATAAAATCATGTAACAGCGTTTATCGTTTTCGTTTCCCTATACGCCGGGGCAATAGCTTCGAAGTTATTGATGCCTGGCGCGTAGAGCACTCTCACCACCAGTCGCCAACCAAAGGCGGTATCCGTTACAGCGAAATGGTAAATGAGGATGAAGTGATGGCGCTGGCCGCTTTAATGACCTACAAATGCGCGATAGTGAACGTTCCGTTTGGAGGTGCTAAAGGTGGGATCAAAATTAATCCTAAAAACTATACCGTACAGGAATTGGAGAATATAACCCGCCGTTATACGGTGGAGTTGATCAAGAAAAATTTTATTGGCCCAAGCATTGACGTGCCGGCGCCTGATTATGGTTCAGGCGAGCGTGAAATGAGCTGGATAGCTGATACCTATGCCACCATGAATCCCGGTCAACTGGATGCGATGGGAGCAGTAACCGGTAAACCAATTGCCTTACATGGCATTGCAGGGCGCAGGGAAGCAACAGGCAGGGGAGTTGCCATTGCTATTCGCGAATGTGTAAGCGTTGCAGAGGACATGGAGAAAATAGGCTTAACCGCAGGTATCTCGGGTAAAAAGGCTATTGTGCAGGGTTTGGGTAACGTAGGTTTTTATTCGGCAAAGTTTCTTTCCGAATTTGGCGCGTTGGTAGTAGGTATATGCGAGTTTGAGGGTGCCATTTATAATGCTGATGGTTTAGATGTAGACGCAGTTTTTCAGCATCGTAAATTAACCGGGTCAATTTTAGGATATCCGGGCGCGAAAAAAGAATTTAAAAACTCGATGGAGGGCCTGGAGCAGCCTTGTGATATTTTGGTTCCGGCTGCCTTAGAGAACCAAATCACATTGGCCAATATCAGTAATATTAAGGCAAAAATCATTGCCGAAGGCGCCAATGGCCCAACCAGTCCTGAAGCCGAAGCTATTTTTTATAAAAATGGCGGCCTGGTTATACCCGATATGTATGCCAATGCCGGTGGTGTAACCGTATCTTATTTTGAGTGGCTTAAAAACTTGTCTCATGTTGCATTTGGCCGTATAAACAGGCGCTTTGAAGAGAATTCAAATCTTAACCTGGTAAATATGGTCGAAGGTATAACAGGTATATCCTTAACGCCTATGCAGCGGTCAGTAGTTGTTAAAGGTGCGTCAGAGCTTGAGCTGGTAAATTCGGGCTTAGAAGACACGATGATTCGCTCTTACCACGAAATACGCGAGATATATAAAGGCAATAATAAACTGGATAGTATGCGTACTGCTGCTTTAGTAGGTGTTATTAATAAAATTGCCGTTTCGTATCAAAACCTGGGTATTTGGCCATAAGAAACTTATCGTAAGTTTCTTAAAGGCACAGCTATCCGCCTATTTATACGTAGATTAAAATGCTTTTGTTTCATGATATAGCATGACAAAGGCATTTTTTTTTGCTCACTATCCTGAATAATAACTTAAAGTTCTTACTTTTAGCTGATTATTGGGATGAAACTCTTCAAAAAAATATTTATTATTTGCTTGTTAATGGGCTTCAAAGCCCTGGGACAAACTACACCCAATATCGGTTTCGAAAATGGAAACTTTGATAATTGGGAGTGTTTTATGGGGACGATAGACCCTACAGGCAACATCTCTGTATCTCTCGGAACGCCATATTCCGGAAGAATTCAATTGATCGGACCCGAGTCAATAGGTGTAATGGACCCCTATGGTCTTTTTCCAGTTAACTGCCCCAATGGGAGTAAGTATTCAGTTAAATTAGGTGATGTTCTCAACACAGGCGACCCATCAACCACCAAAAAAGCCGATCGGGTAACCTATACCTTTACGGCGCCGTCCGTTGGCCCGTATAGTATAATTTTTAACTATGCTGTTGTTTTGGAAAACCCTAATCATTTAGATTATCAGCAACCTAAATTCACCGCCTTTGTTTATGATGTTACAGATGGTAAATATATCGACTGTCCTTCATTTGATTTTGTGGCCGGATCTGCATTGCCTGGCTTTAAACTATCAACAGCTCCCGGCACCAAAGGGAACCAGATATATTATAAAGATTGGTCGACTGCTACAATTGATTTACGTGGTTATCTCGGGAAAACTATTCGGTTAGAATTTACCACTAACGACTGTACGCTCGGCGGTCATTTTGGCTATGCTTATATAGATGTACAGGATGATTCCTCGTCGGCCCCAATAACAGGAAATGCTTATTGCCAGGGGCAAAACTCGCTCACTTTGTATGCTCCTGTCGGATTTTCAGATTATTTTTGGTATACTGCAGATCTGTCAAAGCAAATTGGCCATGGCCCAAGCTTAACCATATCACCACCTCCACCGGATAAAACTGGTTATGCATTGCAAATATATCCTTATCCCGAGCTTGGTTGCGTTGATACCTTGTACACTATTGTTAACCGGATCGATGAAGGCTTTAAACTAGCCGTTAAAGATACCGTAGTGGGATGTCCCGATTTAGGTGCCGACTTGACTGCAGCTGCGGTTACAGCGGGGAGCAGTGATGGGATGACCCTGAGCTATTATACAGATTCGTTGGGGACAGTATACCTTTATCAGCCCAACGCGGTGAAAACTGCGGGTACTTACTATATCCGGGGGATTAACAAAGAGGGGTGTATGGCTCTGGTTCCTGTATATGTAAAATTAAGTCTACCGGCAATTGATATTATTGAACCCAGGGCAGTTGATTACCCAGTTACGGTTGATCTGTCAAAAGTATTTGTTCCTCAAACGGGCCTCACCTATGGCTATTATACTGATGTGAACGGTACAGTTCCGTTAACAAATTACACCGCGATAAAATATGGAGGGACCTATTATATTAAAGCCGCAAGCAGCCTCGGATGCTCAATAATAAAACCGGTAATTGTTACCATACATCCGCCGCCGCCGTATACAGTAGCCGCGCCCAATACATTTACACCTAATAATGATGGCGTAAATGATCACTTCAATCTTGCCATAACCGGCAAAGTTGTTTTTATAGATTTGAAAATATTTAACAGGAATGGCCAAGTGGTATTCGACACCAAATCGGAGGGCGATTTTTGGGACGGCAACTACAACAATAAAAATTTACCTTCCGGCACTTATTATTGGGTTTTTGACGGCGAGGACAATTATAATAATGTAAAAATTAAAAAATCAGGCTCCATTACCTTGTTAAGATAGGTTCTAAATAGAATATATCCTTAGTAATAAACATTATTACCTTAACGTTTTGTACTTTTGTACTCCGAAAACGTGAGATAAATCCCAAATGAAAAAAAGTTCAATTATTGGTCTTGTTGTTATCGCGATAGCTATTGCGGTTATTATAAGCGTATATTCTAACTCAAGTACTTACGGCTCATTTAATGATGCCCAAAAAACAAACAGCGAATTACATGTAGTTGGTCACCTGGATAAACAAAAACAATTATTTTATGACGCTACTAAAGACGCTAACTATTTTTCATTTTACATGAAAGATAACCAGGGCGAGGAGTGTAAAGTAGTGTTTACGGGTACCAAACCACAGGACTTTGAACGTTCTGAACAAATTGTATTGACAGGGCAGATGAATGGAAAAGAATTCCATGCATCAAAAATCCTGATGAAATGCCCATCAAAATACAATAACGATAAAGTGGAACTTACCGAATTCAAAGCAAAGTCGGCCAGCATATAACATAAATCCTATTAATGAATACAGCTTTTAATGGCGAGCACCTTTTACCGGGTCACCTGGGCCAGTTTTTTATCGTATTGGCATTTGGCTCGGCCCTGCTATCATGTATAAGTTATTATTTTGCAAGTACCGGGACCGATAAGTTTGATAAATCATGGCATAACCTGGGCCGTATAGGTTTTTATGCCAACACGGTATCAGTAATAAGTATTGGGGTCTGCCTTTTCTATATCATTTTCAATCACCTTTTTGAATACTATTATGCCTGGGAACATTCATCCAGGGCACTGCCAACCTATTACATCGTTTCCTGCTTTTGGGAAGGGCAGGAGGGTAGTTTCTGGTTGTGGGCGTTTTGGCAAGCCGTTTTAGGGAATATCCTGGTTTGGAAGGCTAAGTCGTGGGAAAACCCGGTGATGACGGTTATCATGCTGGCACAAACACTATTAGCCTCTATGCTATTAGGTGTGGAGTTGTTTGGCTACCGTGTGGGCACCTCGCCGTTCATTTTATTGCGCGAAGCAATAAATTTAAAAGAATCAACCCCCATCTTCAATACCAACCCTGAATATTATAAAAACTACCTCATTTATATAAAAGACGGCAATGGACTAAATCCGTTATTGCAAAATTATTGGATGGTTATCCACCCGCCTACTTTGTTTTTGGGCTTTGCTTCGATGGTCGTACCATTTGCCTATGCTATTGCGGGCCTATGGCAAAAACGATATAAAGAATGGATACAACCCGCTATATCTTATTCACTCTTCGCCACAATGGTGCTGGGCACAGGTATCATTATGGGTGCATTTTGGGCCTATGATTCGTTGACATTTGGAGGTTTCTGGGCCTGGGATCCGGTAGAGAATGCCTCGCTTATTCCGTGGTTGGTGTTGGTAGGCGCGTTGCATGTAATGATCGTATATAAAAATACCGGGCATTCTTATATAACAACTACCATCCTGGTATTGGCCAGCTTTCTATTAGTATTATATGCGTCTTTCCTTACCCGTAGTGGTATTTTGGGCGATAGCTCGGTACATGCCTTTACAGATGCCGGTATGTTTTGGCACCTGGTAGCCGATGTGGTGTTATTCCTGGTATTATCTATATCCTTATTAGCAATAAGATGGAAAGAATTGCCATCAAGCAAAAAGGACGAAGAAACTTATTCACGCGAATTCTGGATGTTTGTTGGGGCCATTTTCCTGGCACTGTCCTGTTTCCATTTAGTTATTGTAACTTCTATCCCGGTATGGAACGCCATGTTCGGCACCAAGATTGCCGAGCCAACAGATCCGATAAGGCATTATAACATTATCCAGGCTTCATTTGCGGTGGTAATCACCTTTTTAACCGGCTTTACCCAGTTTATGAAGTATAAGAAAACGGATGTCACCCGGTTTTTTATCACGACCCTTATTTACCTTGCTTTTGCGGCTTTAATTACCGCGCTGGTTGTTTATGTAACCGGCGTTTATAAATTGCACCTGGTTTTTATATTGATAATGATTGGCGCTATTTATTCTATCCTGGCCAACGCCAAGATATTTGCCGAAACCATAAAAGGTAGCGCCAAACTGGTTGGCTCGGCTGTAGCGCATATAGGGTTTGGTTTGATCATGGTGGGTGCGTTAATATCTGCCGGTACCAGCAAAGTTATTTCTGAAAATACGACAGGCGAGCAATTCGGACCCGACTTTGCCAATGCCAAGAACGATCCTCGCGAAAACATTATCATGTATCGTAATACACCGGTGCAAATGGGCAAATACCTGGTAACCTATATCGGTGATTCTATTTCATCGCCCAATCATTATTTTAAAGTTGATTATAAGGTGATCGATCCGAACGGAAAGATAAAGGAATAATTTATATTAAAACCAAACGCGCAGGCCAACCGCAAAATGGGTTTGGTTTCGTCACCTGATACGAAACATTATTTGTTTAGTGATCTGTACACGCATGTTAACATGTCAAACGCAATAACCTTTGATGAGGATGCGCAGGCGGCAGGACATGACGAGGCTGACGATGATAAGAAATACGAAACTCCGGTTCCGTTTGAGGTTGCCCCGGGCGATACGATACCTTTTAGAGAAGGCTATATCTTGTTTAAGAGTGTGACGAAGGTAGATCATATACAAAACATACCGATCGCTGCCGGCGATGCAGCTATTGGCGCTAATCTTGAAGTTGTTTCGCACGGAAAAACATATAGGGCCCAACCAGTCTATATGATCAAGAACGGCAGCGCATTTGATTTCGCCCGTAAGGTTGATGAAGCCGGGTTAAAGTTTCGCTTTTCGAAAGTAATACCTGCGAAAAATAAATTCGAGATCACGCTTTACCAGCAGCCACCAAGCCAGCGTAAATGGATTGTGATGCGGGCCATACAGTTCCCGTATATTAACTTCCTGTGGTCGGGCACTATCATCATGGTAATTGGTATATTGTTGTCGATATTCAGAAGGAATAAGGAGTTGAAGACGGTTTAAACGGCCCCACCCAACCCTCCCCGGAAGGGAGGGCTTTAAATAACAAGGGGTTTTATTAAAAATAAAAATCAAAAAGTCTCCCCTTCCGGGGGAGATTTAGAGGGGGCTATGCGCATCACTATTATCGGTTCGGGCAATGTAGCCACACACCTGGCAGCCGCATTTAAAAATGCCGGTCACGTTATTGTGCAGGTTTATAGCCGGAATATGCAAAATGCCGCTTTATTAGCGTATCACGTAAAAGCGGAAGCGATTGACAGCCTGGATGCCATAAATACCGATACCAACCTGTTTGTAATAGCTGTAAAAGATGATGCCATAGGCCCTATAGCCGAACAATTGGCTAAATATCAAAAACTGATGGCACACACGTCAGGCGCTACCGATTTGTATACCTTATTAGCCTTTTCAGATAACGCAGGCGTGTTTTATCCGCTGCAAACATTCAGTAAAGTAAAAGAGGTTGATTTTTTAAAAGTACCGGTATGTATAGAGGGTGCAGATGAAGCCATCGCCAAACTGCTGACAGAACTTGCACAAACGGTCAGCAATAACGTTTACCAGATAGATTCCGCGAAGCGCAAAACCCTGCACCTGGCGGCCGTATTTGCTAATAATTTCCCCAATTACCTGTATAACATTGCCCAACAGCTATTGGCCCAGCAAAACTTATCATTCGATTTACTACGGCCACTCATCTCAGAAACCGCTCAAACGGTACAAACCCGTTTACCAAACGAGGTGCAAACTGGCCCTGCTATCCGTAACGACGAAAATACGATGGCCTTTCACCTGCAATTGCTTCAGGATCAGCCCGAACTGCAACAGTTGTACGAGGCATTAAGTCAGGGTATTATCAAATTGGATATTACTGCGCACGGGGATAAGTAATTTTCTTACTTTTGACCAAATGAATGTTTTTAAAATAAAGATCAACTTTGAGGAAAAGGGTCACGAAACTATAGAGCTGCCCATTGCCGAAGGTGAGTCTGTATTAGATGTTTGCCTGGAAAACGGTATTGAGCTACAGCATAATTGTGGTGGCGTATGCGGTTGCAGCACCTGCCATGTATATGTAAATAAAGGGATGGATAACATCCAGGAGATATCAGATAAAGAAGAAGATTTTATTGACCGGGCCGTTAATCCGCGTATAAATTCAAGATTGGGGTGCCAATGTATTATCATTGATGGCGATATAGAAGTAACTTTACCCAATCAATCCCAGTTTTTGGGCCACTAATAAGTTTTACGTATAAAAAAAATGAACGACAATAAATTTGCCTTACCTATTCACTGGAATGATCACGAAGATATTGCCATGTCGCTTTACGAAAAATTTGGCGACGATTTCGATGAATCAAAAATATATCGCATCCGCTTTACCGATTTATTAGAATGGGTGCTTGCTTTACCTAATTTTGCCGGAACGCGTGAGCAGTCAACCGAAGGTCACCTGGAGCAGATACAATCGGCTTGGGTTTATGAATGGCGCGATAACCAGTAATTTTTAGTTTGCAGTTTTAAGTTCGCAGTTTGCAGCCTGTCAATCTTAAAATAGTTATTAAATTTGCTTAGTAAAGTAAACATAATGCATCGCGCAAACATAAATACTTAAAATAATCAAACCGGTTCAACTGCAAACTGCCCACTCAAAACTGCAAACTAACTAAATGGAATCTTTCCTTACTAAACTTAAAGACATAACCACTTTCATTTTTGATGTGGACGGCGTACTGACTGATGGGTCTGTATTTGTAACAGAAACCGGCGAACAAAGTCGCGCTTTTAACATTAAAGACGGATATGCCTTACAATTGGCTGTTAAGTGCGGGTATAATGTAGCTGCCATTTCTGGTAGCCGCTCAAAAACGGCTATTTATCGTTTAAATAGTTTAGGCATAACCGATGTTTTTATGGGTGCGCAGGTAAAGTCGGAAAAATTTAAAAATTACCTTGAAAGTAAAAGTATACTTGCCGCTAATGTTTTGTATATGGGCGATGATATTCCTGATTTGGGCGCGATGAAATTAGCCGGCCTGCCCGTTTGTCCTTCAGATGCCGTTGAAGAGATCAAAGCCGTAAGTGCCTATGTTTCTCCGTATGGCGGCGGCAAAGGCGCTGCCCGCGATGTGATTGAGAAGGTGATGAAGATACAGGATAAGTGGATGAGCGAAGAGGCGTATAGCTGGTAAGGGTTTAGTTCATAATTGATGGTTCATAGATCATAGAATTAGTACCATCAATTTTGACTATCCGTAACCGACCATGAACTATTAACCATGAACCCAAATAGTATTCCTAAAATTATTCTCGCCTCTAAATCTCCTCGGCGGCAGGAGCTGTTGAAGCTAATGGACCTTGAGTTTCGGATAGTTTTAAAGGAGGTGGATGAATCTTATCCCGATTATTTAAAGCCTGAAGAAATTGCTTTGTATATCGCTCAAAAAAAAGCAGAAGCGTTTGATGAAGAAATAAATGACGAGGTAGTGCTTACGGCTGATACCATTGTTAGTATAGATGGTCATATACTGGGTAAACCCGAAACGCCCGAACATGCAGTAGAAATGCTAAAAATGCTGTCGGGTAAAACACACCAGGTTATTACTGGTGTCTGCTTGTTATATCAACATAAATACCATAGTTTTTTTGATGTATCTGATGTATCATTTCGTGAATTAACCGAGGACGAAATCAGGAGCTATGTCGACAAATATAAACCCATGGATAAAGCCGGCTCATACGGCATACAGGAGTGGGTTGGTTTAACCGGTATTGAACGTATAAATGGTTCTTATACCAACGTAGTAGGGCTGCCTACCGAGAAATTGTACAGGGAATTAAAAAGGTTAGCATAACGAGAGAAGACTTACGAAGTTTTTAAAACTTCGTAAGTCTGAAAACATCATCCCGTTATCGGTGTCCCCACCGATAACTTTACGAAAAGAGATTTACTTTACCGCCATTGTGTTATTCTTCCGGTTAATATCCGGTAGCGCATTATCGGGGTCAATGGTTACACTTTCGGCTTCGCCTGTGGTTGGGAAAACCAACCCAATGGTTTTGTTGTTCATCCACGCTTCCACCGGGACGTTGATTCGCTGTTTGGTGCCGTCCTTCATTTTAACCTCTACTGCAAAAGGCATTACCATTTGCTCTTTATTGGCTAAAAATACCTGTATGCCGTTTTTAGGATCTTTGTTTACATATTCGGCACTGATCATGGTGAAATCCAGTTTCCAGTTATTATAAAACATGCCTTTCCAGAACCAACTCAAATCCTCACCGGCACCACTTTCCATCGACCTGAAAAAATCTTCCGGTTGCGGATGTTTGTAGGCCCATTGATGAATATAATTCCTGAAAGCGTAATCAAATCTATCCTTTCCTAATATCTGCTCACGCAGCAGCACCAATGAAAACGCCGGTTTAAAATATTCAACCGGGTGACGATAATTCCCGCCAACCGCATCGGCTGCGGTCATCATAACGGGCGCCTTAGGGTCAACTATAGTTGGGATGATCTCATCTGCCGGATTGCCTTTTCCCGGCGCATATTCGCCGTCACGTTTAGGAGCATATTCGCCTTTATTAAATTCATCTGCTGCATAAATGTCTATAAAAGTATTAAAGCCTTCATCCATAAACGCATACCGGCGCTCGTTTGAACCCACGATCATCGGGAACCAGTTATGGCCGATCTCGTGTGCAGTAACCCAATATAATTGGTCGCCCTTGTCCCTGATACCGTCGAATAGAATACCCGGGTATTCCATGCCGCCCGCTGTACCGGCTTCATTTATAGCCACCGGGTAAGGGTAAACAAACCATTTTTCAGAAAAATATTCGATTGATTTTTTAAGATATTCGGTCGATCTTCCCCAACCTGTAGGCCCGGTACTTTCGATAGGATAAACCGACATGGACAACGATTTTTTACCACCCGGCAGATTGATCCTGGCAGCGTCCCATATATAAGCATTGGATGCGCCGAAGGCTACGTCGCGTGTATTGAACATTTTAAAGTGCCAGGTAAGGTTCCCTTTATGAACCGGGCGCGAAGCCGGGTCCTTAATTTCCTCGGCAGTTCTGATCATGATGGTTTTATCGCTGTTTTTGGCTTGTCCTAACCGGGCAATCTCTTTGGCAGTCAATACTTCAGCAGGGTTTTGTAACTCGCCCGAACCGGCAACAATCATATCCCAGGGCACAGTGACGCTGTAATCAATATTACCGTACTCGCAATAAAACTCGCCGCTACCTAAAAATGGCAAAGTATCCCATCCGTGCGAATCATCATAAACGCACATTCTCGGAAACCATTGGGCAATTTCATAGATCTTGCCATTTTTGGTTTGGTTATAATCTGTACGTCCGCCAAATGTACCGGGGATGGTATAATGGTAATTGATTAATAAAGTGATCTTCCCGCCGTTTGGTGCCAACGCATTAGGCAGGCGAATTTGCATCCGCGTATCCGAAACGATATAATTAGCTTTTACCGCCTTGCCATTCACCAAAATGGAAACAGATTCCAGCTGGTAACCATCTGTATGTTGTGGGGTAACCGAATAAAAACCGCTCAGAAAATTAGAACGGGCATCTTTTTTATAGGTATTCTGATCCAACTGAATCCATAAATAGGGCAGGGCATCAGGACTATTATTGGTATAAGTTAAATTTTCTGTCGCGGTTAATGTTTTGGCAGTAGTATCTATGGTAGCTTTTAAGATATAATCAGCCTTATTCGACCAATATTTTGGTCCGGGATCGCCGTTAGCCGAATGGAACTCATTCCCTTTGTCGGTAAACAAAGGCGAAAAAGCTTCTGCAGCATTGTATTTGGAAACTACGGTGTCAGGAACGGATGGCCGGCGCGCTCCACGTCTTTGCGCATTTGCCGAAACGGCTACTAATAAAATAAAGCCTAAGGCAATAAATTTTAATTTCATAATAAGATCAGTTAAGTGAAAGCAATATACAAGGAAGTTTGTAAATTTTAGAAAAGGCGAGCGGGATATTTAAAATTATCCCAGCATATCCGCCAAAACACCTTCTTTTAAGGAGTTGGTTGACATAATTACGGCAGATATATCCAATTTTTGCATAATAAAACGGGTAACCAGGGCCGAAGAAACGATCATATCCACCCTTATGGATGTAATGCCTTTGTTCCTTTCGCGTTCCTGGTGCGAAGACCGGATCAATTGGTCAGTAACACTTAAAAATTCAGCATTTTGAAACAGGTAGGTCTTTATTTTTTGCAGATCAAAGGGGTTTCCTTTTTGCAACTCAATCAGTTCGGCAAAAGTTTCAAAAGCACCCGATGAACCAATAAGGTTGGTAATCGGGTAATTGGCAATGTCTTTAAAAAGATCATTAAGATGAATTGCTAAAAAGTCATTTAGTTCTTTTATAGATTCCGCCGGGATAGGGTCAATTTTATGAAATCTGTCCATTAACCTGGCTGCGCCTATTTCAAAACTTTGTTTATAGATAATGCCATCAATATTGCCCAGGATAAATTCGACACTGCCGCCGCCTATATCAACAATTAATGAATTTTGTTGCGATAAGCACGTACCTGCCTTTACGCCCTTATAAATAAAGTCAGCCTCCTCGTCACCATTTATAGTTTCTATCCTGATGCCTGTTTTTTGTTTAACCTCATCTATAAAGTTACCACCATTAGAGGCACTGCGTAACGCCGATGTAGCGATAGCCTTTAGCTCGTCAACTTTATGCTGTACTATATGCTGGTGAAACTGCTGCATGGCATTTACCCCGCGGGTATAAGCCGCTGGTTGTATAATGCCTTTATTAATACCACCTTCGCCTAGTTTTACAGGTTCTGTAATTTTTAATAAGGTATGCGGGTTAGTGGCGTCGCCCTCCGCGATCAACAAATGGAAGGTATTGGTACCCAAATCCATTACGGCGACTTTTTTGCTCATATATTATTTTGCTCAATCAAATATACAATTCAACCCACAAAATGTTGTAAAAGTAAAAAGCTAAGAATCCTAAAATCCTGAACTTTAAATTATTTTTCTGACTTTCCGTCTTCCCGACTTTCGGACTAATAACTACTCAAAATATTCCCGCATCCGTTCAAAAAAGCTTTTTTTATTTTTGCTATAGTTAGCCGGTATGCCAGCAATTCCTGAATTTTCATAATTAATGAATTATGTATAACTTTAACATGCTTATTAATGATTGCACTATGACCACAATGACACTCCAGGTTCCTGATGCGCTTGAACAAGAGCATGATGAAACAGTACGCCTAATCGCAGCTAAGTTGTATGAAACGGGTAAACTATCTTTAGGGCAGGCGGCAGAAATGTGCGGTCTATCTAAACAAGACTTTCCTGCTGTACTGGCTGAATTTGGTGTGAACTACATCCAATATACTTATGAAGATATTATGGATGAGTTAGCCCAGGCAAATGGCTGATTACGTTGTTATCACTGATACCAGTTGCCTCATTTTGCTCGACAAGATCAATGCATTTGATCTGCTTCACGATATTTATGCACATATCCTAACCACGCCTGAAATTGCTAACGAGTTTAAAAAGGCCTTACCAGTATGGATACAGGTCACGCCAGTTAAAAACATGAGCTTGATAGCTATTTATAACCAGCAGGTAGATTTAGGCGAGGCAAGCGCCATAGCTTTGGCTCAGGAAATACCGAATGCGTTGCTCATTGTGGACGACTTTAAAGGTCGCCGCCTGGCGAAACAACTTAATATGCAGGTCACCGGTACTATAGGTGTTTTGATCACCGCCAGGCAACAGCATAAAATTACTTCATTGAGGCCCTATTTTGAATTAATCCGATCAACGGATTTCAGGATAGACCCTATGTTACTTGAACACGTACTTGCTGATTTTAAGGATTAATCCTTATCCTTTCACCTTTACTCAAAATACTCCCGCATCCGCTCAAAAAAGCTTTTTTCATTTTTGCCGGGATTGGGTTTAAAGTTAGGCGAGTCCTGTAGCTTTTCTAATAAGGCGCGTTCGTCGTTGCTAAGCGCTTTGGGGGTCCAAATGTTAATGTGCACCAACTGGTCGCCGCGGTGATAAGAGTTCACCTCGGGCACGCCCTTGCCTTTCAGGCGCAATATTTTGCCGCCCTGGGTTCCGGGTTCTATTTTAATCTTGGCTTTGCCATCAATAGTCGGTATTTCAATACTGGTACCTAATGCCGCGTCAACGAAAGTGATGTGTAAGTCGTAGATGACATTATTGCCGTCGCGCTTTAAAGTTTCGTGTGGTATTTCTTCTATCAGGATGATCAGGTCACCGGGTACACCCCCTCTTGGGGCTGCGTTACCCTTTCCACTCATGCTTAATTGCATGCCTTCGCTTACACCTGCAGGTACGTTGATGCTGATGGTTTCTTCGCCACGTACCACGCCATCACCATGGCAAACAGTACATTTTGAGGTAATGGTAGAACCCTCACCATTACAGGTAGGGCAGGTGCTGGTAGTTTGCATCTGGCCCAATATGGTATTCGTTACCCGGCGAACAGCACCCTGGCCGCCGCAGGTTTTACAGGTTTGGAATGATGATTTATCTTTCGCACCGGTACCATCGCAGGTTTTGCAAAGTACCTGCTTGTTTACTTTTATTTTCTTTTCGCTGCCGTTGGCAATCTCTTCTAAGGTTAACCGTACCTTTATACGCAGATTACTGCCTTTAACTACCCTGCGACCGCCACTTTGCCTGCCGCCGCCACCGCCGAAGAAACCTTCAAACGGACTGCCGCCACCAAAAATATCACCAAACTGGCTAAATATGTCTTCCATATTCATACCGCCACCGCCATAGCCACCACCGTTGGCCGATTGTGCATTGGCAGCATGGCCAAACTGGTTATACCGCTGGCGCTTTTCGGGATTGCTTAATACTTCGTAAGCTTCTGCCGCTTCTTTAAAATGCTCTTCCGCAGCTTTGTCGCCCTGGTTTTTATCCGGGTGGTATTTGATAGCCATCTTACGATAGGCTTTCTTTATTTCATCCGCATCGGCACCTTTTGAAACGCCCAGTACATCGTAGTAATCTCTTTTAGACATTTTTTATTGTTGATTTATTGAATTATTGAATTATCGATTTATTTTGAGGGGTTTGTTATCAATCAATAACTCAATCCCTCAATAATTCAATAATTATTTACGCTCCAACTATAACTTTAGCAAAGCGTATTACATTATCATTTAAATAATAGCCCTTTTCCATTTCGTCAATTACTTTTCCCTTCATATCATCAGTAGGGGCCGGTATATTGGTAATTGCTTCATGCAGATCAGGGTCAAATGGCTGACCGATAGATTGCATTGGTTTTAATCCTTTTTGTGAAAGAATGTTATTTAACTTATTCTGAATTAAGGCTACGCCTTCCTTAACGGCATTAACATCGGTTGATGTTTCCAATGCTTTTTCGGCACGTTCAAAATCATCCAATATCGGCAGTAGGGATACAATGGTTTCTTTACCTGCTGTTTGTAATAACTCTACACGCTCTTTTGAGGTGCGGCGTCTGAAGTTGTCAAACTCGGCATATAAACGTAAATATTTATCATTAGCCAGGGCCAGCTCTTCTTTTAATACATCCTCTGCCGAAGCCGGTGACTTTGTTTGTGCCTGGGCGTATTCCTGTTCGCCCGACTGATTGGTCTCGTCTATAACCGCGTCTGTGTTATCAATCACTTCTGTATCTTCTTTCTTTTTTTTCTTAAGCATATCAAAATTTCATAAGTAAATACTGCAAGTCAAGTATCTTGCCATTTGCAAAAAGCCGACAAGGTGTCAGCGCTGTAAGTTTATTCAGGTATATGTGACAGTTGTAGGGTGTTAAAGTAGCAGTCTTAGAAAGGGGCAGTGGCAGTAGCCGTTTTGCAGGGTTCTGCCACTGCCATCCGCCACTGCCACTAAAAGTTAAGCCAACTGCACATCTTCCAACACCTTGCCGTTTTCGCACTTGATAATGCGCGATGGGAAAGTGCGGATAATATGATAATCATGCGTAGCTACTACAACAGCGGTGCCCGCCTGGCTGATCTGTTTCAACAGTAATACAATTTCTTCTGAGGTATCAGGGTCCAGGTTGCCGGTTGGTTCATCAGCCAGTATAATTTCAGGATTATTTAACAAAGCGCGGGCAATTACTACGCGTTGCTGCTCGCCGCCCGAAAGTTCGTGGGGCATTTTCTTTAATTTTGAACGCAGGCCCACTTTTTCAAGCACATCAAGCGTGCGGTCGGCTATCAGCTTAGGATCAATCCAGCCGGTGGCGCGCATCACAAACTGCAGGTTTTGTTCAACAGAACGGTCCGTAAGTAATTGAAAATCCTGGAAAACTATACCCAGCTTACGACGCAGAAACGGAATATCGTTATCGGTTATTTTATTCAAATCATAACCGCAGGCATGGCCATCACCGATAGAAATACCCAGGTCGCCATAAATAACTTTCAGCAAACTACTTTTTCCCGAGCCGGTTTGACCAATAAGCCATACAAAATCGCCTTTGTCAATATGCAGGTTAACCTGCGATAGAACCAGGTGCTTTTGCTGAAAAATATCAACGCCGTTTAGTTTTATAATAGAGTTTCCAATCATCTTTATAGTTCTAATTTTAAGATCTTTCCAAACGGAAGATCTTTAATAATATTCATTATATAATCTGCTTTATCGCTCAATCCGGCCTTGTCTAATGATTTTTCAGGCCGGTCAACCCTAAAGTAAGCTAATAATGTAAACTTGTCATCCCGTAATTGTACGTAATCAGGTATTTTGGCTACGCCTTTAACTTTTATAATATACATTTTTTAAGCCTAAAGCTTAAAGCCTAAAGCTTAAAGCATCTAAATTAGTTGGCATTTGCTTTCAGCTTTTAGCCTTGGGCTTTTACCTTTAGCCAAAGGTAATAATTGCTATGGAATTTTGCTATAAAGCTTTATTTAAAGCATCTTTCACCAATTCGCGGTTTTGACGGGAGATAGGAATTTTTGTACTGTCAGTTAAAAGCAAAGCACCGCCATCTTCTTTTAACCAGCTATTTACAAAATGTAAATTAACCAGGTGTGACTGATGTGTGCGGATAAAATTATGAGATCTGAGCAGGTCAGAAAATTCTTTCAACGTTTTGCAGACTAAAATTTTTTCGCCGTTTTGCAGGTAAAACAAGGTATAATTGTTGGATGCTTCGCAGTGGATAATATCATCAACACGCACATACCTGATCTCCTGTAAAGTGGGTAAAGCTATTTTAGGAATTTCTTTGTTGCCTGATTTAATATATTCCAATAGGTTTTCAATACTGCTGTTTTTTTGCTTCGTAAGTATTTTATTCCGGGCCTTTTCAATGGCAGTTATCAACTCCGTAATGTTGATCGGTTTTAGCAGGTAATCTAATGCCGAAAACTTAATGGCCTGAATACCATACTGATCATATGCGGTAATAAAAATTATTTCAAAATTAATAACCGCGAATGCCTTTAGCACGTCAAACCCTGATTTTTCGGGCATCTGGATATCTAAAAAAAGCAGATCGGGCTGGTGGGCCCGTATAGCTGCAATCGCACTATCGGCATTCATAGCTGTTGCTACAATAGTAATTTCAGGGCAGTATTGATTTAATAATATCTGCAGGTTTTCGATATTATTAGGTTCATCATCAATAATTATGCTGCGGATATTCATTAGCCGTTAAGTTATGAAAATAAATTGATGAGCATTATGGTTATTGTGGTACCGGTTTGTTTTGAATAAATAATTAAAATTGCGGGTTGATCAGGATGCACGCGGTTTAAAAGTGCAATACGCTCTTCACTTAATTTTAATCCTAACGAGTCATCTTTTTGCCCGGCTATTTTTCTGTCAAACCCTTTTCCGTTATCGGTTACCGATAAGACCAGGTTGTCGCCTTGTTTATTAACCTGTACCAGTATCAAGCCATTTTGTTGGAGCGGAGCCACACCATGCTTTACCGCATTTTCAACAAAGGGTTGTAACAGTATGACCGGTATTTCGGTATTGGCAATGTTAATATCTTCGCCGACTTTAACCTCGTACCGAAATCCAAAGCGGAGCTGCTCCATTTGCAGATAGGCTTCCTGTATTTTCAATTCATCCTCCAGGCTGATCAATTCCTGCTCGCCGGTGTTTAATACTTTACGGGTGAGATCGGCAAACATAGAAAGATAATGGTTTGCGGCAGGGATATCATTTTTATTCATTAGCCGCTGTACAGAGGATAAAGCGTTGAACATAAAATGCGGGTTTAATTGCGAGCGAATTGACCTAAGCTTTAAGCTAATAGTTTCCTGTGCTTGTATTGCATTTTCTAATTTACGCTTGCTGTTTTTGCGATAAATTCCAAAAAACACCGCCACGCCACCCACATAAAAAGCCACGAACCCGGCTATTATTAAAAAGGATAATTTAGGGATAAGGTCAAAATCCAGCGCTAAATTAATAGTTAAACCATATAAAAAAAACGAAAGTATCACCAATAGAATGATCCTTCTTTCCCTTACCGCGTTTGATCGAAACTTTAATGTAATTTCCTTCTTTTCCTGTGCTGATTTGGCGTTCCACTTTTTGTATACATTGTAAACAGAAATAATAAAGAAAACAAGACTACCTGCTGCAAAATAATGAACAAAAGCATAATAATGAATAAAAAACGACTTATCACCCGACAACCGTCGCCCAGCAAAAAGCGATACTTCTGAAAAGTACATAAGGCCAATAAGAGTGCAAGCAAAGCAAACTACCGCGCATATAGCAAATAATTTGAGTTTTTTCATAATGCTATTAAAGCAAATTTTGAAGTGTTATTATTATAATGGTCCCGTTTTTTGTTGGATTGATATTTAAGGTTACCGGTTGATCAGGATGAACCAGGCTTAAAAGCTTAATGCGCTCTTTACTTAGCTTTAAACCCAACGAACCTGTGTTTCCCAGCGCAGTGTCCGGGTTAAACCCCTTCCCGTTATCGGTTACGGATAAAGCCAGGTTATTGGCTTGTTTATTAACCTGTACCTGTATGCTTCCATTTTGTTGGAGCATAGCCACTCCATGCTTTACCGCATTTTCAACAAAAGGCTGTAATAGCATGGCCGGTATTTCGGTATTGGCAATATTGATATTTTCATCTACTGTAACCTGGTATTGAAAACCAAAGCGTAGTTGCTCCATCTGTAGGTAATCATCCAGTATTTTTAACTCATCGTCCAGGCTGATTAAATCCTGATCGCTGGTATTTAATACTTTTCGGGTAAGGTCAGCAAACAAGGTAAGGTAATGGTTAGCGGCAACTATATCATTTTTGTTCATCAGGCCCTGTATAGAGGTTAACGCATTGAACATAAAATGCGGATTCAATTGTGAACGGATTGACCTGAGTTTTAAAGTAACTATTTCCTTTTCCTGTACCGATCGTTTTAATTTTTGGTCGCTTTTTAAAGTATACACATAATTATAGACTGATATCGCTATTATAAAGGCAAGCGATAACAAGTAAGAAAAATTTGTTTTTATCCATGATGGAAATGGCATTTCATCCATGAAATATAACATACAGATTAAAATAGCTGCATAGCAGATAAAAGCCAGTAAAAGAAAAAGTAGATTTTTTTTCGATATTAAGTCTGGTCTTGGTTTTAATATATAAGAAGTGCTTTTTTGTTCGGATAATGACTGTAATATCTGGGCGTTTCTTTTTTGCTCGGATAATGACTGAAACTTTTTAACTGCCCAATAGATTCCAAGAACCAAAACAATTTGTAGTAACAATACCAAACCCACAAAATAAAAAGCATGTGCTTTAATAAAGGATGAAACAGGCTTTGTTTGCAGTAAGTATGAAATTAAAATAACGCCCACACCAATGCCAAGACCGCGTAATGCTAATAAAAATCTTTTCATAGGGTTTTGATTATAAAAATAGATTTTTTAATAGCAGTGTTATCCTCGTACCCGTTTGCCTGGAATCAATGCTTAAAATTACAAGCTGCTCTTTGTGTAACTCATTCAAGAGCATAATTCGCTCCTCGCTCAGCTTTAAACCGAGCGAATTTGTATTATTTTGAATAGTATTTTTGTCAAAGCCCTTGCCATTATCGGTTATGGATAGAACCAGGTCGTTCCCCTGCTTATCAACCTGCACTTGTATCGTTCCACCCTGTTGCAGGGGAGCAACACCGTGTTTTACCGCGTTTTCTGCAAAAGGCTGCAATAACATAGCTGGTATTTCGGTATTGGCTAAATTAATAGCTTCATCCACTTTTATCTCGTATTTAAAGCCAAATCGCAATTGTTCCATTTGCAGATAATCTTCCTGTATTTGCAATTCATCTGCCAAGCTTATTAATTCCTGATCGCTGGTGTTTAATACTTTACGTGTTAGGTCTGCAAATAAACTTAAGTAATGGTTAGCCGCAGGTATATCGTTTTTGTTCATCAGGTTTTGGATTGATGTAAGCGCGTTGAACATAAAATGGGGATTAAGTTGTGAGCGGATGGACCTCAATTTTAAACTAACATTTTCCTCGTATTGAATTGCTTTTTCAATTCCCAATTTATAATTTCTACGAACAGTCCAATTTAAAAAGGCTACCACAACCATAAATATCACGGTTAGCCCAATAGTTAATAACAGTTTTAAACTTTTGTCCCAATGAGAAAACGTGACAATTTGTGTGCACAACAGAAAAATCATTAATGGAACGGTATCCCGCCAAACATTTTTTTTTATTTTTTTAATGTTTTTTTTCATGATTAGATTTCCTGCCACCCAGACTTCCCGACCTTGTGCAGCTTTCGCTTTTCGATATTTGAAATATCCGATCCCTGTTAAAGAAAGTATGCTTAAAACAACAAAAAGGGAGATATAAATATCGTGCGCAGAAGCCCATGCACCAAAGCTTCCCAACTTATTGGCATATAATAACGCCTCAAAAACGAAAAATAAAGAAAGGATGCAAATGTAGAATAATCTTAACCTTTTCATGATGTTGAATTTATGTTTTAAAATTTACACCACGAAAGTCCTTTAATTATTACCTGGCATCAACACAAAATGAGTAGCTGGTAACAATGAGTTAGAATTTGGCAGGTTTTTGTACTAAAGGCTGGTTAAAAAATCCATCGTATCAATTCCATCGGCATAATCAGCTAAACCGGGTTGTTGGCTCATACCAAAATCAACCACTTGCGGCTTTACATTTAAGGGCAATGAGCTTACTACACATTGTATCTGCTCGCTTTGCTCATTTATAAGCTGCTCTGCTGATGGCAGGTCATCATAATATTCATAATATAAAGCAGCAAGCGGCGATACCCAACGGGCGTCTTCCTTAACCAGCAAAAAGCCATTGTCCAGGTGTTTATCGCCATTTACCAGGTAAATCGATTTATTGTAATCGTAATTGTTATTGTATTTATGATGGTCAATGATGGTGTGGTAGGATTCTATTGACTCAAAAAAGAAGTTAAAATTATACGCTTTAGGTACCAGTAATTTGGATACATTGCGGCAACCCAAGCCATAATAATCAAAAATATCGTGCCCTAACTCATGCAGTTGTTCTGCTGTTTCATTACCCGTCAATACGGCAAGGCTATTGCGGTTTTTGCGGATAATATGCGGTACCTTGCTAAAATAATACTCAAAATAGCGCGAGGTATTATTGCTGCCGGTAGCTATAACCGCATCAAAATTTTCTAAACGATCAATAAAGGTAAATTGATTTGCAAAACGGGGCTCAATGGCAACCAGTTTTTGTAAGATGAATTTGATCAGCCGGGCATCCTGGGCAGATGTTTTTATTAATGCATGATTACCCGTAACCAATACACACAAAACATCATGAAATCCCACTAACGGAATATTACCTGCCAATATTAACCCGATTTTCTTTACAGCAATATTTTTATCCAGATCGTAATTATCCAGCCAGGCCGTTAAGTCGTTTTCATTCAGTGTGTTACCTGTCGCAGTTACGGCTTTGGTCACATTCCCGGCAGTGAACCAGGCGTTGTGTTGCCGCTCGGTTTGGATGATTTCTGACAATTGCTCATCAGGATTAGTTAAATAGGTACCGAGACCCGAAAAAGCATTAATTAGTTGTGTTCTGTTTAATTTTGACATATATATGGTGAGGATTCAAACTCTTAAATCCTTTTTTTGTTATATTTGCGCTTTGTTAATGAATTGGCAAAGGTAATTGAGAATATAAGATTATTTTAAAAATATGGCGATTATAATCACCGACGAATGTATAAACTGCGGAGCTTGCGAACCGGAGTGCCCGAATAATGCAATTTATGATGCGGGAGCTGCCTGGCGTTTTTCAGACGGTACCGATTTAAAAGGTGTGATTGATTTTGGTGACGGTGTAACCCTAAATGCAGAAGAAACACAGGCAGCACTGTCTGATGATATTTATTATATAGTACCTGATAAATGTACCGAATGTGTTGGTTTTCATGACGAGCCACAATGTGCCGCGGTTTGCCCGGTTGATTGTTGTGTCGACGACGAAAACGTACGTGAAACCAAAGAGGAACTTTTGGCTAAAAAAGAATGGCTGCATGTGAATGAGTAGTCGTTATTGATATTTTATATAGAAAGGGAATACATAAACTGTGTTCCCTTTTTTATTGTTACAACTTTTAATTTAGCTTATCGTAAAAGATATGCATATTAGGGTATGGAATACGGCATTTGTAATTTGGCAGTAATACCTCTTAGGGCCGAGCCTAATGAGCGTAGCGAGATGGTTTCGCAAGTATTGTTTGGTGAAACATTTGAAATTATAGAGTGGAACAATAACTGGGTTCAGATTAATACTGCAATTGATAATTATATAGGCTGGATAGGCAGGTTGCAATTTGCTATGCTTAGCCATATGGCGTTTAAACAGCTACAGCAGCATCCCCCTCAATTAACCCATAGTGCCGTAACGCAAGCCTGGAAAATAGTTGATAACAGTATTCTGTATTTGCCTGCAGGCAGTTCGCTTCCTTTTTTAACAAGTACTACCTGCCTCATCAACGGTGAAAAATTTGAAATAATTGGCTCTATAGGCAGGGGCGACGAATTAGATGTTACGGCGCTGTCATTTTTAAACGCGCCTTATTTATGGGGAGGCCGCACCCATTTTGGCATAGATTGTTCCGGGTTCACCCAGGCTGTATTTCGTTTAAAAGGCGTCAATTTGCTACGCGACGCCAGCCAGCAGGCAGGGCAGGGACAGACAGTTGAATCATTAGCCGAGGCCCAATTAGGTGACCTTGCGTTTTTTCATAACGACGAGGGAAGAGTAACCCATGTGGGCATTATGCTTAACAACGAGCAGATCATCCACGCATCGGGAAAAGTTAAGGTGGATAGGATTGACCAACATGGAATTTACTCGGTAGAGCAGCAACGATATACCCACATGCTGAATAGTATTAAGCGGCATCATTTTTAAGATCTGCCCAATAAGTTTGAACTAATCAAGCTGCACGTTCCAAACCATAATATTCTTGTCATCACTAACCGAGATCAGGTGATCTCCATCCCATGCTATTTTATTAATCGATAAACGATGACTGTCAAAACCCTTTTCGCGGCTGATCACCTTATATAATTTAAAATCATCAGCGCCCCATATTTTGATGCTTTTGTCCATGCTGGCGGTAGCAAAATAAGGTAGGGTAGGATGAAAGGCAATATGGTTAACTGCAAAAAGATGGGCTGGTATATTATTTATAAGCTCGTAGGTAATACCATCCCATATTTTAACCTGGGCATCACGGCTTCCTGATACCAAATAATCACCCAATGGCGAATATTGTACAGCAAACACCGCCATGGTATGGCCGCTGAGCGCTTTTAGTACGGTGTAATCTTCCAGGTCATAAATGCGTACCTGGTTATCCCGGCAACCAAATGCTACGTGTTTTTGATTTGGAGATATGCTGATACAACGAACCGTATCGGTTGATACTTTTATTGAATGTACCAATTCCAGCGTATCCAAACTCCATATCGATACCGTTCCGTCTTCCGATGCGATCAGCAATTCTTTTTTATTGCCGGCGGATTTAATATCAAATACAGGTTTTTGATGATGATTTAAGGACTTAATGATCCTTTGTTGTATAAAATCAAAAACCAAGACCTGCCCGCTGCGCAAACCGGCAAATAGCAGGGGATATCCGATCGGGCAATGAATAGCATATACGGATGCCGCAACCGGGAACATGACCTTTATAAACGCATTGTTCTTCAGGCTCCATTCTACAAGTCCTTTATCATTGCCGCCGGTAAACAATATACCCGGTTTTTGTGATAACGCTAACGCAAATATCGGGTTGCCATGTCCTGTTAATTCGGCTATTTTTTCTACGGAGATCATTATGAAGCTGATGGTTCATAGTTCATAGATCATGGCTTTACTATGAACCATGAGCTATGAACTATCAACTATTTATGTCTTTGTTCTAAATTTTTAGCTATTGTTTCTAATGTCAACTCCTTCTCACGCAATAGCATCAGTAAATGGAATACCAGGTCGGACGCTTCATTTATCAGGTCGGTTTCAGTTTCGTTTAATGCGGCTATTACTGTTTCGACAGCTTCTTCGCCAACCTTTTGCGCTATTTTATTCAATCCTTTTCGCTGCATTTTATTTACATACGAACCTTCTTTCGGATTTTCATACCTGTCGGCAATAATCTGCTCCAACTGTAATATAAAGTTTTGATTATAATCTGTATTAAAACAACTGCGGTTACCGGTATGACAGGTTGGTCCATCGGCCTCAACCTTTATCAGCAGCGTATCGTTGTCGCAATCTATTTTGATATCTTTTACGTGCAAAAAATTCTTGCTGGTTTCTCCTTTAGTCCAAAGCCTGTTTTTTGAGCGCGAGAAAAAAGTAACGATATTTTCGGCAACTGTTTTATCGTAGGCTTCCTGGTTCATATAACCCAGCATCAGCACCTCGAGCATATGCTCGTCCTGTATAATTACCGGAACAAGTCCGTCGGTTTTATTGAAATCTATTTTCATAGCCCCCTCTAAATCTCCCCCGGTAGGGGAGACTTTTGTGTTTAGTTAATTAATTAAAGCCCTCTCTACCGGGGAGGGTTGGGAGGGGCTTATAATTCCCTTACCTCTATATTATTTTGTTTCAACACCTTTTTTAAATCGGGTATCAATATCTCGCCATAATGAAATACCGATGCTGCTAAAGCCGCATCAACATGGGTACGTTCAAACACGTCCACAAAATGCTGCACCGAACCCGCTCCGCCTGATGCGATGACCGGGATATTAACGGCATCATTCACCAATTTTAATAAACCGTTATCAAAACCAGCCTTGGTGCCATCATGATCCATTGAAGTTAGCAAGATTTCGCCTGCACCCCGGCTTTCAGCCTCCAGTATCCAGTTCAATGTTTCCCGCTCTGTTGGCAGGCGACCACCGTTTAAATGTACTGTATTAACACCTGCAATATTACGTGTATCCACGGCAATAACCACAAACTGTACCCCAAATGCTTTTGCCAGTTCATCAATCAGGGCTGGGTTACGCACCGCTGCCGAATTGATAGATATTTTATCGGCGCCTGCATTTAACAAAGCATCCGCGTCCGCAATCTCATTGATGCCGCCACCTATGGTGAATGGGATATTGATTTGCCGGGCAACGGCTTTTACTAACTCAACCATCGTTTTGCGACGTTCAACGGTAGCCGTAATATCTAAAAAAACCAGCTCATCCGCTCCCTGTCGCGAATAGTTCCACGCCAGCTCAACGGGATCGCCGGCATCGCGCAGGTCGACAAAGTTTACACCTTTTACCGTGCGACCGTCTTTAACGTCAAGGCAGGGGATAATTCGCTTAGTTAGCCCCCCCCGCCCCCTAAAGGGGGAGCTTAGTTCTTTTTTTATTGTATTCAAAACGTTTTCAAGTTGGTTGAAAATTTGTTCATTTTTAAAACGTAAGAATTTAAGCCCTTCAGCCTCTAAATTAGTTTGTCTTTGAATATCATTTGCAGCTACTTCAGGAACATCGTGTATGCTGCCATCCAGTTCAATAATTAATTTGTGTTGATGACAATAAAAATCTGCAATGTAAATACCTAATGGGTGCTGCCGCCTGAATTTTGTTCCAAGTTGATTGCCTTTCAGATGTCCCCACAGTAACATCTCTGCTGGCGTCATCATGTTTCTAAGTGCTTCTGCGTTTTGAAATATTAAACTATCTGCACCTAAAAACATTTTACTTTTCATATCGAACTATGGTTCCCCCTTTAGGGGGTTAGGGGGCTAAATGGAAATCAGTGACTCCAAATTCCAGTTCTTAATTTCTTCAATAGATATCTTACCCTCATAAATGGCCTTGCCAACTACACACGATTCTACTTTCAGGTTACTCAACTGTTCAATATCCTCCATCGAGCTTACACCACCCGAAGCAATGAGTTTAATAAATGGCGAGTGGTCAAGTAGTTTTTCATAAAGTTCGATTCCGGCTCCGCCCAATTTGCCGTCTTTATTAATATCGGTGCATAGAAAGCGAAAGAAGCCTAATGAAAGACATTTGTCAACGTAATCCATTAATTTAATAGGCGAGCTTTCCATCCAGCCGGAATATTTGATCACTTCGTCCATCACATCAATGGCTATTACCACCTGGTTCGAACATTTATCGCGACCGCAAATGGCTTTGCTCAGCTCGTCTAAAAACATCGGGTTAGTAATGGCTTGTGTGCCTACAATAACGCGATGAACACCAGCATCAATTAATTCTTTAACCTTTTCAATACTACGGATACCACCCCCATACTGTACCTGCATATCTGTTTTACGAATTACATCAAACAAATATTGCTGGTTAGAGAAATCATTTTTGGCACCGTTTAGGTCAATTATATGAATGAAGTTTGTACCATGCGACTGGTACCTTTCAATCATTTCTTCCAGTGTAACGTCATATGATGTTACCTGGTTATAGTCGCCCTCGCGCAAGCGGACAACCTTTTTGTCTAAAATATCTATAGCGGGTATTATGTACATGTCTTTATAATTTTGAAAAATTTGTTAACAATGTTTCACCAAACACACCAGATTTTTCGGGATGAAATTGCACCCCGTAAAAATTGTTATGCCAAATTGATGCCGAAAATTTTATGCTGTAATTGGTTGACGATAAAGTGTATGCATTATTGTACTCAATAAAGTATGAATGTACAAAGTAAAAGTGTGAACCGTTAGGAATATTTTTAAAAAGTGGATTTTCTTTTTCAGGGTACACCTGGTTCCAGCCGGTATGCGGGACTTTATGATTGGTACTTTGTTTGAATTTTAAGGTTTTTATTGGGAAGATATTTAACAGGTTCGAGTTGCCTTCTTCTGAATAAGAAGTTAATAATTGCATACCCACGCAAATGCCCAAAGTAGGCTTATTCAATGCTTTTATTTTGGGTACCAGCCCGGTTTGTTCCAGTTTATTCATGGCCGCACCTGCATGCCCTACACCCGGAATAATATAACGGTCATACTGTTCAAAATCATCTTCATGCGAAATCATTCCATAGGGGATCCCCAGCCGCTGTAAAGCTGCTGTTAGTGAGAAAATGTTCCCGGCGCCGTATTGGATGATGCCGATGCCCCCCCCGCCCCCTAAAGGGGGAGCTTTTGAAATTTCTATATTTTGAGATTTTGAATCTGTCATTGTTAGCTATTGTTCCCCCTTTAGGGGGTTAGGGGGCTGAACTATAATAATCCCTTCGTACTTGGTAAAACCATCTTATTTACATCACGCTTAACGGCCATTTTTATTGCTTTGGCAAAGGCTTTAAAAATAGCTTCAATTTTGTGGTGTTCATTTTGTCCTTCGGCCTTGATGTTTAAATTGCATTTTGCCGCATCGCTGAACGATTTAAAAAAATGATAAAACATCTCTGTAGGCATTTCACCAATCTTTTCACGCTTAAATTCTGCATCCCATACAATCCAGTTACGGCCACCGAAGTCAATGGCTGCCTGCGCAAGGCAATCATCCATTGGCAGGCAAAAACCGTAACGTTCAATTCCCATTTTATTACCTAAAGCTGTAGCAAAAACCTCGCCTAAAGCAATGCCGGTATCTTCAATGGTATGGTGTTCGTCAATATGCAGGTCGCCTTTGGCAGTTATCTCCAAATCAATACTACCATGTCTGGCAATCTGATCCAGCATATGATCAAAAAAGTGCAGCCCGGTTGATACTTTGGCTTCACCCTTGCCATCCAGGTTGATCTTGATATAAATATCAGTTTCTTTAGTGGTACGCCTATGCTCGATCACCCGTTCGCCCAGTTTTAAAAATTCATATATCTTTTCCCAATCCGTAGTTTCAAGCGTGATGGTATCTTTTAGTTCTTCTTTCGATTTAAATTCTCCTGATCCTAATCCTGAATTATTATTCAGCCAAATGGCTTTAGCGCCTAAATTCTTCCCTAATAAAACGTCATTTTCCCTGTCGCCAATGGTGAACGAATTTTTGAGATCATATTTAGCTGTATCAAAATATTGAGTAAGCAAAGCGGTACCCGGTTTGCGGGTAGGGGCGTTATTTGCAGGCCATGTGCGGTCAATATATACTGCCGAGAATTTTACACCCTCGTTTTCAAAAGTTTTTAAAATGAAGTTATGTACCGGCCAAAAAGTATCTTCAGGATAAGAAGCGGTGCCCAAACCATCCTGGTTAGTTACCATCACCAGCTCATAGTCCAGCTCGGTGGCTATTTTAGGCAGGTATTGCAAGGCACCCGGGTAAAACTCCAGTTTCTCAAACGAGTCGATCTGCTCGTCGGGCGGTTCAGTTATTAAGGTACCGTCGCGGTCAACAAAAAGTACTTTTATTGGCTTGCTCATTTAAAATTTTTTAAAGTGTCGATCAATATTTTATTTTCTTCGGGCGTGCCAACGGTTATCCGTAAACAGCCTTCGCAAAGGTCAATTTTTGAGCGGTCGCGCACAATGATACCCTTTTCAACCAAAAAGCTATAAATAAACTTCGGGTCGGTAGTTTTAACCAGGATAAAATTAGCATCAGACGGATAAATATCCAGCACAAAATCAAAGTCTTTAAGCGCCAAAACAAGGGCATCACGCTGGGCCAAAGTTTCCTTTATCCAGCCATTTACCTGGTCGATATTTTGCAAAGCCTTTAGTGCCAATTGCTGCGATGCTTCGTTTACGTTATAAGGCGGTTTAACCCTATTCATTACCTCGATAATTTCTTCGCTGGCGAAAGCCATTCCCACGCGTAAACCGGCCAATCCCCAGGCTTTTGACAGGGTTTGCAGTACCACCAGGTTGGCGTATTCGGTCAACTCCTGTATAAAGGTTTTTTGACGACTGAAGTTGATATAAGCCTCATCAACTACTACTATGCCGTTAAAATTTGCCAGCAGTGTTTCTACATCATCCCGGTTAATTGAATTGCCGGTAGGATTATTGGGGGAGCAGATAAATATGAGCTTGGTATTGCCGTCAATTGCCTCAGCAATGCCTTCTAAATTCAACTGGAAGTCTTCGGTAAGTGAAACTTTGCGTGCCTCTACATCATTGATATTGGCTGATACTTCGTACATACCATAAGTCGGCGGCACTAATATTACGTTATCCACGCCCGGATTGCAAAAACTCCTGAACAGGATATCAATAGCTTCGTCGCTACCATTGCCTAAAAATATATTGCGCGCAGGCACACCCTTTATTTCGCTCAATCGCATTTTTACAGCATACTGTAAAGGATCGGGGTAGCGGTTATATTGTGCGTCCAGCGGCGACCCAAACGCATTCTCATTCGCATCCAAAAATACGCTGGCCTCACCCTGGTACTCATCGCGGGCAGACGAGTAGGGTACCAGTCTTTTTATGTTTTCCCTCAATAGCCCCCCTAACCCCCTAAAGGGGGAGTTGCCGTCGGGGCCACTATAATATTGTTTATTTATTTCTTCACTCATTATTATATCTCTATAAACTATTTCTCCCCCTTTAGGGGGGTAGGGGGCTTCATCCTTATACTCACCGCATTCTTATGCGCATGTAACCCTTCCAATTCTGCCAAAACCTCCACACTTGGCCCTATATTTTTTATCCCTTCAGGTGTTATATGCTGAAAGGTGATCTTCTTCACAAAAGAATCAACCGATACTCCCGAATAAGCCCGTGCGTATGAGCTTGTCGGCAATGTATGATTGGTGCCGGATGCATAATCGCCCACACTCTCAGGTGTTAAATTACCAAGGAACACAGACCCGGCATTGAGGATGTTTGCTGTTTGCAGTGGCCAGTTGGTAGTTGCTAATATCAAATGTTCAGGCGCATATTGGTTACTGAATTGCATGGCTTCATCCAGTGTTTTTGTGATAACGATATAAGAGTTATCCAATGCCTGTTTAGCAATCTCTGCCCGTGGTAACACATTTACCTGGCGTTCAATTTCAGCTAAAGTTGCATCGGCGATATGTTGGCCGGTACAAACTAAAATAGATTGACTGTCAATGCCATGTTCGGCCTGTGCCAGCAGATCGGCAGCAACATATTCGGCTTTAGCTGTTTCATCGGCAATTACCAGCACTTCTGACGGCCCCGCAGGCATATCAATAGCTGTAGTGGTGGTTGATTGTATAATGGTTTTAGCCTTGGTTACAAACTGGTTGCCCGGGCCAAATATCTTGTCCACTTTGGTAATGCTTTCTGTTCCGTAAGCCATAGCCGCAATGGCTTGCGAACCACCTGCGAGGAATATTTTGTCAATTCCTAACAACAAAGCTACATAAGCTATAAATGCATTCAGCTTTCCGTTTTTTTGCGGCGGCGAACAAACCACAATTTCACGGCATCCTGCTATACGGGCGGGTATTCCCAGCATTAAAAAGGTACTTGGTAAAACCGCTGTACCACCGGGAATATATAAGCCAACCTTTTCAATGGGCCGCATTTCGCGCCAGCAGGTTACGCCGGCCATGGTTTCAACCTTATCCTCGGCTTTTAGCTGGGCCAGGTGAAATTTACAAATATTGTTATAGGCCGTTTCTAACGCGGATTTTTGTTCTGCTGATACCGTTGACGCCAGCTCTGTTAATTCATCCTTATCTAAATAAAGCTTGTTTAATTTAACCTTGTCAAACTTTTCGGCATAATCAAACAAAGCGCTGTCGCCATGTTGCTGAACGTTGGCTATTACTTCTTTAACAATTGTCCGTATCTCGTTAGCCGGGTCAATATTACGCTGAACCAGTTTGGCGATAGCTTCTTTGCTTAAATCTGAATAATTATATACTTTCATTAGCCCCCTAACCCCCTAAAGGGGGAACTTTTTATTTTGTTAATTATGTGCCCTTGCCTAATCGTTCCCCCTTTAGGGGGTTAGGGGGCCTACAGTATTATCTTCTCAATTGGCATCACAACAATACCTTGTGCGCCGGCTTGTTTTAACTGGCTAATCCTGTCCCAAAAATCACGCTCGGGTATTACAGTATGTACCGCTACCCAATTCTCTTCGGCCAATGACACTACCGACGGACTTTTAACACCAGGCAATAGTTTTATAATCGACTCTAAATTATCCCGGTGTACATTCAGTACCACATATTTAGTTTCTTTAGCGCGTAAAACTGATTGCACCCTTTGTATTAACTCATCTATCAGATCCTGGTTTTCATTTGTTTTTGAACTGATTAATATCGCTTCAGACGACATCACATCTGCAAAAGGTTTTAGTCCGTTGCTTTTAAGTGTGCCGCCGGTTGATACTAAGTCGCAAATCGCATCGCTTAAGCCCAAGCCCGGCGATATTTCAACCGAGCCGGATATGGTGCGGATATCTGCCTGTATATTTTGCTTCTGTAAAAATTTCCCTAAAATAATCGGGTAGGTGGTAGCTATTGATTTTCCGTTTAATTCCTGGATTGTTTGAATGGAGTTGTTATTGGGCACTGCTATTTTTAATGAGCATTTGCCAAACCCCAAACGTTGCAGGTAATTGACAGAAACCTCGGTTTCTTCAATAATATTTTCGCCAACAATGCCCAGGTCGGCAATGCCATCCTGCACGTATTCAGGGATATCATCGTCACGAAGAAAAAGAATTTCTAACGGGAAATTGGATACCGGCGATATCAGCGAGCTTTTATAATTATCGAAGTTAAGGCCGCAATTTTTTAATAATTCAACAGATTTTTCGTTGAGCCGGCCAGATTTCTGGATGGCAATTTTAAGTGTTTTCACAGAATGAGTTTAATGAGTAAATGGATTGTCCCGATAGCTATCGGGATAATTTTAACGCGTAACATTATCTTGTCGCCATATGGTGGCGATGATGCAGATGAAGATGATGTAGCTTAAAATTTTCCATTTTGTATAGTAATACTATAGATAAGCGTTGCAAATATAGGCAGATGTTTATTAAATCAAAATAAATATTATTCATTTAATTAAATGCCAATTAATCAGGATGTTGGATTTAAACTATTTTAAATATATTTAGTGCTGGTATTTACGGTCAATCCTTATGAAACAATTAGTATGGGCTTTTAAAAAATTGGAGGCGGCAAATGAGTGAGGGAGAAAAGAGTCGGAAAGTCCGGAAGACGGGAAGTCCGAAAGTCGTTAAGAGGCCTGAAGCGGGAAGCATGAAGCCGGAAGATATTAAGGAAGAAACTAAATCCGAAATTGCAAATCCGAAATCCGAAATCAAAATGGAAGTACACCACCACCCCGAAGTAGAGAAGAAAGGCCTGAAAGAATATGTATTGGAAGGTTTAATGATATTCCTTGCCGTTACCATGGGATTTATTGCCGAAAATATTCGGGAAGGTATTAGCGACAGGCATAAAGAAGCCGAATATGCCCGCTCGCTGGTTGATGACTTAAAAAAAGATACAACGGCAATGCACTATAGTATTAGAAGGCTTAATGCGAATCTGACAAGCGGCAAAAAAATGATTGAATTATATGCTGACGGTAAGTTGACCACGTTGCCTGATACAACGATTTTGAGGTTAAGCCTCACATCGGGCCTCAGTGTCGATATTATTTTTAACGACCGGACCTCATCACAATTAAAAGGCACAGGCTCTATGCGGCTATTCACTAAAAAAGAAGTAGCTGATTCGATTTTGCAATATTGGAACAATCAAAAAAGTATAGAACAGGTGCACGACAGGTTTGAAACAACCAGGGAGGAGCATAGGCGAATAGGGTACAAGCTATTTAACTGGTATTATTTCTATTATCAAAATGTAAACAAAAAATCACCCGGATCTGCATTATGGCAGGTAAAAAAAGCCATTCTTGATGATAAAATGTTGCCAGAGTTTATAAACGTAACTGCTAATTTATATAATACAGGCGCCAGTCAATATTCTTTAAGATTAAAGATGCAATTAAGTTTGGCCGAAAAACTTATTACACTGATCAATACAAAATACGGCTCCGAAAATGAGTGAGGAAGAAAAACGTCGGGAAGTCCGGAAGACGGGAAGTCCGAAAGTCGTTAAGAGGCCTGAAGCGGGAAGCATGAAGCCGGAAGATATTAAGGAAGAAACTAAATCCGAAATCGCAAATCCGAAATCCGAAATCAAAATGGAAGTACATCATCACCCCGAGATTGAAAAGAAAGGTTTAAAAGAATATGTGCTGGAAGGTTTAATGATATTCCTGGCCGTTACGATGGGATTTTTTGCTGAAACAATCAGGGAAAATATAGCCGAAAGCCAACACGCTAAAGACCTTGCCAAAAGTTTATACCAGGAGATGTATGCTGACTCGGTAAACATGCAGGCCAAACTAAAACTACATTTGCAAAAGGAAAACGAAATGGAATATTTTCGACGATATGTTTCGGATAGCAGCCTCACGAAGTTATCTCCCCGGTTTTATCCTGCTTTTACATGGGGCTATATCTTAACTACGTCCGTTTTGTTTGAGCCTAATGATGGTATATTAAACCAGTTGCGCAATTCGGGCACACTACGCTACTTCAGAGGCGTATCACTGCAAAACAGTGTAAGTCGCATTAGTGTGGTGATTGCAAATATTAGGGAGCGTAACAGCCAGGAATTGCGCTTTGTAGATCAGTTTTGCCGGCCATTCATGTTAAAACACTATGATTTTAAATGGGAGGATGAATATACAAAATATGGCAAACTTTCAATTACACAGGCGGTAATGCAAAATAATTTCAAGGCAAAAGTTTTGCCTGTTATAAAACATCTGAACGATTTTAATAGGGAGGATGCAGAGGGCGTAACGGCATATTACTTACTGATCACCCGAAATAGCCGGCAAATTTTTTACACCCCATACGTTGAAGCTAATCACCGGTTGCTGGAGGCTCTGCGTAAAGAATATAAGTTTAGCGATGAATAACTAGCATTAATTACCTTCATACTCATAAATAGCGCCATCAATAGTTCCTTCATCACCGGTAGCGGTAAATTGCTTTAGCAACTTCAGTTGTTCGACCTTTACAATATCCTTTAAACTGATAATCTCCGGGTTATCCATCTGGTTGAACCAAACTAAATAATAGTGCTTTACGCGGTAAAAATTTTGGATAGTATTTTTAAAATAACGGTGCGGCAGCAGTTTTACTTTAGTGTCTGACAGGAAATAAAGTGCCTCATTGGCATCTGAATATATGGGCACACCCGGCTTAAACAAGCCGTGGTCCTTTTTTAAATAATTGGCGAAGTCGGATTTATTCCAGGAATCATCCGTATAGCCCGGTATGCCGAACTCACTTTCACTATCATACCTGGCCATATCGGTCAATAGCTCCTGGTAGCAAAAGCCCAGCATTAATGCAGTTAAAACAGGTAATGCCGCATATCTCCACTTGATGCTTAAAGATTTAATAAATCCAATGGACCAATACGTACAGCTTAATAACAACGATATGAAAAATGGTGATAATAACCGGCTGTTGATACGTTCATAACGGGAGAAGGTAGATGAAATGATAATAAATGCACCGTATACTATAGTGAAGGTAAGCAACAGGTTTTCATAACTGCCAACGTGCTTTTTGAAATAATTATAAATCAGTATGGCTATCAATCCAATAAATAACAGGATAGTGAACAGCGTAGCATAAGGATATGCCTTTTCGGTTAAACCTACCCAATCGCACATTACGGTACCAAAGTAATACACGTTTTTCATAAATGGTGTGAACGATGCTTCGCGCGGGCCGGTTAGGCGGCTTGTCACCATTATATTCCTTAGCAGGTTGAGTGCCAAAAAAGATGATGCAGCAACACTATATATAAGTATATGCTGTATTTTCTTTTTCAGGATAAGGCTTCTATCCATCAATAATAACAATCCACCTGTACCAATCACCGTAATACCTGCATAGCGGGTAATACTGCTCAATGCTGCTACAAATGCAAATACAAGCAGCGTGGTTAAGGTGTGTTTTGCAAAATATTGCCTGGCAGCTAATATGAAAAACAAGATAACCAGGATAAACAAAGTTTCGGACCATAAAAAAGTATAGACCTCTAATAATGCCGGACTTAGCACTATTGCTGTAAGCATTAACCATCTGTATACTATTGAACATGGAACAAACCGGTTAATGGCCCGTCTGCTTAAAAATAGGATAGCGGCAAACAGTATTGCGTTTAAAACCGGACCTGCTTTAATGGGGTCAATGCCGGTAATAAACAATTCCAATCCTAAAAAAACAGGGTAAAATACCGGGAAGTCGGTAATGGGCGTATTATTAAAGGTAATTAATGATCCATGCGCGTTTAGATTGCGTGCCGCGCTGGTGTACATAATCGAATCCGGCGATACACCAATGCCGCTATATTTGGTAAATAAATAAATAGCAATAAAACCCGCTATGGGGGACAAGATTAAATCAATGTATTTAAGATAGCGGGTCATGTGTTTTATATAATTGTAACAATAGTCAAGGTTGTTTAACGGGTTCATCATATAAGTAAACGGCGCCTTCTTTAAACGTTTCGACTTTAGTAAGCTTAGTATTTTTAAGAATATCAGGCAGATTTATCAACCCGGTATTATATAGGCTATTGAACCAAATAACATAAAAGTGTTTTTTATTGTAAAACTTTTTGATCTCATCCGAATTGAACGCATAGGGAACTAATTGCGAAGACAAGTTGGTATAGGCATATACAGCTTCGTGGGCATCGGTATATATTGGTATTTGTCGGTTGAACGTATTTTTATTTTTTCTGAGCCAGGTCACTATTTCTGTTTTGTTCCAGTCATCGCTGTTATAACCCGGGATACCATAGTTGTATTCGTAATGATATCGCTGCAAATCGGCCTTTAGGTTAGAATACGCAAAGGCAAACATCATTATAATTACCAGACCAGTAATGATCACTTTAAAATTTGCTTTTATTTTCGTCAAAGTGTCGGGTATCCAACTTGTACTTACAATTAATAATGGGATATATATGGGCGATAATAAACGATTATTAATTTGATCGATCTTATGAATACTCGAAGTAATAATAACAAACAAACTGAAAATCGGAATAAAGGCAATCATAACCACCTGGTAGCTGATTTTATGCTGGTAAGCTTTGCAAAAAAACACAATGATTAAGGTCAATAATAAAATGCACGCGATAGCTATCGAATATGGGTATAGATATTTGCCTGTTTTTAAATTACCCCAATCGCACATAACCGTGCCGAAATAATAAAGATTTTTTGAAAAAGAGGTTACTGATGGCGTAGCATAACCCGTGCTGAAACTGGTTGCAAGTTTATTCTTCACCATATTACCCAGCAGCAATGACATTGATATACCTGCAAACAATAAAATATGTCCTGCTTTTTTACTTATAGATAATGCACTATCCAATAATAATAGTAAACAGCCGGTGGCAATAATGGTAACACCTACATACCGGGTAACGCAAGCAATTGCCGTGACAGTAGCAGCTACCACCAACCATTTTAATGTATGAGATTGAAGGTAATACCGGTAAGCCATAATAAAAAGCAATATTTCAAGTACAAATAAAGTTTCAGACCATAGATAAGTATAAATTTCAATCAAGGCTGGGCTTACCAAAACGCCGACTAAAATGAACCATTTGTATATCTTCTGATATGACGAAAATTTCTCAATTATCCAGCCGCTTAAAAAAATTACTGACGCAAATAAAATACCGTTAATTACGGTCCCGGCTCTAAAAGGATCGACATTTGTGATGAATTGGATAAGGCCCAAGAAAAACGGATAAAAAACTGGAAAACAGGCCAATGGCAATTTATCAAAAGCTACTAACGAACCATGTGCCTGCAGGTTATTGGCAGTACTGGCATACATGACAGAATCGTACGAAATACCAACGCCACTGTACCGGGTAAACAGATAAATAGCTAAAAACCCCATTACCGCCGCTATTGCTGAATCAAGGTTTTTTAAATGCGACGCAGGTTTCACTTTAAATATGGTTGTTACTTTATTAAATCAAGTATAGAGCTTATTGGTTGGTCACTATCTATTAATATGCCCTTAACACCGGCTTTTGTTCCGGCTTCTATGTCACGCTCCCGGTCGCCGATAAAATAGGATAGGGCAGGATCTATATTATATTTTTCAATTCCCTGCAATAACAAACCGGGTTTGGGCTTACGGCAGTCACAATCGCCGGTAAAATCAGGGTGATGCGGGCAATAAAAAAAATCGGTCAGTTCCACGCCGTGTTCATGGTAGGCCTGTTTTAATTGAGCGTGCATTTTAGCCAGTTCACCCTCGGTATACCATCCTTTGGCTAATCCGCCCTGGTTGGTGGCTACCAAAAGCAGGTAACCTTTATCCTGCAAGGTCTTTAATGCGTCAAAATTATCTAATATGTGAAAGTCTTCCAGGCGACGAACATAATCGCCCATTTCTTTGTTTAGCACACCGTCACGATCTAAAAAAACGGCTTTATTTTTTTGTGGCATCAATTATAAATTTCGGCTAAATTACTAAAACGATTTTAATTGATACCGGCTTGAGTTTATG
>Ga0207032_1043_pt1 | contig 38159 bp, 44 predicted proteins | sample Alteio_BWMinCont_38_FD_153308 | JGI IMG/M metagenome (GOLD analysis project Ga0207032, IMG submission 153308) | Enriched cells from forest soil in Barre Woods Harvard Forest LTER site, Petersham, Massachusetts, United States -... | ecosystem: Environmental > Terrestrial > Soil > Temperate forest >... | reverse complement strand
GTATTAATACTTCCCGCTTCATCGACAGGAAGAGCTACATCGAAAGCGCCCGAAGTACCAATGGCCTCGCGACCGTTTAGAAAGGAGCCTCCGGCTTGAACCCCACCGTAAAAACCACTAAAAGGACATTCTTCATAAGCAATAACGGGGGTGGCTGCTGCAATCTGCGCAGCGAAAAGGACTATCCCTAAAGATTTTTTTTTCATAAAAACTCCTTAACAATTCTTTTTACCAATAATACGATAACCCTACCATGAGCGAATGACTAACAGCTCGAGTGCTTGTGTTGTTTGAAGCGGTTGAAGTAAAGGTTATCGGTGGTGCGATAAGAATCGGTACCAAAGTCGCAATACTTTGTGTCCCACTGGTGTTAACTTTACGATAGCGTGAATACGTGTAATCTGTACGAAGGGTTAGATTCTCACAGATTTCCTTTTCCACACCAAGGCCTAATCTTAATGCACCGATATTGCGATGACTGTTCACAACCAATGAATTGGCGGGAAAGGTTCTTGTGACAGCACCGGCAGTGGTACTCACTGTATAAGCTGTAGATGTCGTCACTGACAATCTATTAAAAGCAACCCCGACGCGTCCGTAAAGTAAAAAATCTTCTCTTAAGAGCACACCTGGACGAGCATCAATACCAAACTCCCAAGGACGAAGGCGAGTACGAACCTGAGTTGCAATATCCTGGGCAATAACAGAGGGGGCTGCCGTAGATAAACTCATGTTTGCATCATCTAAATTAGTCGTGGTTGCTTTTGCCCCTCTTAAAAATATTTCAGCACCTAAATAGACGGGATCCCAAGCGCTACAGCCATATCCTAAAAATATATCACCCGCAACCGAGTTTTTTCTAAAACCTCGATCTGAAAAAGTATTAATACTCTCTGCTGGAACAAGAGGTGCAGGGGGCGTCCCCGTGGATAGTACTCCAGAAGTTCCAACGGTTTCTCGACCACTTACAAAAGAACCTCCAACTTGAACACCACCGTAAAAACCACTAAAGGGACATTCTTCATAAGCAATAACAGGTAACGCAGCTCCTATCAATGCAGCCGACAAAGCTATTCTTAAAGATCTTTTTTTCATAAATTCTCCTTCCCTGATTCACTATTTTTACGGTTCAATACCAAGAAATCCTTTTACCAATAATATGATAAGCCTATCATGAATGCATGGCTTATCAATCGACTGGTTGTATTGTTTGACACCGTGGAGCTGATGGGCACGGGTGCTGCACCGGGGATAACTAGCGCACTCAGGAGTGCATTTGATCCACTGGTGTTCACTTTGCGATATCGAGAATAGGTGTAATCCGTGCGAAGTGTCAGGTTATCACAAAGTTCCTGTTCAAGACCCAAACCTAATCTCAATGCACCTGTATGACGATGACTGTCCACAATCACTGAATTGGTAGGGAATGCGGTTGTTACTCCAGCAACTGTTAGACTTGATGAATAAGTCGTAGCGGTCCTGATGGATGCTCTATTATATGAATATCCTACTCGTCCATAAAGCAAAGCGTCATCACATAATAAAAACCCAGGACGAAAATCAATACCAAACTCCCAAGGTCGAAGTCTTGTTCGAACCTGAGTGGCAATATCTTGAGATAGTGTAGTAGCCGGAGCTGTTAATATAGCGGAATTAGCGTCATCTACATTCGTCGCGGTGGCTCTTGCCCCTTTTACGAATATTTCAGCGCCTAAATAAACCTGATCCCATATATCACAGCCGTATCCTGCAAATATTTCACCGGCAAAAGAATTTCTTCTGACCGCGCGTTTAGAAAAAGTATTAATTGATTCCAAAGACACAACCGGAACACCTATCGCCGTAGAGCCCGAAGTTCCAACGGTTTCACGACCACTTAAAAAATTTCCACCCAGTTGAACACCGCCGTAAAAGCCACTAAACGGACATTCTTCATATGCGATAACAGGTGTCGTGGCTGCAATCAACGCAGCAGAAAGTGCTATCCCTAACGATTTTTTCTTCATATAACTCTCCTTCCTTGATCTGTTGTTTGCTACCACTAAAAACTATTCCTATTCAAATTCATAACTTCTTTAACTAAAATCGACTGTCACCGTAAACTTTTATTGCCAAAAATACGATAATCCCATCATGACGGCATGAGATCTCACTTTCGTCGAGGAGCTTGTTGTAATCGTAGAATTAACCACCGAATTAACCGGTGCTCCGACAAAATTAGACATAAAATTCCCACCACCTGTTTGGACTTTACGATAACGAGTATAAGCATATTGAGATCGGAGCAAGAGGTTAGGTAAAATTTCTTTCTCTACCCCCAATCCCAATCTTAACCCTGTAAAAGCTTGTCTGTTTTCAGTGACTTGTGCATTGACTGGCAGAGCAAATACGGGTACCAAGGGATTAAAACTATCGCTTGCAGCTGTCGTATACGTTGTCATTGTTTTTACAGACAACTCATTAAACGCAACCCCGATTTTTCCAAATAATAAAAAAGTGTCTGTTAAAAAAATCCCAGGGCGTATATCCGCCCCCAACTCCCAAGGACGAAGGCGAGTTCGAACTTGAGTCGCTATGTCTTGATTAAGTGTTGGCAATAAGCGAACGATCGGGCCTGTTCTTTGAGCTGAATTCGCATCATCTAAGTTATTGGTTCGTTCATTAGCCGCTTTGTAATATCCTTCTATTGCTAGATAAAAGCGATCCCAAACTGTCCCGCCATACCCTGCAAATACCGCCCCTGCTAAAGAGTTTTTCCGTAAAGCCCTTGCAGAAAAAGTGTTAATATTACCTGAATCATTAAATCTTATAATGGCAGTATTTCCAGAAGTTGAAACGGATTCCCGACCACTCATAAAAGAACCACCTTTTTCAACGCCCGTATAAAAACCTTGAAACGCTGTCTCTGTAGCAGCTGCGACACTAGCTGACCCTGCAATAAGTGCCGTAGTTAATACTCTTTTTAAGGTGCGAATTTTCATATCTCATTCCTTCCCTGAATTGATCCGGAGATCATAAATCCATTTCCATAAACGCACGCTCACACAGGCGTTTGGATTACTAAAAGTGTAGATCAACGTTTGTTAAAAGCAAGTAAGAAACCTATTATAAGTCAATCAGCTTAAAAGATTTTCTTATTCAGAGGGTACTAAAAGGTTATTTGGAAGTGGTATTTTCTTGGTTATTTTCTTTTAAAGAAAAAGAAGATCCACAGCCACAAGTGGTCTCAGCATTAGGATTTTGTACAACAAAACGAGCACCTTGAAGATTCTGTAAATAATCTACCACAGCTCCTTTTAAATACGGTGCACTTAAGGAGTCAACCATAGCAAAGATAGCATTATCCCTATCTAAAGTTAGATCATCTTCCTGAACTTCCTCTTCTAAAGCAAAGCCGTATTGGAATCCTGAGCAACCTCCCCCCACAATATAAAGGCGTAACTTCAAATTTGGATTAGATTTTTCAAGCTTAATGCTTTGAATCTTCGAAATCGCAGTGTTGGTAAAGGTAATTTCTGGCTGTTTTATGGTAGTCATGAGAAAATTATGCAGGTTTTGGGAGGATTCGTCAATGACCTATCTCTTATGGATTAAAGCGCTTCATATCATTGCCATGGTAACCTGGTTTGCCGGGTTATTTTATCTGCCTCGTCTTTTTGTTTATCACGCCCTAAGCGAGGACCGTCTAAGCCAAGAACGTTTCAAAATTATGGAACGCAAACTGTATTATGGGATTATGGCGCCAGGCGCTTTGCTCACCATTCTGTTTGGTATTTGGTTATTGGTTGGATACGGGTGGGATCTTTACAAAGCCGCGCTTTGGTTGCACCTTAAATTAGGACTTGTCTTATTACTCATTTTCTTTCATTTATATTGCGGGTACTGCCGTAAGCAATTTCTAAAAGATAAGAATCGACATTCGCATGTCTTTTATCGCTGGTTGAATGAATTTCCTGTGCTTATACTGATTGCAGTGGTTATTTTGGCGGTCGTGAAGCCGTAAAAATCCCCCCACCCCCCCCCCTTAAAAGGGGGGGATATTTTCAGGAGAATCCTTATGCGAATGAATATTGCACAAAAAATTATTCGATCCCACCTTCTAGAAGGCATCATGACTCCCGGTTCTGAAATTGCTTTAAAAGTTGATCAAACGTTAACGCAGGATGCCACGGGTACTCTGGTTATGTTAGAACTGGAGGCCATGGGAATTAAACAGGTTAAAACAGAAATTTCAGCGCAGTATGTCGATCATAATCTTATTCAAGAAGATTATAAAAACGCAGATGATCATCTTTTTTTGCAAAGTGCCTGCCAAAAATTTGGTGTCTGGTATAGTCGTGCAGGCAATGGCGTGTCACATCCCGTCCATATGCAATATTTTGGGGCCCCGGGAAAAATAATGTTAGGATCCGATAGCCATACTTGTGCGGGAGGATCTCTTTGTATGTTAGCCATGGGTGCCGGCGGTTTGGAAGTCGCCATGGCCATGGCAGGACATCCCTTTTTTGTAAAAATGCCTAAAATTTGGGGCGTTGAATTAATCGGTGAAATGCCAGAGTGGGTCAGCGCCAAAGATATTATTTTGGAGTTGCTGCGACGATACGATGTACAGGGAGGGGTGGGTTACATTATTGAATATCATGGCGCCGGTTTAAAACACTTAACTGCCATGGATAGACATGTCATCGCTAACATGGGTGCAGAATTGGGTGCCACAAGCTCTCTTTTCCCTTCGGATAAAATAACAGCCGCATTTTTAAAAAGCCAAAACCGAAAAGAAGATTGGATCCCTTTTGCGCGTGATAAAGGATCTAATTTTGATCGAGCAGATACGATTAATCTAAATGATTTAGAACCATTAATTGCACTTCCCTCGAGTCCCGGAAATGTCGTTTCGGTTCGCGAAGCGGCTGGAAAAGAAATTTATCAAGCCTATATTGGATCCTCTGCCAATCCCGGATTTCGAGATTTTGCGATTTCAGCATTAATGGTAAAAGATAAAGAGATCCATCCCAGGGTGTCGTATGATGTTAATCCTAGCGCACGAAGCATTTTAGAAGAGTTAGTACAAGAAGGCCATTTAGCAGCAATGATCCATGCTGGGGGTAGAATTCATCAAGCGGGATGTAATGGTTGTATTGGCATGGGACAAGCGCCTGCAACAGGAAGAAACAGCTTACGCACCGTTCCGCGTAATTTCCCCGGACGCTCTGGCACCGAGGAAGATTCTGTCTTTCTCTGTAGTCCCGAAACTGCTACGGCTTCCGCACTCACGGGAGTCATAACGGATCCCCGCGACTTAGGTATTCCCTATCCAAAAGTAAAATATCCTAAAAAAAATATCATGATTAAAAATATGATACAAAAACCTCTTCCAGCGAGTGAAGCCGAAAAAATTAGTTTAGTAAAAGGCCCTAATATTTCGACTCTTCCTGTCATGTCGCCTCTCAATAAGGAAATTAATGTCAAAATTCTATTAAAAATGGGAGATAATATTTCAACTGATGAAATTTTACCAGCCGGTGCGCGAGTTCTGCCTTTTAGAAGTAATATTCAAAAAATCAGTGAATTTGCTTTTGAGCGGATTGATGAACAATATGCCAAGAAAGCCAAAGAATTAAAAGAAAAGGGAGGACACGCCATCATTGCAGGCAACAATTACGGCCAAGGATCTAGTCGTGAGCATGCAGCGCTCGCCCCTCGATATCTTGGTTTACAAATCGTCATCGCAAAAAGTTTTGCTAGAATCCATTGGCAAAATTTAATAAACTTTGGAATTTTAGCGGTTCGCTTTGAAAATCCTAAGGATTACGATCAATTAAATATTAACGATACGATTGTTATTAATAATATTCACGAGAAATTAAAAAATAAACAAGCTTTGACCTTAACCATTGAATCTTCTAATAAAGAGATTTCTTTACAGCATGATTTTTCGAATCGTCAAATTGAAATTTTGCTGGCTGGGGGTCTTATTAATTGGGCCAAAGAACAATAAATACATTAACGTAGGGGCCGGTCTCCGTGCCGGCCCGGACACGACCCTGGGCCGGCACAGAGACCGGCCCCTACATCCCCAACATTTTGACATTTTTAGTTAGATAGTCCACACTTTATTAGGATGCTGCATTGCACCAATTCTTGTTTAGAGGAGATACAACAATGATGAATCCAAACGATATGTATGGTTACTGGTCTAATATGAGCAAAATGACCCTGCAACCTTTTTTAGAATGGAATAACTTATGTTTAAAATTAGTAGAGCGTTCCACACAACAACAACTTGAAATCATTTCTGATTATCTTTCCACAGGGATCAAACAATGCCAAACGCTTGGTAATGTGCGAAAAATGGAAGATTTTTTAAAGGCTCAAACTGAAATTAGCACTGAAATGGGTAAAAAGACCATGCAAACTTCCCAAAATAATATGAATTTATTTATGGAAGGAACAGAAGCCACTCGTGAATGGGCAGAAAAAACAATGAGTCGTTGCGTTCCTCATGGAACTGGGACCGGATCAGAAGAACCTAAATCGAGCGGTGGTCGTCATCAAAAAACCGCGTAAACGAGTTTATAGGTTCTCTTGTCGTTCGATATTGGTTAATCGGATGATTGAGATCTTCGTATCCTAAAGCCATACCACACAGCAGGGCTTTTTCAGAAGGGATCTGAAGAAGCCCTCGCACAATGTCCGGATATTCTGCCATTGCAGCTTGTGGACAGGTTTCAAGACCTAAACCCCGAGCAGCTAGCATCACATTTTGAATAAACATGCCCATGTCTACCCACGATCCTTTTTCCAAGTCTTTATCGAGAAAAAATAATAATCCAACCGGTGCACCAAAAAAGAAATAATTACGATACCAGGCAGCTTTCCGTTTTTCTTTTTCCTCTAAGGCAATCTGAATAGACGAATAAAGCGCAAGACCGCACGCCTTGCGGCGAGTTTTATAAGGCTCTCGCCATTCTGTTGGATAATAATGATAATCTGGATTTTCGGGTACCCCTGCTTCTCGCTCTCTTATGATAGCTTCCCCGATTTTTTGTTTTATAGAACCGCTGACAACCGAAACTTGCCAAGGTTGGGTATTAACACCACTCGGTGCAAATCGAGCTATCTCTAGGATTTGTAGAATGATTTCTTGTTTGACCGGTTTATCGAGAAAGGCACGACAAGAATGCCTATTTTTAATAGCTTCCGAAACTTCCAATTATTGAATAGTCCTTTTTTCGCGGATCTCGTCTAAGGTCTTACAATCGATACACAAAGCAGCGGTTGGGCGGGCTTCTAAACGGCGGATGCCTATCTCAACGCCACAGGATTCACAATAGCCGTATTCTTTGTCATCAATTTGTTGAAGGGCTTCTTCAATTTTCTTAATCAGTTTTCGTTCACGATCACGTGTTCGGAGCTCTAAGTTAAAAGTTTCTTCTTGAGTGGCGCGATCGTTGGGATCGGCTAACACGCTCGCTTCTTTCATTTCAGAAATGGTATTGTCAACTTCGCGCATTAATTCTTTTTTCCAGGTCTCGAGAATGCCTTTAAAATGATTTAGCTGAGTATCATTCATATATTGCTCACCTGCCTTAGCATGGTAAGGCTCAAACTTGTAAGGCATCACACTATTATTAGTGGTAACGTTCTCATGCTTTCCAGCTGAGTCTGCGGAAGTTGGTTTCTTTTTTCTCACTTTAGCTATCATGATGTTTTAATCTCATTTATCTCTACAAACAGTAATATATAGCAGAAAAAAAAGACCTTATCAATAGTGCATATGCACTATTAACAATTTAAAAATTTTGCCGAAACATAGAGTTATGAGATTCAGAACTCCATTAACAGAAGCCATCCTCTTGAGACGAGTGCTACGATTTTTAGCAGAAGTCTCCTTGGGCAACCATAAAAAAAGAACCATCTACTGCCCCAATTTGAACCCTCTCCTGGGATGCGATATTTTAGGAAGTAGAATTTGGTTCTCAAACTCTGGACGACTTTCTAGAGGTTATCTAGATGTATGGGAATTGGTTGAAGTCAACGGGGGTCATTTAGTGAGTATACACCCAGAACATTCTCGAACCCTATTAAGAGAAGCGATTGAAACCGATCAAATTCCCGAACTCAAAAATTATCGATTTCTCCAAGCCTTAGTACAAAATTCAGGATTGAGAAGTGGAATTGACATATTAACCAATCAAAGCGGAGAGCATTGCTTTATTTGCATAGAACATGTGACCCTAGCCGATGACCGAGGAGAAGGATTTTTTCCTGAGATTCCCTACACCCATAGTTTATATCTTCGAGAATTAATGGCCTTAAAAGAAGCGGGCCACAGAGCGTTATTATTTTTCTGTGCAGCAAACGAAGGAATCCAATGTATAAGGCCGGGAGAATCCATCGATCCTGAATACGGAAAACTTTTAAGAAATGCTTTCAATATGGGAGTAGAAACTTTAGCTTATCGAACCAAGATTTCGGAAAAAGAAATGTCCATAGACCTTCAGATTCCAATTATTTTGTCTGAAAATATCCTGTATCGCTAACAGAAAGCTCCTCCTCGGTAAGAGGATCTTGCAAGGCTATTTGTTTTTCTAAAATATCAATCCTATTCGCAGCTGAAACATCTTCACTCTCTGTCTCTTTTCTTTGCAGTATTCGTTCTTTTAAAACCGAAAGACTTTCTTCAAAATGAATTATCTTGAATGGAACCCCCAAAACATTGGCAAGGTCCTTGAACAAATCCCGATGTTTTTTGTTTAAAAAAGTCGCATCAACCACGATCTTATTTCCTGCTTTTAAAAGATCTTCAGCAATGGTTTTTAGTTTCTTGTATACTTTATGAATGTTTTCTTTTGCATATATTTTTTTGGGATCCCCCTTCGCACCAAACATTCGTTTGCGTTCGCAATCAGACCGAATACGAATAAGATGCATCGAAGAAATAAGTTTGGCACTACCAAACGATTTTCCACTCCCCGAAACCCCGTGTAAAATAATCAATAACGGATTTTTAGGTAAGATATAGGTTTTTGCTAAATTCAAATAAGAAGTAAACTCCACATCCTGAATAGAAAACCCGGAGAGGAGAGCCACTTTCGCTCTAACCAGTGCTCGATAGAGTTTATAAAACGGTAACAATTTGACCCCACCATAATCACCCGTTAGTTCCAGATAATGATTTAAAAAAACAGAACTTAAATCCTCTCTCTCTCTTGCTTCTAAATCCATGATAAGAAACGCAATTTCATTCATAACATCAATACAACGAAACTCTGCATTAAATTCGATTCTATCAAATAATGTCACTCGACCGTCCAATAACACCATGTTATTTAAATGCACATCGCCATGACAATCTCGAATATACCCGCGAGATTTTCGATATTCGAAAACCGTTTTATGTTTATTAAATTCTTGTTTACCCCATTCTTTTAACTGCTGAATTTGATTTAAAACATGGTAATCTGAAATATAAGAAGAAAAATACAAAAAAATATCAGACAGTTCTTCCCATATTTTCTCGGGGGTCCCATACGGTATATCTTTTCGAGTTTTTTCAGAGGATTGATGAAAACTCGCCAACTGCTCGGCAATCGATAAAAAATGATCTGGAGAAAGTTCATTTTGAATTAATTGGTGGGTCAATAAATTATTTTGATCAAACTGTTTCATTTTTACGGCGTATTCTATGACTTTGTCTTGCCCATTAAAAACAGGATTTGCTAAACTTCCGCTAATTTTTATGACTTCCAAATAAATATTATTTTCACTCAAAGGATAATTTAGCCGAACCTCTTCTTGACAATAAAAACATCTTTTTTCTAACGATGAATAATCTACAAATCCAAAGTTGACGGGTTTTTTTATTTTATAGGCAAAGCTTCCTGTTAAAAGGACCCAGGACAAATGAGTTTCTATCAGTTTTATGCTTGTCTCGGTAACCGGGTGTGGGTAAACGTTAGGATTTAACAAACTGTTAATGAGTGTTCTATCATCCATGCAAACACCTTTTCGGAAGCTTGAAGAGTATAATCAATTTCTGCTGTCGTGTGCGCCAAGGAAACAAACCCACTTTCAAAAGCAGAAGGTGCAAAATAAATACCTTGTTTTAACATTCCATGAAAAAACGCTTGAAAATGGGGGACATCGGACCTGGCTACTTGAGTATAGTTCACTATTTGTTTTTCTTCCGAAAAGAATAATCCAAACATACTGCCCACTTGATGAGTTTGAAACGAAAGCCCTGCGCTCTCAGCTCGCTCCTTTAAGCCGGTCATCAGAGTTTTGGTTGTCTTCGCCAAAGTATTATAAAGTTCAGGCGTTAGCTCTTTTAGGGTGGCAAGACCGGCGGTCAATGTAATTGGGTTACCTGATAAAGTCCCTGCTTGATAAACCGGTCCATTCGGTGCTAAATAATCCATGATTTCTTTTTTTCCACCAAAAGCACCCACCGGCAACCCTCCACCAATAATTTTCCCAAGACAAGTTAAGTCTGGCGTCACCCCGTACAGTTCTTGAGCTCCCCCTAAACCAACTCGAAATCCAGTAATCACTTCATCTAAAATAAAAACACTGCCATATTGAGTGCATAATTTGCGAAGCCCAGACAAGAATTCTGGCTGTGGAGGAACACAATTCATATTGCCAGCTACCGGTTCCACAATAATGGCCGCAATGTCTTCGCCAAAATCAACAAACAACGATTCGACTGCTTGAAGATCATTGAACGGAGCAATTAACGTATGATTAGTAAATGCTTCTGGAACACCGGCTGAATTCGGAATAGCAAAGGTTAATAACCCAGAACCCGCTTTAACTAAAAGACAATCTGCATGACCATGGTAACAACCTTCAAATTTTAGAATTTTATTGCGCCCGGTTACACCCCGAGCTAAACGGATGGCACTTTGTGTCGCTTCGGTACCCGAGTTAACCATCCGGATCCTCTCAATAGAAGGCATATGGTGTGTAATCAGTTCTGCCATTTCGACCTCGATAGGCGTCGTTGCTCCAAACCCTAGCCCATAACTGACGGCTTCCTGGATCGCCTTAATGACTTTGGGATGGGCGTGTCCTAAAATTAGAGGTCCCCAAGAACCCACATAATCAAGATATTTTTGATTATCCACACTGATGAGATAAGGCCCGTACCCTTGCTTAAAAAAAATAGGATCCCCACCAACCCCTTTAAAATTTCGGACGGGGGAATTGACCCCACCTGGGATTACGGTTTGTGCCCTGGCCAATAATTCGGTAGAATAGGGTCTCATCGAGCGTCCTCCAATTGAAGAGTTTGATTTTAAACGTTTTTAGCTCTCAAGAACAGATTATTGGAGAGTGCGATTATTTACAATATTTTTTACGGAGTTAACTGAATGGGATATGTCAATATACTGGATATTATTGCTTGGCTAGTGCTGGGCTTTTCTTTGGTTTTACTTGCTTTCTTCGCGCGATTTTTACGCAATGCGAAAGCCCAACAAAATAAAGCCTTAAATAAAGTCGATTATTCTATCGAACTGCAAAAGAAAACCAATCAAAACTTGATGTTGGTTGTCAACGAACTGCGACGCTCTAATCAGTATTTAGCTGATTTGGCCGGATTAGAACCTTTAGAAGAGCCAGAAATAGCCCCTTCTGAATCAACGGAAGAACTTTTTGAAAGCGAATCAGATGAACCGATGAGCCACACAAAGCTCTACGTCGGTAATATCGATTATTCTGCTTCAGAATCCGAATTAGCATCACACTTTGCGCCTTTTGGTCAGGTTGAATTTGTAAATATCCCAATCAATCGATATACCGGAAAAGCCCGTGGTTTTGGTTTTGTGACGTTTGCGACTCAAGAAGAAGCAGAACGTGCCATGACACTGAATGGCAGTGAATTCAAAGGGCGTCAAATTCAAGTGAATTTCGCCAAGGAGCGAGAACGTGAGACAGCCTAGTCCTGCAAAACGATATATGTGTTTGTTGTGCGGATATATCTACAACGAGGCCGAGGGCTGGCCCGAAGATGGAATTCTAGCCGGCACGTCTTGGGAAGACATCCCCCCTAATTGGCGCTGCCCCGATTGCGGCGCCACCAAAGATGATTTTGAAATGGTTGAAATTTAACCGTTTTTTTTAGACTTTTTAAAGAATTGAGACCATTCTTCTTCGAAATTTTTCCACAATGACATATTTTTGTTGGTCATTTCGTTCATATAAGACATTGGGGTAAATCGAATAATATTTTGTAAAATCTCTGTCGTTAAAAAAGGCACGCCTTTTACTTCTAGTTCCATAATAATCTGTAGCAAAGCACTATTTGTAATATCTTCCTCTGTTTTTGCATCAATCACTTTAATAGGGACATGACTTATCACCCGTTGTTTAACATCTTCTAATGTAATATAAGTACTGGTGGTTGTATCGTATAAACGTCGATTAGGATATTTCTTGATTATTCTGGGCTCAATCATTTTCTTTATCCGCTCTCTCTTTTAATACATATGTTGACCGCCATTAATGGCAAAATTAGCACCTGTAATAAATCCTGCGTCTTTTGTGGCTAAAAATCCAACCATTCGAGCAATTTCTTCGGGTTCTGCGAGTCGCCCAACCGGAATAGCAGAAATAATTTTATCCAAAATCTCGTTAGGAACTTTTTGCACCATCGGCGTATTAACGTAACCCGGTGAAACCGTATTCACGGTAATACCGTTTTTGGCAACTTCTAAGGCCAACGCCTTGGTAAATCCATGCATGCCGGCCTTAGCCGCTGCATAATTGGCTTGTCCAAATTGCCCTTTTTGACCATTAATAGAAGACACACACACAATTCGACCGTATTGTTTTTTTAGCATCCCTTCAATAGCGTGCTTCGTCACATTAAAAACGCTATCGAGATTAATGCTCAACACATCGTCCCAGTCTTCTAATGCCATTTTTTTTAAGGTTTTATCACGGGTAATTCCCGCACAATTAATTAGAATATCTAAAGGTCCAAGCTCCGATTCTACTTCTTGAACTAATTTCCCTGCAGAATCGTAATTCGACACATCACCATAATAAATTTGAAAATCGTAGTCTTCGCTTTTTTGGACTTGCTGCCACTCTTTTGCACGTTCATCATTACCACCATTATGAAAGTTAGCAGCAACGATAGCTCCGTTTTGATGAAGATATCGACAGATCGCGCTACCTATTCCCCCTGTGCCCCCTGTGACCAGTGCAATCTTCCCTTTCATATGTCCCCCAATCCTTTATTTGTGAGCGTGATAAAACGAAATAAGTCCCTCCGTCGATGTATCATTTTGGCCCAAAATCTGTTGTTTGTCCAACTGAGGTAAAAGGGATTTTACCAAGGTTTTTCCTAATTCCACGCCCCATTGATCAAAAGAATTAATATTCCATATGACCCCTTGTACAAACACCTTATGCTCGTATAGGGCAATTAAAGAACCTAGTATTTCGGGCGTCAGGCTTGGGTAGAGTAAAGTATTACTGGGTCTATTGCCAGGACAATAGGCAGCGTTATTCAAAGTTTCTGGATTGTCTTTTAGAAGAGTCCCTTCCATTAAGGCTTTGCTTTGACTAAAACAATTGGCCATTAAAAACTTTTGTTGTTCAGGGAAAGCAGTCTCTGTCGATTTTACGCCCACTAGAAAGTCTATCGGTGCAATTAGAGGACCTTGATGTAACCATTGCATATAAGCATGTTGACCATTGCAACCCACGCCTCCCCAAATAGTAGGGGCCGTGGCATAGGTTAAAAGTTCCCCTGCTTTATTGACTCTTTTGCCATTACTTTCCATTTCTAATTGTTGCAAATAGGCTGGAAAATCGCTTAAGCCGTCGCAATAAGGGATAATCGCCAAGGTAAAATAATGCCAAAAATTGATATTCCAAATTCCCAATAGAGCCATCAAGACCGGCATATTTTCTGCTAAAGGCGCCGATTGAAAATGGTGATCTATCTTATAAGCGCCATTTAAAAATGCTCTAAAGTGTTCCATTCCCAACAGAATAGCAACCGGTAAACCGACAGAAGACCAGATTGAATACCGCCCGCCTACCCATTCCCAAAATTCAAAAATATTATCTTTGGGGATCCCAAAGGATAAAGCTTTTTCGGGTTTAGCAGTTACGGCGAATAAATGATCGTTCACTTTCGATTCTATTTGAAAAGCCGCCTGATACCATTTCTTGACGCTTTCGGCATTCAATAAAGTTTCGGGGGTGGTAAAGCTTTTTGAATTGATAAGACATAAGGTCTGATGGGGATTTACAGCTTTTAAGGCGTTATTTAGAGATTCTCCATCAACATTGGAAACAAAATGAAGCGAGATCTTTGACTGCTGAAAAGGCTTTAGCGCTCGAGTGACCAATTGAGGTCCGAGAAAGGAACCGCCGATACCAAGCAACAAGACGTCGGTAACGAGTTGACCCGTTGCGCCGAGATACTCCCCCGTCCTCAATTTTTCGGAAAAAATTTCCATTTTTTGCAATACGGCTTGAATGAGAGGTTTGATATCCTCTCCATTGACAAGGATAGGGGTTTTTGAGGGATCCCGTAAAGCCGTATGCAACGCAGGACGATTTTCGGAGGAATTGATACTGCGGCCTAAAAATAAAGCCGATCGCTCTTGTTCTAAGGCATGCTCTTCTGCTAATGAGCATAGCTTTTCTAAACTTTGCGAAATAACTCGCTGTTTCGAAAAATCGAATAAGAGATCTCCTACCTGTAACGAGAACTTTTTAAAACGATGGGGATCGTCCGCAAATAAATCTTTAAGACGGACATCCCGCATCAATTTTTGATGGTGCTCTAAAGCTCTCCAGGACTTAGTTTTTTCTTGAAGCTGATTAATCTTCGTCTTCATCTTCCTCTTCTTCATCTTCCTCTTCAAAATCTTCATCTTCTAAAATAACGGGCTGATAAAACTTAATCTCAGAGCCCATTAATTGAGTGACGAGTTCTCCCGCAAAAGTGTACCCAGATTCCAAGGCGTTTGCGACTTTTAATTCGAAAGACTCAATAGCAGTATGACTGCCTTCAATTAACATATATGGTTTCATGTTGATCTCCTAAATAAAAATTTGTCCTGTCATCCTCATCCTATTCATCATCCCCGTTAACCTTAGGGTATAATCTTCTTTTGCCTTTCATTTGTCTAGTAGATCTTTTCCGTTTATGTTTTCCTGTTTGATAGGCAGCAGCCATTTCTAACCGGGTATTTTCATCGGAATTAATATATTTTGTCCAAAAGTTAACCAGATTTTCTAGTTCTTTCTCTCCCGATTCAAATCTTAACACTAAAAAATCGTATGCGGCTCTAAACCTAGGGAGTAAAAATAGCTGTTGTGCTCGGTGTCCTTTTGCGTTAGATAATCTAAGCTGCAAACTCCAAATTTCTCGCATAACACTACTTAGCCGCTTAGGTATGGCAACACTTTTTTGCTGATCTCTTAAAACTTCATCCATTGCTTCAAAAAGCGCAGGCAAGGCATTCATTCCCGTGGCAATCATTTTTTCGGCTTTAGCCTGCAGAGGGTGCCATAAAAAAGTCGCGAGTAAAAAAGGCGCTGCTACTGGCCTTCCTTCCAACACCCTGGCATCGGTATTTTGTAATGCACGAACAATAAAAGCTTCTACATGGGCCTTGTTACTCTGAAAGGCTGCCTCTGTCTCGGGGAATAATAGGGGGAATAATAAATAGCGTTTTAATAAAATAAAACTTTCATAGGCTGAACCGGTTAAAAATAATTTCAAAAACTCCTCAAATAATCGAGCAGCAGGCACATTTTTAACCAAATACCCTAATTCAAAAATGGGTTCTTCCGAATTTTTTTCAATTTTAAAGCCCAATTTACCTGCGAATCGCACTGCTCTTAACATCCGAACGGGATCTTCTTTATATCTTTGTTCCGGATTTCCAATGACCCTCAACGTTTTTTCTTTTAAATCTTTTAATCCCCCCACAAAATCTATTAAGGTAAAATCAGAGATATTGTAATATAAAGCGTTGACAGTAAAATCTCGTCGCCAAACATCTTCTTCTAAAGTTCCAAAGATATTGTCTCGTAAAATCATGCCTTCTTTAGAATGCAAAAGACTGGTATTATCTACGTTGAGTTGTGAAGTACGGAAAGTAGCGACTTCAACAATATTTCCGCCAAAAAAAACATGGACCAGACGAAAGCGCCGCCCTATCATTCGACTATTGCGAAATAGTTTATAGACATCCCCGGGATGTGCATTAGTAACAACATCAAAATCTTTAGGGTGATGTTTTAATAATAAATCCCGCACACCTCCACCGACGAGCAAGGCTTCGTAACCGCTTTCATGCAACCGATATAATACTTTAAGGGCATAATTGCTGATGTCCTTACGGGAAACACTATGTCCTGAACGTGGAATAATGAGACGTTCCAGGGATTCCTTTTTTAAAATTCCCTTATGTTGGCCAAATCCTAGCCACCGGAAAAATTTAGTTAGCATTATTTGTAAATTAAACTCCCGTATACAGACAATAATGGCGCTCCCTAGGGGACTCGAACCCCTGTTACCGCCGTGAGAGGGCGATGTCCTAGGCCACTAGACGAAGGGAGCAAATAAAGGGCCTTTAATCCCAATAGGCACTTATGCAATTTACACGGGTAAACCTTTATTTTCTAGTTTTTAACCCGTCATTTTGCTATAATGGCATACGTGGCCATACCAACACTATGGCTCGAGTTGACCCAGTCCCGGCGAAATAAGTCCTGATAGGCCTATTTCTAAGGTACCCGGTTCTTATGAAATACGAGTGTCAGGAGAACAATGTTATGCAAAATCAATTATTTGTCGGCAATTTAGCTTTTTCAACGACAAAAGAAGACCTAGAAGCCGCTTTTGCACCTTATGGTGCCATTTCACAAGTGAACATCCCCATTGATCGCGATACCGGTCGAGTTCGTGGGTTTGCCTTTGTCACTTTTGACAATGCTCAATCTGCTGAAAACGCACTTAAAGCCCTCGATGGAACCGAACTTAACGGTCGTCCCATTCGAGTCAATATCGCCCAAGAAAAGAAATCCGGCGGTAGTGGCGGCGGCGGTGGTGGTAGCCGTGGTGGACGCAGTAGTGGTGGCGGCGGCGGTTATGGCGGCGGCGGTTATGGTGGCGGTGGCGGCGGTGGTCGCAGCCGTAGCACTCAAGGAAGCAGATAAAATAGCGTTGGATTGCTAAATAGCTTAAACCTTAGACTGGAATCATTAAGTGTTGGATGGCTCCAGTCTTACTCATTTTGAAGAAGTACATCAATCATGTTTACAAAAGTAAAGGCTGGAAAAGATATTCCCAACGATATCAATGTCATTATTGAAATCCCAGCTCATAGTGAACCCGTAAAATATGAAGTCGACAAAGAAACAGGTATCTTATTTGTCGATCGATTTATGGCCTCCACTATGCGCTATCCTTGCGACTACGGGTATATCCCAAATACACTCGCAGATGATGGAGATCCGGTTGACGTATTAGTTATTAGTCCGTTACCTTTGCTAAGTAGCTCTGTTATTCAAGTCCGTCCCATTGGTTTACTTCGGATGACAGACGAATCAGGGTTAGATGCTAAAATTTTAGCTGTCCCCATTAATAAACTCACAAAAATTTATCAGGATATTCAAAAACCTGAAGATCTTTTTCCCTTAATATTGGAACAAATTACCCATTTCTTTAAACATTATAAAGATTTAGAAGAAGATAAATGGGTTAAAATCGAAGGCTGGGAAGGTCCAGAATCAGCCAAAAAGGAAATTCTACAAGGTGTTGAACGTTACAAGGACAGTGACACATGATTTCTATGCAAGAACAACAGGCTAAACAAAAAACTTTACAAGAAGTTTATCAAATAGTCTTTTGCACTTGCCCCAATCAAGAAATCGCTGTCAAGCTAGGTTCCGCGTTAGTTGAAGCAAAATTAGCCGCTTGCGTCAATATTATCCCTGGATTAACCAGTATTTATACCTGGCAAGAAAAAATCGAAACCAGTACCGAAGTCTTATTAATAATTAAAACTAAAACCAGTCTTTTTCAAGCATTAGAAACATTCATTCTTCAAAATCATCCGTACGAGTGCCCCGAAATTGTGGGGATCCCTATTTCACAAGGTTTTTCAGGATATTTACAATGGATAGAAAAATCAGTCGCAGTGTAATTTTAACAAAAGGTCAGATCCTTCTCACAGGATTTGTTTTTTTATTCCTATTACTGACATCTAACATCAGCCATGCTGAAGAAGATCGATCTTTTTTACCCGCTGAGAAAGCATTTGCATTAAAAGTAAAGCAAGAAAAACAATCTGATACTTCGCAAACCATACTTTCTTTTGATATTGCCCCCGGGTATCTATTGTATCAGGAACATTTACAAATAAAAGTAAAAGGTGACAACGGACTTAGGTTACTAAATATTGTATTACCTCCCGCACACAAAAAACAGGATCCTATTTTGGGAGAATATTACGTCTATCAACATCGCTTAGATATACCCATCCCCTTAGGCAACACAAAGCCAATATTAATTTCCTACCAAGGCTGCAGTGAAGGCGGCTTTTGTTACGCACCGCAAGTAAAACAAATTATCTTAAACCAAGGCAACGGAAATCCCGAAATAACCGATGTTGATCCAAGCCAATTTAACCAAATCGATGAGGGAGGGGACAGAGCCCAGGGAGGGGACAGAGCCCCTCCCCTACAGAATGGGAATAATGCATCCGAGTCTGACAACGTCTCCATGCTCTTTCAAAATAAAAGCGTGGCATTGACCTTGCTTGCTTTTTTTGGATTAGGGATCATGTTAGCTTTTACGCCTTGTGTTTTACCTATGATTCCCATTATGGCCAATATATTAGTAGGCGCTGATAAACCTTTATCGTCACGGCGTGCGGTATTTTTAGCAAGCCTTTATGTATTAAGTGTGGCAGTTTGTTATGCCTTTGCCGGCGTCCTCGCAGGTTTATTGGGCAATCATCTACAAGTTACCTTACAACAGCCACCCTTTTTAATTGGATTTAGTTTATTGTTGTTAATTTTTGGCTTAAGCCAATTCAATTTAATTAACATTCGCGTACCGCAAGTTCTATCTGGGACTCTTCACAACCTTGAACGTCGTCAAAAACAAGGTTCTGCTTTTGGCGCCATGGGCATGGGCGTTATTTCAGCCCTCATGGCTTCCCCCTGCGTAACACCAGCCCTGGTGGGAGCATTAACATTTATTAGCCAAACAGGGAATGCAGTTCTTGGAGGTTCTGCTTTATTTATGATGTCTCTCGGAATGGGGCTTCCCTTATTATTGGTTGCAACCGTCGGTAGCCGTTTTCTCCCTAAAACGGGACCTTGGATGGTGACTATAAAATCTATTACCGGAGTATTACTGCTTGTATTAGCGGTGACCTTTTTGTATCGAGCCATTCCTAATGAGTATTTGCCATCTTTCTTAAACTCAGATTCTGAGAAATCGGACTTTATTACCATTCAAACACCTCAGGAATTAGCACAAATTTTAAATAAGGCTAAAACAAAACCTGTCATTCTGGATGTTTATGCCAAATGGTGTGTTTCTTGCCAGCGCATGGATCGTGCCATCTTCGAAAATCCTGAACACAAAAATCTAACCCAAGAGTATCAGTTGTTACGCCTGGATATTACTACCTTAAATAAAGGCATAGAACAGCTTCTCAAAGACTTCAGCATTATAGGCCCTCCTACGGTTATATTTTTTGATAAGTCCGGCCAAGAATTAAAAGATTTAAGATTGGTCGGCGAGGTAGCTCCCCCCGATTTTCTGCAGCATATTCAGAAATTTGATAACAAACTTAGTTTGTCTCAATCCCAAAACAATGAACAAACAGCATCAAACCCCTAGACAAAATCGTCAAACTCCGTCAAACTTCGTCCATGAATCTCTTTTGGACGGATGGTTATGGATATTCGCAAGGTAAAAAAGTTAATTGAATTACTCGAAGAATCTGGCGTCTCAGAAATCGAGGTCTGTGAAGGGGAAGAATCTGTACGTATCAGTCGCTTTTCGCAACCTGCGATACAAGGCCATCATTCTCACATTGTGACCTCTAATAATCCCCAGCCTTTCACGGATACAATAGCCTCTACTCCCTCTAGCGGAATTCCAGCAATGACACCCCCTGTAAGCGGATATACACTTACTTCCCCCATGGTGGGAACCTTCTATCGGGCTCCCAGCCCGAACGATAAACCCTTTGTAGAAGTGGGTAGCCTCGTCAAAGTGGGTGATATCTTATGTATTATCGAAGCGATGAAGATGCTAAACCAAATTGAAGCTGATCATGCCGGCGTTGTTAAAGAAATTTTGGCTGAAAGCGGTCAACCGGTTGAATTTGGACAACCCTTGTTTATCATAGACGACGAGTAAACAACGATGTTAGATAAAGTCATTATCGCTAATAGAGGCGAAATTGCCCTACGAATTTTAAGAGCTTGTCATGAACTCGGGGTTAAAACGGTTGCAGTACATTCCACCGTCGATAGCAACTTAATGCATGTAAAACTCGCTCTTGAATCGGTTTGTATTGGCCCAGCTTCTGCACAACAAAGTTACTTAAATATTCCAGCCATTATCAGCGCTGCCGAAATTACCGATGCGGTCGGCATCCATCCCGGGTATGGATTTTTAGCCGAAAATGCCGATTTTGCCGAACGTGTAGAAGAAAGCGGTTTTGTTTTTATTGGCCCTCGTCCTGATACCATTCGGACCATGGGGGATAAAGTCTCCGCCATTCGCATGATGAAGCAAAGCGGCGTTCCTTGTGTGCCCGGCTCGAGTGGCGCTTTGCAAGATAATCCGGCCGAAAATTTAAAAATTGCGAAAGAAATTGGTTATCCAGTCATCATCAAAGCGTCGGGCGGCGGCGGCGGCCGAGGCATGCGGGTAGTACACAGCGAAGCGGCTTTATTAAATGCCATTGCCGTCACCAAAGCAGAAGCACTTGCCGCTTTCAACAATAATAGTGTTTACATGGAGAAATTTTTAGAAAATCCCCGCCATATCGAAATTCAAGTATTAGCGGATGGTAAAGGAAATGCCGTCTATTTAGGCGAGCGCGATTGCTCCATGCAACGACGTCATCAAAAAGTTTTAGAAGAGGCGCCTGCTCCTGGCATTACAGAATCCCAACGCAAAAAAATTGGCAAGTCCTGTGTTAATGCTTGCAAACAATTAGGCTATCGAGGTGCGGGAACCTTTGAATTTTTATACGAAAATGGCGAATTTTATTTTATCGAAATGAACACGCGCATCCAAGTCGAACATCCTGTGACCGAAATTATCACCGGTATTGATATTGTTAAAGAACAACTGCGCATCGCTTCCGGAGAACCGCTTTCCCTTAAACAAGAAGATATTAATTTTCAGGGGCACGCCATAGAATGTCGTATCAATGCAGAAGATCCTAAAACGTTTGTTCCCAGTCCCGGAAAAGTCACTCAATTTCACGCACCCGGCGGCGCAGGTATTCGCTGGGATTCTCATCTTTATAATGGCTACGAAGTCCCACCGTATTATGATTCACTCATTGGAAAATTAGTTGCCTTTGGCCCCACGAGACAAATTGCCATCGCAAAAATGCGAAATGCCTTAGATGAATTGGTCGTGGAAGGAATTAAAACCAATATTCGCTTACACCAAGATTTAATTCGAGATGGGAATTTTCATTCGGGTGGGACTAATATTCATTATCTTGAACATAAGCTGTCGACGTAACTCACTCTTCCTGCACTATGTTACTTACGTTATAGTACATTTCACATCACTACATGGTTATAACTTTAAATAAGGGCTTGCAATCCTTTATCCTCGACTAGGTTAAGCAATTTTAAAGACGTACCCCTAGGGTGTTTGTCACCGTTCTCCCATTGTTTAACGGTTGAAACACTTGTATTTAAGTATTTTGCAAAGACATTTTGGCTCACTTTTTCACGAAGGCGCATTCGCTTTATTTCTTTAGCATCGAAGTCACGAATAGGCGGTAGACACAACACATCAAATTCACGCATGGTTTGCCCATCAATGACACCTGCATTATAAAGTCCAGTAGCACTTTTATGGACAGACTCAAGTGGCGTCAAAAATTTATATGGCGCCTTATTTTTTTTCACTGAGTTACGTTTACTCATATATCACCTCAATTAACTCACCCTTTTATATTTTTGGGCAAGTCCTTCAAATATTTTAGTTATTAATAATTGTCCTGATCTTTCTTTGATCAATATGATTACAATCCAACATTAGTTTTAAAAGATCCAACATTTTCATGATCTTAATATCAAAAGTTTCAGCCAGCAAACGCATTCTACCATCGTCTGTAACTATTGGATACTCTGTCACTTGCCCAAAAGCTAATATTTCACAATCAACCTTCGAAACATTGAACTCACCTTTTTCTCTTATCGCATAATCCGATAAAAATTCTCTTGCCGATTCTACATCTGTCATTTCTTTTTTTGATAATGATATAGACATTACTGTCCAATTTTATTTTTTTCTGGGCCACCACACAATGCCTTATAAATTTCTTTTGAATCAATCAAATTCATTTTCAATATATTACTAATAAATCCCTCATTTAAATTTTGTTCTGAAATGCATTTTCTAAGTATCTCAAAAAAAGGTGATTTAAATTTTTCCACTACAATTGAAAAATACTCTTTTGACGTCAAAGTCTTGTTAGGAAACATAACCTGGGTAATAGTGGAGTACTCCTTGTCAAAATTTGTTTTAGCTTTAACTATTTCCATCTCAGAAATAGTTAGACTTATATTGCCATCTTTTTCTTGTTTAATAAAATTTAAGACAGATTTATAGATAGTAAAAAGGGAAATTTTATGCTTCATCGCTTCCCGTTTAAAATTGTTTACCATAACACCTTTGTCATTTGTATTCATTAAAGTTCTATAAAATTTTTCTGCACATTTACTAGGGTATAAAAGTATTTGTGCGAAAGCATCAGCGAAATCCTCGCCCTCATCTCCCATTAGATTCTGCGAGTAAATGTGACCCAATTCATGTGCCATCCAAAATTTAAAATCATGTTCCTTGCTATCTAAATTCAAATAAATCCATGTAGTTTTCGATGATGGAAGATATATGTGTATTGCATTCTCATGGTGTTTGCGTTCCCCTAAAAAAACTGGAATGATAATAGCCTGTTTTTTTTCAAATTGCTCTACTAAATCTAAATAATCTAAGGGCTCATCAATCTTACGGCCTATCTCTTTTCTAACTTGTTCAACAAGAGTCTGTATATAATGATAATCGGTTTTAGAGTCTTTAAAAGAATTGAGGGGTGCATTGGGTAAATATGGAACCAAGGCCGTAAGCATTCGTCCAATATCTTTTGCGTATTTTTCATAACTGGGATCTATCTTTCGGCCTGCCTTTCTTCTAAAAGCTACAATTGGCTCTTCCTCTTGAGGTTTACTCATAAGTAATTTATCAAAGCTAAGTTTAAGTATTTGAGCAAGTTTTAAAAGTTTATTGGGTGAAGGCATGTTTTCGCCTTTAAACCACTTCGAAATTGCTTCACGAGATAAATCTAATTTCCGTGCCAGATCTGCCTGGTTCAGACCCATCTGTAACATTTGTTCTTCCACATTTTGAATATTTAGTAACCTATCCATAGGATAAAGAATAATCATTTTCTTTCTGTTTGTCAACTATTGTCAACTTTCATCTCCGTTAAAAAGCGAAAATGTTGATAGCATACTTTATAATTTAACATTATTAATCATATATTTACATTTTTTCAATCGATTTTCATATTATAATATAAATTATTTGTAAAACTGTAAATATATGATATTATTATATAATATGAAAGGTATGCATGAGTTTATCCAATCATTTGAATTCTTATTCCTTCCACTAAAAGAAGGTAAGTTTTCATTTCAAGAACAGGATTTAATAAATTTTCCTCTTTGGCTCCGATCGGCAATCAACCTGTATACTCTTAATATTTTGGGGGATAACATCCCAGAAATAATCTTGATAGAACCTAAGGGTGACCAGCCTTTTGATACCCTCATCAATATCTATCGCCAGGTTTCTTTAAAATGTGGTCCTGGGACAATATTAATTGCCAATGAACTTAACCCAAAATTTCGCCCCTTATTGGTAAAATTTCGTATTCCCTTCATCTATAAAAATAAAATAATTTTTGCACCACAATTAGGTTTAGTTTCTAACGAGCTTCATAAATATAAAGAAAAACATCCATCCATTAATGCCACAAGCTTTGATAAAGAGTTGCATCCGCTTTCGGTTAAATTAGTTGCTGCTTATTTATGTACTCAGATTCCTCAACAGATAAGCTTAAAGGCTTTATATCAATTATTGATCACGCAAGGAGTGCGGCTTTCCCTATCCAAGTTATCAAAAATTTTAAATGAGCTTATAGAATTGGGTTTTATGGAGGCCTTAGGAAGAGGACCCCATAAGGAATTCAGATTTAAGGAGCAAAAAGAAGTCTGGGAAATCCTATTAACCACCAACAAAACAAAACAAATGTCCATTCACTATAGCCACTATTCCCCCAAAGATGAACAAACTTATATCTTGGCAGGTGAATCTGCGCTTGCCGAATATTCAGATTTGGCAAGCCCTAATACATTAACGATTGCAGTAGATTCTTCTACATTTCGTAATATGCTACAAAAAAAAATCCCTCTAACTCATCATGAAACAGAGATTATAATTCAAGTTTGGAAGGAAGATCCAAAATTATTTTCAATCAATAAAAAAATAAATCCAATAGAGCTTTACTTTTCCTTAAAAGATATGCAAGATGAGCGCATTCAATTGGCGCTGAAACAAATGTTACATATTTACGATATCAATTAAGGAGAATAATATGGCAAAGCCGAGAGGGATAGCACATCTCTTAAACCATCTTAGAGATCATTTTGAAGATTATGCCATTATTGGGGGCGGAGCAGCGGCAATTTTAATGGAAGAAAACGGTCTTGAATTTCGTGCTACTAAAGATATTGACGTTGTGTTTCTTACTCATAGTTCATCAAGCCTAAATTCAAAGGTTAGTCAATATATTAAAGATGGGGAATACGATATAACTGAGACTTCAGAAGGAATTGCTAGATATTACCGTTTTCGAAATCCAAAAAATAATATTTTTCCTGAAATAATTGAAATTTTTGCTAGAAATGAACAAAACATTGATCTTGAACAAGGACAATATATAATACCTATACAAAATAATGCGTTGGCTAAAATTTCTGCGATTCTTCTTGATGATGAATACTTTAATATAATTAAATCAAATTGTATTCAATCTAAAGATGGAGCACCCATAATTAACCCTCTTGCAAATATATGCTTAAAGGCAAGGGCATATCGTGATCTTTCAGTCCGTAAAGAAAAAATGGATAACATTGACAGTAAAGATATTGCTAAGCATAAAAAAGATATTTTAAGATTAGCTGTTCTTCTGAATGGGAACGAACGTATTAATCTAGGCCCTCAAACAAAGATAGATATGGCAATAGTATTGGAGGAACTTCACAATATAGATGAAAAGCAATTTAAGGTTGTGATGGAGAAATTTCCGGGAATACAAAAGTCAGAATTACTTAGAGTATTAAAAACTATATTTATTGAAGGCAGCCCCTAAGGCCACGTCCTTACAGAACGCTTACGATACCACTAAAAGGCTTCGCGGCTTGCTCAGGATTTACCTGCCTATGTCTAATTAGGTAAATACAAATGCTACAAATAAAAAAAAGAGTGTGTAATCTCCCATAACAGATAAGGAAAATAAGCTAAATTAAAGATATAACATAACAATATATTGTAAAAGAACAATTAACAGGAATAATAATGAATTCAGAAGATAATTCGCAAAAAACCATACAATGGTTAAACACTAATTAGGTTACTATATATTTCTTGGTAAATTTTATCCCCAAAAAAAATAATACTTTTCTTAATCTAACTTCCCTGACGTAGGGGGCTTTAAAAATAATTTTTCTTACCATTATTTTATCGGCTTCAATATCCTTAAATTTCTTTCCTCTGTAAAAATAATTTATACTTTATCATAGCATTCTCAACAGCAATATTAAAGTGAACAAAATCTAATATATGTTTTCGAAAGGCCAGACCATTAAAAAACCCTATTACTTCTGAGGATATAATTCTTGGTTTTATTGGAAAATGCTCTGTCTGTTGAATTCTTTCAAAATAAGATTCAGTTTGGAAAGAATTAAATGACAAAAATAAAAATGTCTTGGCAAAATTTTTCAAAACCGATATCCAAGTAACTCCAATATTGAATGAAAATGACAAATTACTAGCAACAATTAATACTCTTTGTCTCCTAACAGATTTCATTAAATTACTTGCTGAAGGAACAGATATTGATTTATTAAGTCCCGAAGGAAAAGAATTAAAAGAAATAGTGAATGATTTTGTAAAAAGAATATCTGTCTATTTTCATCGTTATACTGGAGATCGAAATATCTTTAAATTATTTTGCAAAAAACTATCTGACTACATGAAGAAGCTGAAAGAACCTCGGAAAGAAATAATCCATGTCGCCACCTTAAATTATGATAATTTACTATATGAAGAATTTAACAATTTAGAAATATTTGGCAAAAAGACTTTAGCAGGAGAAAAACCGAACATATTTGGAACTTGTCTCTTAGCAGATGGGTTTACAAGGAAACACGACCCCAAATCAAATTTAATTTTTGATATAAATAATTTAGAACCTAAACAAGGGCACGTTTATGGCTATTATCTTCACTTGCATGGTTCACCTTTACTAATTTCCGAAGAAGGTCAAAAAGATATAATAAAATTAGAACGTAATAAGTTAAATGAATTCTACTCAAATAACAAAAAGCACTTTTTCCCTCATGTAGTTTTAAATAGCTATAGTCAAAAAGAATTTAATATTAAAGCTAGCCCCATATTAAGAGATTACATGAATTGTTTTAAGAAGGCAATTGATGAATCAGAATATATAACACTACTTGGCTACAGTGGACTAGATGATCATATTAACGAAATAATTAAGGGAGAGATTAAGAATAAAATTCTGAAAATCGTTGAGTACAAAGATCCAAAAGAATCCCCTGGAGAACGATTAAATTTTTGGAGAGAAAGATTTACTAACTTTAAAACGGAAAATTTAATACGATTGTCTTGTATTTTGGATTACCAGTTTGAATAATGATTAGTTTTTCAAGTATTTTGGGATACATTTTCAAGCAGGTTCAAATAATAAATTAACCTTTTTAAATTGATCGAAGTATGAAGTTTGGAGTTGAATATGCCGTCTAAGGAGATTAAAAGCTTTAGAATTATTATCTTCATAATGCTGTTGTACAAGGCCGGATAACATATCAACAAATTGAACTCCTTTATTAGATGCACTATCGCGTGGTATTGTAATTAGCTTGGTGGCAACATTTTTGGTGAAAAACAATTCTGTTTGTAAATAATCGCTTAAGCTATCTCCAGAGGTAATTTTAATATTTCTTGGATCTGGGTAGAATTCAACTTGAACATGTTTACTCATTTCGTCTAACAATAATAATTTGATGAGATAGTTATAAAGCGTATTGGGATCACGCCTGATATGCTCTTGGACATTAGGTTTAAATGCAGTTATTGAAAGGTATCTTATGGAATTATTTTTTTCAGAAAGAAGTTTCGCTTGTGCTGCAAAAGAGAGTCTTTCTTTATAGGTCATTTGAACCCACTTTTTTTCTATTTTTGGGTCCCAAGAATGCTTTTTATATAAATTCCGAACTAACCTTCCTGGCAAATGTCTTTCCTTTTCAGAAACAGCTATAGCACTAATTGTTAAGTATCTACTTGATCCTCCCCTTCGATAAGGCGCATTAAATGACCAACCTAGATCCCCACTTTCGTCCAAGAAAATTATCATGTAAAACAACATACTTGTAAACAATAAAAAAGGCAGCCCCTGAGGCCGACGTTCTTACAGAACGCTTACGATACCACTCAAGGCTTCGCGGCTTGCTCAGGATTTACCTGCCTATGTCTAATATAGCAAAAAGAGGTTGAAGTATACAATACTGAACTGTGAATTAGTTTTTCTATTATTCTTTTGACCGAAAATACTGAATATTAGTAAACACCATGGCAATATGATGTTTATTCGCAGCTTCTATGATCTCAGCATCTTTACTACTACCCCCGGGCTGTATTATGGCTTGGATCTTTTCTTTTGCCGCTATCTCGATAGAATCTTTTAAGGGCAATAAACCCTCAGATGCCATGACGGCATTTTCTACAGATAAGCCTTCCATTTCTGCTTTAAAAACCCCAAGTCTGGCGCTAAAAAAGCGATTAGGTCCCGTACCGATCCCTAAGGTTTGTCCTGAACTTGCATAAACAATACCATTGGGTTTAACAAATTTGCACACTGTCCAAGCAAATAATAAGTCTTGAATTTGTTCTGGGGAGGGTGATCGTTCCGTGACCCGTCGTAATTCCTTAGCTGTTAGGATTTTATTCTCTGGTTCTGTCGTTTTCAAAATTTCATTAAAAGTGACTACTTGAATTTTTGGTTTATCTTTTAGCAGCAAAAGAGTTTCTTCAGAAAATTCTGGGGCAAGAAAAAGTTCCACCAATTGATTGTTTAAAACTTCTACTGTTGTTTCTTTGTCGAGCACACGATTGAAAGCAACAATGCCGTTGTAAGCAGAGGTAGGATCTGACTGATGGGCTTTCGTATAGGCTTGTAAAATGGATTTCCCTAAGGCTACACCACAAGGATGAAGTTGCTTTATTATGACACAAGCGGGTTCGTTAAAACTTTGAACACACTGTGCGGCTATTTGTGCTTCGACTAAATTCTTAAGAGGGTTACTCAGAGTGGTATGCTCCATTAGGTTTCTAATCCGTGCTTTTGCAGCAATTTACGCAGCGTCCCCCGATTAACCCCTAACCAAGCGGCAGCTTTTGATTGATTGCCTTGGGTATATTCTAAGACAACTTCGAGTAAAGCTGGAACAACTTCGGATAACACAAGATTGTAAATATCGGTAGGGGCAACGCCATCTAATAGTGAAAAATATTGATGTAATGAAGCTTTTACTTGATCACGTAAAAAATTGTTCGATGGCGAGGGTTTGTTCATCTGGACGTTCCAAGCGATTAAAGTGGTCTCGAAATTGGGCACCATGAGATTGGCCTTTACTATACCAAGAAACATGTTTTCGCGCTACCATCGCGCCTAATTCGGATCCATAAAATTGGTATAAATTATCCAAATGGCCTAATAAAATCTTTTTTATTTCTAAATTAGTTGGTTCCGAAAGTTTCTCTCCGGTTTTTAAGTAATGCGCTATGGATTGGAAAATCCAAGGACAGCCTTGTGCAGCACGTCCAATCATAATCCCATCGGCGCCTGTCTTTTCTAAAACCTGTTTTGCTTTTTCGGGAGTCTCAATATCGCCATTGGCAATCACGGGAATTTTTACCGCGGCTTTAATTTCAGCAATGGTATCGTATTCCGCTTCGCCTTTAAAAAAACACGACCGAGTACGACCATGAACTGATAAGGCTTGGATTCCGGCTGCTTCTGCCAGTTTTGCAATAAGAACACCATTTTTATTTTCGGGACTCCAGCCAGTTCGAATTTTTAAAGTAACGGGGATACCCACGGCTTTAACCACCGCTTCTAAAATGGCAGCAACTAAAGGTTCGTCTCTTAAAAGCGCAGAGCCTGCTAAGGTATTACACACTTTTTTTGCAGGACAGCCCATATTGATGTCGATAATTTGGGCCCCACGCTCTTCGTTTAAGCGAGCGCCTTGTGCCATCACTTTGGGATCACTGCCGGCGATTTGAACTGATCGTGGAAATGTCTCTCCCTCGTGATTTGCGCGCCGTAAGGTCTTCTGGCTGCCTCGGAGTAGGGAATTACAGGACACCATTTCAGAAACCGCCATCCCAGCGCCTAATTCTTTACATAATTGACGGAAAGGTCGGTCAGTGACACCTGCCATGGGGGCTAAGATGAGGTTATTTTCTAACTTATATTTTCCAATTTGCATGTGGAATATTAACGTTTTTTCCGCTAAATTTCAATCGTTACGTGAAAATTCTGAGATGGGTTCTACGTGAATAGTAACGATTGTATTTTTCAAGTTTTTTTCGATGGCTGCTTCTATCGCATCACAAAGTGTATGTGATTTAGCGACCGTCGTTCTTCCCGAAACAAATAATTTAAATTCAACAAAGCGTCGCGCACCTGATTTTCGAGTTTTTAAATCTTTAAAATGGGTACCATCGGTTAATTCGCCCTGAATTGCTTCTCTCAAAATGTGAATTTCGTGACGAGAAAGCGAGGAATCCATTAACCCATCAAAGGATCGAATCACCAAGTAGATACCAGTATAAAGTATATTGATAGCCACTAAAATAGCCATGATAGGATCTAAGATTTGCCAACTCGGAGGCGCAAATAAAATAACAACAAGCCCAATAATAACACCCACGGTAGTCCACACATCCGTCAATAAATGTTTTGCATGAGCTTCTAAGGTTATGCTGTCATATTTATGAGACACTTTTAATAAAAACCTTGAAGTAATCAAATTAAGTGTCGCTGCAATAACCGAAATAATTAAACCAGCGGATAGTTGACTCAAAGGGCTGGGATGCATAAATCGGTGCACAGAGGCATAAATAATTGAAACAGCAGCAACCAAAATCAGCGTCCCCTCCATACCGCTGGAAAAATACTCAGCTTTATCATGTCCATAGGGATGTTTTTCGTCTGCCGGTTGCGCCACAATCGTCATAACAATCAATGCCACAAAGGCAGTCGCAATATTAATGAGCGTTTCAATCGCATCTGAAAAAAGACTAATAGAACCTGTCAAAAAATAGGCAATGAACTTTAAAGCCAAGGTGACAATGGCGACCAGTATTGAGAATAAAGTTGCCCGTTGAGCTTCAGTCATTTTTTTCATAATACTTGTAGTGTAATACAACACCAATCTTCTAATACAGCAAAACTAACTTTTTTGAACCAAGGGCTATAGCTTACCAAAACTTCTTCTGCTTGCGGTTGCAGAATGCCAGAGAGAACAACCCTCCCTTCCGGCTTTAATAATTTTTTAAAAGTTGGAGCCAATTCTTTTAAGGGATTTGCTAAAATATTGGCGAGAATTAAATCAACGTGAGTGTCCTGATCTAATTGTTGAGGGAGAAGCGGAATCATTTCTTGTTCCGTCAGACTATTTTTGTTTGCGTTATCTTTTGTACTGAGAAGCGCTTGAGGATCATGATCGACTGCATACACTTTTTTTGCGCCGAGTTTTATCGCAGCAATCCCTAAGATACCCGATCCTGCTCCATAATCGATAACCGTTAAATGCTGTGGCGGATGTGCTTCTAACCATTCTAAACATAATCGAGTGGTCGGGTGGGTGCCTGTACCAAAAGCAAGACCGGGATCTAGAAATATATTTATAGCAGCAGAATCAGGGGGAACCTCCCAGTTAGGACAAATCCAAAGTCTTTTGCCAAACTGCATAGGATGAAATTGATCCATCCAAGCACGTTCCCAATCTTGATCTTCTATTGTTTCAATATGAAGTGACTGAAATGCTTCTTCCCCGAGTTGTGTTTTGATTTGTGTTTTTATAGTGTTTAAATTGACGTCATGTTCAAATAATCCAATGATCTCTGTCATTGTCCAAAGAGGCGTTTTACCCGGATCGGGTTCGTAAAGAGGTTCTTCTTTAGCATCTTGAAAACTAACCGCGACAGCGCCAATATCGCTGAGTACTTCTCCCCAAGCGGGTGCTAAGGTTGCTATTGTTTTAAGTGAGAGTTGTAGCCAGGCCATAATATTTTATTTTCATTTGGAATTGAAATTGGAATATAACTGATAAATGTTGCACAGGATAGCCTAGAGTATTTCACTTAAGTTATAATCGATTATACAGGTTTCTAAAAATGAGGTAAAAGATTATGATACATTCATTTCGCACCAATAGAGTTATCAAACTAATAACATCTGTGATTGCCATTGCTGTCATTACTCCCCTTGTATTGACTAAACTCGATTTTTATGGAGCTTCTCATGCTGATACTGTTACTGCACCTACAATAGCGTCACCTAAAATAGCTACTCCGACTACCCCTACTGCACCCGTTTCTTATGCCGATCCAGTAGCATTAGCAGCACCCGCCGTTGTCAGTATTAAGACAACCAAAGAAATTCCCCTGGAACAAAATCCTTTAATGCAAGATCCGGTATTTCGCTATTTCTTTGGGGAACCCAGAGGTGATTTTGAACGCCCAGGGCAAGGTCAAGGACATAGTGGACAGGGCGGACAAGCAGAACTCCCATCTGAAATTCAACAAGGCTTAGGCAGTGGGGTTATCGTTAGTGACAAGGGCTATATACTAACAAATAACCATGTCATAAAAGAAGCGGATAGTATCAGCGTAGGCCTACCGGACGGCCGCACGGCAACTGCCAAAATTATCGGAACCGATGCCGATACCGATTTAGCGGTTTTAAAAATTGATCTCGAAAAATTGCCGGTTATTCCACTGGGATCCTCTAAAGAATTACGAGCAGGAGATGTCGTGCTCGCCATTGGAAACCCTTTTGGTTTAGATAAAACTGTCACTCAGGGTATTATCAGTGCCACCGAACGTACGGGAACTGAGATTGGCATTATGGGGAATTTACTTCAAACTGATGCTGCCATTAATCCAGGAAATTCCGGAGGTGCATTAATCGATGCCTATGGCAGACTGATTGGAATCAATACGGCAATTTTCTCAAGATCGGGTGGTAATCAAGGTATTGGATTTGCCATTCCCATCGATGAAGCCTTGAACGTTTTAAATCAGCTGATTAAAACAGGTCATATTATACGTGGATACTTAGGTGTTAGTCTCCAACCCCTCACTAAAGAAATCCGGGATAATATCGATTATAAAGATCCCACGGGTGCTTATGTCCGTGCCATTGTTCGCGGTAGCCCCGCACAAAAAGCAGGGATACTCCCGGGTGATGTTGTAACTAAAATCGATAATCGAGTTGTGAAAGACAATACAACCGGTTTACAAATAGTGACTGAATTAACCCCGGGTAAAAATTATTCGGTTGAAATTTTCCGTCGGGGAGAATTTATAACCTTTACGGTTACTTTAGGTGAACGCAAACAAACACAACCCACCTCTAAAGAAAAGGCTAAAGAAAAGCAAAATCCTAAAAAGAATGACAAGGGATAATTAAGAGAAAGCCTCGAATCCTGTAATATGTTTACCAACAATGAGGTGATGGATATTATCTGTCCCCTCATAGGTAAACACCGATTCCAAATTGGTCATATGACGAATAATGGGATACTCTAGACTTATCCCATTGGCACCCAATAAATTTCGGGCCAGTCTGGCAATGTTAAGGGCCTCTTTACACGCATTCATCTTTGCTAAAGATACCATTGCAAACGTCCCCAATCCCTTATCTTTTAAGCGTCCCAATTGTAAATTTAAACATTGTGCCTTAACAATTTCTAAACACATATTCACGAGATCTTTTTGTACTAATTGAAACGATGCAATAGCCCGATTAAATTGATGACGTTCTTTACAATATAATAAGGCTGATTCATAGCACGCCATGGCCGCGCCGATAGCGCCCCAAGCGATCCCATAGCGCGCTTGTGTCAAACACCCTAAGGCTGCACTTAACCCCTTCCCACTTCCCGGTAAATAATGCGTATCGGGCACAAAACAATCTGAAAAAACCAATTCTCCCGTATTAGAAATACGAAATGACATTTTCATTTTAATTTCGTTACGACTAAACCCTTTAAAATTTTTTTCGACAATAAAACCTCGTATGCCCTGATCGGTTTTTGCCCATACGATGGCTAAATCGGCAATCGTCCCATTGGTAATCCATAATTTAGATCCATTTAAAATCCAGCCCCCGTCTACTTTTTTAGCCGTTGTTTTCATGCTATTGGGATCCGATCCTGCATCAGCCTCGGTTAATCCAAAACAACCAATTAATTCTCCTTTTGCCATTTTAGGTAAAAATTGTTTTTTTTGTTCTTCACTGCCATACGAAAAGATCGGATACATACACAGAGAACTTTGAACCGAAACAAAACTGCGAATACTGCTGTCGCCTCGTTCCAATTCTTGGCAGGCTAGCCCATAGGTGACATAATTTGCACCCGCGCCCCCATACTCGGTAGGCAAAGTTAATCCAAACAATCCCATGTCGGCTAATTTGGGTATCAGCTCCATCGGAAACTTGGCTTTTTCGCAAGCCTCCGGCATTTTTGGAATGATGGCTTCTTCGACAAATTCTCGAATGGAATCGCGCATCAAGCGCTCTTCTTCTAATAATTGTTCATCCAATAATAAAAAATCTTCCATACAAATTCCTTAAGATCTATATTTAAAGTAAAATAAATATATTACCCCACCAGTATAGCTGTTCAAGACTTAATGGAAACAGGTAGGTCATATGGAATTCAAGAGTTTTAATAACTTATTCACGAAAACTAAAGACGGATTTCTATTGCGAGTAAAAGTAACTCCCAAAGCTTCTCACAACAAAATTGGAGATGTCTTTCAAGATTCAAACCAACAACATGTTTTAAAAATATCAATCACTGCTGCACCAGAGGATGGTAAAGCGAATAAGGCTTTAATTAAACTTCTTGCAAAAGAATTTAAGTTAAAGAGCTCGCAATTATCTATCGTTTCAGGAGAAACCTCCAGAAATAAAACGGTATTGATAACGGAGGAAAAAGACTTTATAGAGAACAAAATTAATTTATTCTTTAATAAATAAAATAGTTGCTTTTTAATTATCAAATTGTATAATGGCTCACCTGTTTAGTTTGTATAGGGACATCAAATGAGCATTTACAATCCACACGATAGAACATTCCGAAACGTAATGAAAGATATTCAAGTTGCAAGGGAGTTTTTTCATCATTATTTACCTGCAAATATTCGATCTTTAGTTGATCTTAATAGTTTAATATTAAAGGATAATACCTATTGATCCAAATTTACGAGAATGCCAATCAGATATAGTATATCAAGCAAACATTGATAATAATATTGGATTTTTGTATTTATTAATTGAACATTGGAGCTCTGCTAAAGAATTAACACCTTTTGCTTTGTGGCAATATAAGGTCGGAATATGGAATGATTTTATCAAAGAACAACCAAAACAAGTCAAAAAACTCCCATTAATTGTTCCAATGGTTTTTTATAATGGTACTAAGCCTTATGATAAGCCTAGAAATTTACGCAAAATAATTGAAGGACCACCTGAACTTATCGAAGAAATGCTATTCAAAGATTTTCATCTTATTGATACTAATATGATTCAAGATGAAACGTTAAAAGAACAAGTTTGGTCAGGGATTGTTACCTTTGTCTTTAAACATTCTCGTGACAGAAACTTCAGAAATGCTTTCCGTGAATTTTGTAAGAGATCTCAGATTTTGATAAAAAATAATGGAGAAAGAGCTGTTCCATTAATAAATGTTTTGCTAAACTATCAATCATTAGTAGGAGAATGGAAAAATCCTAAAGAAATGTTAGACATAGCACAAGAAAATCTGATAGAACCTAAAAGTGGAGAGAAACTTATGATGACATTGGCTGAATATCTTGGAGAAATAGGTCGAAAACAAGGAGAATCTTCTTTATTACTCAGATTATTAAGTCGTAAATATGGCATCATTCCTACTTATTATCGTAATAAAATTGAACAAGCTGATGCTGATACTTTATTAGTATGGGGTGAACGCGTTTTAGACGCATTAACTTTAGAAGAAGTTTTTGAGGAAATGATTCCTGCTTAGTAACTACTCGATCAGCTCCTAAAAACTTATAGATAATCTATTTAATTTCTTGTTAAGAATTACATAAAATTCCGAATAACAAAAGTATAATTCCTAAAATAAAAATCCCATAACAAATTAAACCAAAAGCTAGCTAATCTCCCGCTAATGTTCCTTAGATAGTGTGATAACGGTTGCCTCCCCCCCTTTTTTAAAGGGGGGTTAGGGGGGATTTTCTGAGCTTGGACGACCCTATAAATTTCTTCAAATCGTGAACATATCACATTATATTTATTGATCCTTTCTTTCTTAAACACTCTAATAAGCTTTCTGAAGAGTTCTTTAAATTAGTGTTTAACTTTACATTCTCTTTCTTTAAGGCAGAATTTCACTTTTCTATTCAGTAATCTTATGTTTGTTTTAATTCTTGATGTGCTTCCTGTAATTGGCAACAAAATTGCCATAAGACATTCTTCATAATGCCCGACAAGTCCGGAAAATCCCCCCTAACCCCCCTTTAAAAAAGGGGGGAACAGGTCATCGCTTGATATCAAAGTGATCAAAAAAAGCTAAGGAATTAAACTTTAGATTTTTAAATTATATAATTAGTCGTACAAAGTTACTCTATTTACGTCGGATTTCTTCGTAGTCTTTCTATCAGTACCTTGGGAGTTCCTGGCTCTGGGTGTATCGTTCCATGTCTCCATTTGATTATTGGATCTTTCAAAAACTGTGGAATTTTTGTTTTAAAGGATTCTGTAAACATTAATAAAGGTTGATCATGATGTATACAGTAGAAACTGGGTTCTGTGCCACATTCAAACAATGTAGACTTAACGCACACTGTTTTTTCATTTTTAAAACCTAGGGAAATGAGTTGTTGTTGTCTCTTATTTAAATATTCAATGAGATAGTTTAAATTGCTTTTTTCTAATCTAGAGAATTCTTCCTCATCAAAATTAACGTTTAGGAGCTCTAGTTCTTTTAACTGTGCTACACATTCATTTAAAGGAGTGCAGCTTTCTCTACTAATTACCTCAGCGCCTTTTTGAAGCGGAGACAGAAAAAACTGTTCAATATTCCAAAATATCTCATCTATAGGAAGGGCATCTATGTTTCCTAATAGAATATTTTCAATAATAGAAAAATCCGTTTGGGCAAGTAACGTTAGCATTTGTTGCATTTCTTCTTGTACTATTTTTGACTTTGAAATTTCATCAGGAAGTAACAATAAATATAATGTTCCTCTCTCTCCGCCTTTTATGATGGGTAATGATTGAATATCTTCGCGAGTAATCGGACGTCTTAAAGATTCTTCATCAAGTGCATCGGCAATATCAATTCTAAAGGCTATTAAATCTGTTCCCGATTTTTGAAATCCCCAGTTTAGGGAATGAACATCATTACAGCCAAAAAAATAGTCTATGGCTATGATCTTCCCTAATCCTCGAAAAGTAAAAATTTGACCAGTGCTTTTTTCTTTCAACCTCCCATCCGGCTCTGGTACATATTCATCACCCAGATGTTCAAAATGTTTGATACTCCTTGAAGCAACATAAAAATCACCGCCATTTTGTACAATATCAACGTCCGGAGCCCGTCCTAAAAAGTATTTATAAATACTTGCCATAGCCTTATCTTTTTGAGCATGGAACTCGCCGTGTCTAAAAGCCAAATGATATTGATCCCCAATAAAACGCTCGTTGGGTATTCGAGTAGGGTTTACCTCATCCGCAGTAAGCACATGATTAATCACAGAGGTTAAAAAAGTATTTTTTTGGTACAATTGTCTTAAAATGAGTAAATTCATTAAATTGCCTATATTTCTTAGCTTTCTTTCGAGTCCTTTTATAATGCTCAATTCGTTCAGAAAAGAATTCTTTTACCTCTAGACATTCTCTTCTTTTTTCATTTTCATGTGTTAAATCTAATTCTAGCGATTCTTTTATATCAGCCATTAAAAACTCCAAAATATCTTAGCTTGCGGATTTACTATTTATTAAAAGCATGTTATCTGATTTTCGATAATATGTATACTTACTACCCAACTTTATTTTGAGCGCATATGCGCGCATTTAATTACGATATTTTAAACATTAAAAATCAACTTGCGAAATTGTTTTACAGTCAAATTACGACAAAAATTAGGATATTCTATTAATTTTGCTAATATCTCTTTTATTTCACTTTCAGATATTTCTTGGTTGTTGACTGCATATTCAGCAATTTTTTCGAGGATAGTTTCGAAATTTAAA
>Ga0207032_1039_pt1 | contig 38362 bp, 27 predicted proteins | sample Alteio_BWMinCont_38_FD_153308 | JGI IMG/M metagenome (GOLD analysis project Ga0207032, IMG submission 153308) | Enriched cells from forest soil in Barre Woods Harvard Forest LTER site, Petersham, Massachusetts, United States -... | ecosystem: Environmental > Terrestrial > Soil > Temperate forest >... | reverse complement strand
AATTCAAACAGAACGGCAAGTGGGGCTACGCCGACGAGGCTAGAAGAATCGTGATAAAACCTCAGTCTAATCGGTTCAGATGCTAGTCGCCGTGTTCCCTCTCGAGGTTTGGACAGAAGACAACGAGGTGCATGTCATCTTCGACAGGAAAATTCCTAGCTCGCAGGGGCCGGAAGTACGGGGTGGATGCGCTGACTGTTAAAGCAAGGATTTATCTCAACAGGGTCCGTTAACGCCATTATCGGACCTAGTCCCAGATAACCGCTTTAGCCGGTATCGCCAGCGCAATCCTCAAAAGCGATTTGCGAGTTTCTCACTCCAGGAAATAGTTGAAATTGAAGTGCGTGTTAAAGATACCACCTCTCGATGAAACTGCAACTGGTCTGAGATGCATAATTGTGGTTCACTCGTGGTTTGCAAAGCACGGAGTTCATGGGGAGAAAGCATTGCGCCTAGAATGAAAAAGTCCAGGATATTTGTTTATTTCTTATTTTTTGTCCTAGTGTCGCCGCTTAGCGCGGAACCGGTGCTGCCGCATCTGTTCAGCGATCACATGGTGATACAGCGCGAAACAGAAATTCGGATTTGGGGACGGGCCGACCCGGGAGAAGGCATTTCTGTCAGCCTAAGGAATGAGACCGGCCAGACGACTGCGGATGCTGATGGGCGCTGGAAAATAACGCTACCTGCCATGCGGGCAGGCGGCCCTTTCACGCTGACAGTACAAGGTAAGAAAAGGATTGTTTTTCGCGATGTAATGCTTGGGGAGGTTTGGGTCGCTTCGGGCCAATCAAATATGACCTATGCCCTGAGCGGTGCCACAGGCGGCGAAAAAGAAATACTCCACGCAATCTATCCAGGAATTCGATTCTTCACCGTTCCAAGGAAAATCGCGATTGAACCACAGACAGATACCTTGCCTGCGGCGTGGGAAGTGTGCTCACCCGGGACCTCTAAGAGTTTTTCAGCCGTGAGTTACTATTTTGCCCGCGACTTGCATAAAGCGCTGGGTGTTCCCATCGGAGTCATCCTGAGCGCCTGGCCCGGCACCGCCGGTGAGGAATGGACAGATCCGGAATCGCTTGGGCGCGAGCCCATTCTTAAGCCGATCGTCGAACGATGGGACGCTTCAGCCGCAGACGTGAAATCCTACGCAGCACATCCTGCGGAATTCTCGATGGAGTTCGATGATTTTGAGCTCCTCCGCGCGGAGAACGATTCCCAAGGCGCATTGAACTTAAGCAACTTCGACGATGCCGCGGCGCAGACATCAACGGGGGGCGATTGGACGTACGACTGGCAAGGCGCACCCGAGAGTATGTTCGAACTCTTCACACCAGGAAGGGGTGGGAAGGGTCTTGCCGCGCGCGTGAAGGGAACGCTAGACGGCGCGAGTTCGTCACGGATCAAGGCCAGCTTCAAGCAAGATAACTCGCCGTACGACCTAAGTTCATTTGCCGGAATCCGATTTTGGGTGCGCGGAAACGGAAGTTTTCAATTCCAGACGCTTCAGCCGACGATTCAAGATTGGGATGACTACTCAACTGGCACGTACGAGGCAACCGCGGAATGGGAACAGGTCCCGATCTGGTTCAAGGATTTGAAGCAAGCAGGATGGGGAGTCTATGAGCCGCTGACACTCAATGCGCTTACAGGCTTTGCGATCATCAATATGACGACCGTTGGCGATCCCATGCGGCCTCCCGCTGGCCTGTATCAAGGAATGATTACGCCGCTTGAGCCATATCGGATTCGCGGCGTAGTTTGGTATCAGGGAGAAGGGAATACTTGGCGAGCCTATCAGTATCGAGCGCTTTTGCCAGCGCTGATTGCAGGCTGGCGCAACGGCTGGAAAGAAGGCAATTTTCCTTTTCTTATCGTGCAGTTGCCAAATCATGGTGAGAGTCCGGAACTCGGTGATTCGATCTGGGCAGGGTTGCGCGAAGCTCAACTGCTGACGGCAAAGTCGGTACGCAATACAGGACTCGCGGTGACCATCGACGTTGGAGATCCGCACAATCTCCATCCGCCCCGCAAGGAAGAGATCGGTCATCGTTTGGCCGTTTGGGCTCTAGGAACAACGTACGGCGAGAAGATCGTGTACTCTGGACCGTTTTATGAGTCCATGCAAATCATAGGCAAGGAAATCAGGATACATTTCTCGCACTTGGGAGCGGGGCTTGAAGCACGAGGCGGTGCGCTGAAGGGATTCTCGATTGCCGGCGATGATCGAAAGTTCCACTGGGCCAACGCCCGAATCGAGGGCGATAGCATCGTGGTTTCGAATCCGGATGTAGTGTCCCCGGTGGCTGTGCGTTACGCGTGGGCGGGAAGTCCCGAATGCAACCTCTACAACAAAGAGGGTTTTCCTGCTTCACCGTTTCGAACGGATGACTGGCCAATCGCATCCTCCGAAGATAGATAAAACTCCAGCGTCATAAATTGTTCTGATTAGCTCCATTTTCCACGGAGGTTTTGATGAAAGGCACAGAAAGTGCAATCGCGAAAGTCACCAGAGACGCTGGAATTTTCTCCATTTTTTCATTCTTTCTTGGTCTGCTTGCAATTCCGGCTGTTGCGCAAATGGCGGTGTCCTCAGACCCGAATGCGACGCAGTGGGCTCCGATGCGACTAGGCGAGCCATTATTGCGCGACCCGATTTGGGTTTATAACGATTGGTCCGCATACGATGAGCTCTCCGACAATATTCCACTAACCGAGAACCTCGCGATGAAGGAACTAGACGAGATCGTCCGGTTGCGAAAGCAAGGCGCGCACTTTGACTATTTCATGATGGACGCTTTCTGGTTTGCACCAGATGGAGGTTACCGCGCGTGGCGAAAGCCAAACTGGCCTAGTGGTCCCGACCGATGGATCGCCGAGTGCCTGGCCAACGGGATTCTCCCGGGGCTGTGGTTCGGCACAAACGAGCTGGTGAAGATCGACGCGGCGCCCGAGTGGCGGGATTCGCTCACGGCAAAGGGCGGGTCGATGTCCTTTTATGAAGGCGGCTTTCTGCCGGACTTCATGAAGACCATGCAGTATTGGTACGACCACGGAATCCGCATGTTCAAGTTTGATTTCGTGGATTTCGGCGCGGCAACGCCTGCATCCGAGAAAACACTAACGCCGGAAGAAATTCATGCGCGCAACACGGCCGCCTTTCGAGACGCCCTGAAAGCCTTTCGCCAGAAAAATCCAGATGTCGTTCTTGTAGCGTTCAATGGATTTGGAGGTGATGTCGAATCCACGGCGGGACCTTTTCCATTTCACAATCCCGTGGATTTGCGGTGGCTGGAAGTTTTTGATTCGCTCTATTCGGGTGATCCGCGCCCGTCGGATGTGCCGGAAGTGAATTTCTGGAGGTCGATGGATATTTACAGCGATCACATGGTGCGACGCTACGAGCAGAGTTTTTTGCCGCTGGAGCGCATCGATTCCACGGGCTTCATGATCGGAAACACGGGGACGATTTATTATCGCAGGACGAATGCCTGGAAAGGAATGCTGCTCTTGATGGTTGCTCGGGGCGGCTGGGTGAACACCATCCACGGCAACCTGGAATTCCTCGATGAGGGAAAGGGGCGGTGGTTCGCGCGGGTGCAAAGAATTTATGAGCGGTTGCAAGCCGAAGGCAGAACAAAAACTTTCGGCGGCATTCCCGGAGACGTGCAGCCGTACGGATTCGGTTCGCTGGACACCGACGGCGCAGTCTATACGGTTGTAAATCCTGGGCAAGCGGTGAGGGAAATTGAATTACCGGTGCTTTCCAGGGTGCAGGGCACGCTCGCCAATGGGCGGTTGATTTTCCGCGACGCGGGATTTGCCCCTCAGCTGAAGGGAAACAAAATCACACTGGGACCGGCGCAAATGGCGGCGGTGGGCTTTGGGCGATACGCCGGGCCGGAGTTCGATCTTGGGGTGCAAGAAGATGTGCGTATCCCGCGTGCGATTACTCCGATCAATGCATCCTTTTCGGAAGACGGCTCAAATGTGATTGAAGCGACTATCGCGCCGCCAGCGAGCGGAGACTTACGCATCATCTTTCAGCAGCGCGGGCAGGACGGGGGCATCATGCGCAGTTGGCCGGGCGGGCCGCCCAACGGGAAGACGGTCGGAACCGTGCTGAAGATAGTCGCGGAGCAAGGCGGCAAGACTTTGCCGATCGAGATCAACTACGACAAGCAGGTTTGGAGCGGACTCTCGTGGGGAGCGGGGGAGATCAAGCACGCGGACTTTGCGGCCGGTGGTTCGATTCGGATTCGGTGCTCGTCGGAGGAAAAGTCGAAGGTAGTGCTTGCGGGTCACCTGTACTCCGTGGAGTACTAAGAAGCAAGCCTCGCTAGAGTGGGCTGTCGGGAGGTGCGGGTCGGAGCGTTCAAGCAAACGATTACTCATTTTCAATCAGGAGAGCTAAATCGGACTACAGGGTTGGAGTTGGCCACACCTCTCGTAGTGGCCTCGCTAATATGCTTAGGATGAGTAGTTTACGCTGAAGATGCAGGCATGAAGCAAGAAAATTGATTCACTTCATGGAAATCACTTGACATGGTTTTGCTTGCGGAGTAATTTGCCAGGCATTCGAGCAATCGTTTACTCGCGACTGCGGTTTTGAGGCCACTCCTAAGCGCGCCACCGATTGCGGGGTTCAGAACGGGTCCAAATGGCGGAAGGGGTCAGCCATCAGGGAATTCAAGGATAGAGGCCGCAGGTTGTGAGGTTCGCAAGGCGAACAGAGTCGAGGTGCGCCCCGTGCGGCAAAGGAGAAGTGGGATGCGTAAAAATTTTGTGTGTGTCTGCTTGCTTCAGCTCATTCTTGTCGGAATGCTTCGGGCGCAAACCAATCGCGCGACGATCACGGGAACGGTGACAGACTCGAGCGGAGCGGTCATGGCCGGCGTGGAGTTGACCGCGCGAAACGTCGGGACGAACGTAGAGACGAAGGGTGTTACTAATGCTGACGGAATTTATGTACTGCCAAACCTGCCGCCGGGCACGTATGCACTGACGTTTCAGAGAGATGGTTTCAAAAAGATTGAGCAGCCATCCGTGACACTTGAATCGACGCAGGTGGCCGGGATTAGCGTGCTGATGCAGGTTGGCGAGGCGACGGAGAAAGTCGTGGTAACCACAGACGCGCCAGTGCTGGATCGAGAATCGGCGGCGATCGGGACGAATATGAAGGGCGACGTGGTCACCGATCTTCCCTTGAGCATCTATGGTGGCGGGCGGTTTGCTGAAAATTTCGCCGTGGCCCTTACACCCGGCTATTCCCCGTACAGCAGTCCGTATGGAGCTGTGGTCAATGGCTCACAGTGGTTCACCAAGGACTACACCGTCGACGGCACATCCGGCACCTCATCGATTCGAGGCGATTCCATGGAGACGGGTCCTAGCATGGAGGCAATACAAGAGCTGCAAGCGCAAACCAGCGGCATAGATTCCGCCAGCGCCATCACCAATGGCGGGGTGATGAGCTTTACCCTAAAGTCCGGGACGAACAAATTCCATGGTTCAACATTTGGTTACGGGCACAACGAGTTTTTGGACGCCAATAGTTGGACCAACGACCTGACCGGGACGGGGAGTCCAAGGCCCGTGCTTGGGACTACGGGGCAAGTATCGGCGGCCCGATTCTCAAAGAGAAGCTGTTTTTCTTTGGCGCTTTCGAGCGGTATACGCAGAACGACTTTACGCTGGGAACTTTTAGTCAGTTCGTGCCGACAACCAAAATGCTGAGCGGAAATTTCAGCGAATTGCTTGGCAATGCCCAATGCACAGACCCGAATGCCACTTCCAACATGGGCGACTGCGGGACCGCGGATGGCAATTCAGGCACCTTTTCAACTCCGGTCACCGTACAGAACAAAGCTAATGCGACTGTTCCTTTGCAAAAGGGAATGATTTTCGATCCTACCACGTGCAACTCGATGGGGCAGTGCAAACAGTTCACGGGGAATATTATTGATACGCCGCTGAGTGCCGTGGCGCAAAAGATCATTCCTCTCTACCAGAAGTTTTATGCGCCGGAGCAACCAGGGCTGAACGGCAACAACCGATTCCCAGTAAGCAACTCTCCGTCGCAAACGCCGAACCAGGGCGTGGTTAAACTGGATTACACGCTAACTTCCAAAGACAAGCTATCCGGCTCGTGGATTCTCGACAACCGGCCACGCACCTTGCTGGATAGCGGAGGGATTTGGGCGAGCGGAACGTCGGACGGAGGACCGCTGGCGAACGCGCGCATCCAAATCGTCAAAGGAGACCAGTTCCGCGTAAGTGAATCCCATACCCTGAGTTCCAACCTGCTAAACGAGTTCCACGAGACATTCAACTGGTATTGGAACGGAAGCGAACCGGCGTCGTCGGGAACGAATTGGAACCAGCAGTTAGGCTTGGGAGCGACGGGAGAGAGCAATTTCCCCCAGATCTCCTTCGGAAATGCGGTGAACGGCATCGGGATGACGTCCATTGGCAACAAATGGCAGGGGCATTTTGTGTCCGCAACCTTTATAACCGGCGACAGGGTCACCTGGTCGAAGGGGCGCCATACGATGTCGTTTGGCGGCGATTTCTGGGCTTATCAAGTAAATAGCCACAGCGGATCCGGCATTAACAACTTTAACTTCGTCAACAACACAACGGCCGGCCCCTATACCAATATTGCGGGATTTGGTTTCGCGAGCTTCTTACTCGGTGACGTAACAAATGCGAGCCAAGGCACTAGGTTTGATCTGTATGGACGAAGAAAGTCGCTGGCGTTGTTTGCTCAGGATAGTTACAAAGTCACTCCGAAACTGACACTTTCAGCCGGACTTCGCTGGCAATATTCGCTGCGCTTCCACGAAAAGTACGGACACTGGGCGAATTTCGACCTGGGCCAGATTGATCCAAAATACGGGTATCCCGGCAAGCTTGTCTTTCCTAGCGGCGGCGGGGATAGTTTCGAGAAGAAAGAGTACTGGGATGGCCTTGGGCCACAAATCGGCTTTGCCTATTCACCGGCGAGGAAGTGGGTCGTTCGCGGTTCGTTCAGTCTTACTCTGCTGCCTCCCAACGCCCCTCAATTCGATGGAGTGCCGGACGCGTTTGCGCCGCAATACCAGGGCACGAATAGCGTTGGAACTCCGTTCAATTGGGATAGCGGCTATCCCGGCGTATTTAAGCCGGGCAGCACCAGCGTGGATCCCGGTTCGTTTTTCGGGCTCGTCTATACGGACCCGCATTCCCTGATGCCTGGCTTTGCCGACACGATCAATTTGGGTGTTCAATACGAATTGACGCCCAACATGCGACTGGAAGTTGCATACGTTGGCAATCGTGGGCATCACCTGCCGGACACCGCACTGGCATGGAATGAGCCATCGGCCGCGACATTTCTAAATGTCGAGAAGCAAAACCCGGGACTCCAGCCCTACGGTGACTTTAGCAGTTGGAATTTTTCTGGAACAGGGTGCACAAAGGGAGGGCCCGTGCCAAGCGGGTTTGGCTTTGGTGCACCCTATGTTGGTATCACGTGTCCGTATACCGGTTTTACTGGACCAGCGCTTGCAGCACTTGCTCCCAGCCCGCAGCTGGCGAATTGGTCTACGGCGACCTGGTTTTTCTATGATTTGTATTACGCGGGTCTACCAATTGGCCAAACCTCTTACAATTCCATGGTTGTGGATCTCGTGAAACGAACCGGCCGCGGACTGACCATGGATATGAACTACACCTACTCTCGGCAACGCGGAGATACCTATTCGTCCCAACAGGAATACAACGCCTATTACACGCCGGTCCAGGACTTCGGGAACATGTCTGCCGCTGCCAACTCCCTTACGGGCTACGACTTGACTCACATCGTCAAAGGTTATGTAACTTATCAGCTGCCTTTTGGGGCGGGCCAGCGATGGATGTCCGACAAGAGGGGTTTCGTCAATGCCATCGTTGGCGGCTGGCAGGCCAGCACGATTGTGCTATACGCGAGCGGCCAGCCTTTCCACATTGGGGTGAATGAGCCGTTCTATCCCATTTGGGGTAACTTCTATCCAAGTTTCAACCCCAGTCCGTCTGGACCGGCTAGCCCCAGTGGATTCTCCGGCGCAGCCGCAGCAGCACCCGGTTCCACCTATTACTATCCCTACTTTGCGAAGTCGGTCGCCACAGCTCCGGTCAGTAGAGACGGAACGGTCGTCGGTTTTGGACCTGGAGGCGCGTACGACGGCGCTTTGCGCTGCCCTGGTCAGGCCAACGAAAACGCCAGCCTGATGAAGTATTTCAAGATGGGCTCGGATGGACAGTACCAGCTATCTATGCGCGTGGAATTCTATAACCTGTTCAACCGGCACTATTACGCCATCAACGGTTGCGGTGGTTCGCAAACCAACATCGGTGATTCTAACTTTGCCGCCGTAACGGGTGTAAATAGCACTCAGCGAACCGGCCAGTTTGGTATGCGGTTTACGTTCTAGCGAGCAGATGACGCAAATCAAGGGCAGCTCGCGGTGCAAGCGGCTGCCCGGGTTTCCACACGGAAGCCGCATCGGATGTCTCACGAGGGTCGAGGACCATTCCGCAGGTGAATTCATCACGTCAGAGGACACTGGGGATCTTCGTGGGGTTGACTGCTCTCGTTTGCGTTTGTGCTCGCGGAGGCAATGAACCGCGCCGGATAATGGCCGGAAAGGCCATGACCTTCTATGTCGATTCGCGGAATGGAGACGACGGGAAAGTGGGAGGCACGCCAGAGGCGGCGTGGAAAACGTTGGCGAAGGTGAATGCGACGACGTTCCTGCCTGGCGACCGCATTCTCTTGAAATCAAGTTCTGTTTGGGAAGGGCAACTCTGGCCGAAGGGATCTGGCGTGGAAGGCAAGCCGATCACGATAGGCATGTATGGCGGCGGGGTGAAGCCGGTTATCAACGGTGGCGGATTGTTCGAGGACACTGTTCTTCTCAAGAACCAGGAATACTGGGAAATCGAAGATCTCGAGATTACCAACACGGGTCCGCAACGCGCCGAACGCCGCGGCGTGCACGTTGCGTTGGAAAACTTCGGTGAGGCGCACCACATCTACATTCGATCGCTGACGATCCACGACGTAAATGGAATAGACAACGTAAAGCCGAATGGCGGAATTCACTACACTTCGGTGGGCGACAAGAAGCCGAGCAGGTTTATTGATTTGCGCATCGAGAACAACGAGATCTACCACGTAGACCGCAGCGGAATTTTCGGCTGGGCGGATTCGTGGGTGCGCTCGAAATGGTTTCCCAGCGTGGGCGTCGTTGTTCGCGGGAATCAGCTTCACGACATCGGCGGCGATGGAATCGTGGTGGTGGCAACTGACGGCGCTTTGGCGGAGCACAACGTCGTAGCCCACGCGAATCAACGCTCCGAGGGATACAACGTGGCCATCTGGGCGTGGAGCGCCGACAACACCGTGATCCAGTACAACGAAGCTTACGGAACAAAGGGACAGCGCGACGGCGAAGGTTTCGATTCCGACTGGAACAGCCGCAATACCGTCATCCAGTACAATTACAGCCATGACAACGACGGCGGTTTTCTGCTGATTTGCAACGAAGGTGGGCACAATTCCGAAGAGAGCGCCGGTAACACTGGCACGGTCGTGCGCTACAACATCAGCCAAAACGACCGCACGCGCGGCATCAACATTGCAGGGCCCGTGAAAGACAGCCTGATCTACAACAATACAATTTACGCGGGGCCAGAGCATTCGGTGGACCTGCTGCTTTTTTCGGATTGGCACGGCTGGTCCGAAGGCAGCTATTTTTACAACAACGTTTTTTATGTGGCAGGAACAGCACAGTTTTCTTACGGGCTCTCGCGCGCTTCAGACGGGGCTTACGTTACTGCTCGCGGTTTTGGAGCGAGCAAAGGCAATTTGTTCGATGCCAATGATTATTACGGCGTGGAAGTGCTGGTCAACGATGCGCACGCGCTGACGGTAAATCCGATGCTGGTCGCTACCGGTCAAGGAAGTATTGGAAGGCTTTCTTTATCCGGATATCGCTTGCAGCCTACATCGCCTTCGATGAAAAGCGGAAAGTTTGTTGAAAAAAGTGGCGGGCATGATTTTTGGGGCAACGCAGTGCCGTCCTGCGGCGCGACCGATCGAGGAGCTTCTCAGTCGGACGAATGCGATGGTGCGAGGAGCGAGCCGAGGCAGCAATAGATCCTTGGGTAGCGAACTATGAATATCCGCGAGATCGCCAAACGCGCAAGGGTTTCAACGGCCACAGTGTCGCGTACCATCAACCGTCATCCCAGCGTGCAACCGCAACTTGCCAAGCGCGTATGGAGAATTGTAGAAGAGCTTGGGTATTTTCCAAGCACTCAAGCGCGCGCGCTGGTTTCCGGGCGCAGCCGGATTTTTGGATTGATCGTTTCGGAAATCACAAACCCATTTTTCCCAGAAATCGTCCACGTTTTCGAAGAGACCGCCCTGCAACACAACTATGAAATCCTGGTAACCTCGACGGTTCACGATCCCGAGCGCATGAAGACCTCGGTACGGCGCATGCTGGAGCACCGGGTCGAAGGTGTTGCGGTCATGACGTTTGGCATGGAGGAATCACTTCTCGACGATCTTAAACTTCGCAACGTGCCCCTGGTTTTCGTAGACGTCGGACCGGCGCGGCCGCGCGTCAGCAATATCCGAATCGATTATCTCCATGGCATTCGTCAAGCGGTACAACACCTCGCCGCGCTGCGCCATGAGAAGATCGCATTCATTGCAGGCCCGCTGAACTTGAAATCCGCCCTTGCCCGAAGGGACGCGTTTGTTCGATCGATGGAGGAGATCGGATTGACTGGGGAGCCGGAGCTGATCGTCGAGGGCAACCACACCCTCGAAGGCGGAGAAGAGGCATTCGCACAACTTTTAAAGCGGCGCCTGCGTCCGACCGCAATCCTGTGTTCGAACGATATGACGGCGATTGGGGTGATGCGCAAGTGTTATGGCGAAAAAATCGTGGTTCCACGGGATCTTTCCGTGATTGGCTTCGACAATATCCACCTGTCGCAATACATTCTCCCGCCGCTGACCACCATCGAGATGTCGCAAACCGAACTTGGGCGGCTCGCGTTTCAAGCGCTGCTGCACGATGTACAACGCGAGGCCCCGAATCCGAAGGGAACCGAATACGTTCTCAAAACGAGTTTCGTGTTGCGCGATTCAACCGCGATGAATCCGGGAAAGGGCCGCTCATGAGCTTTCGTCAAGAGACTCGTCTTGGGTTTTCGTTGTTGCCGCGAGCAGCATGTCTACTCTTTGGCCTGCTGTGTACCGCCCTGCCGGGAAAAGCCCAGGCCCATGAGGCTTTCCGCGCCGATCGCATGGATACGGTGCTATATGGCGTCGCGTATTACCCGGAATATATGCCCTACGACCGGCTGGATCAGGATGTGCAACTGATGCAAAAGGCCGGCATCACAGTGGTTCGCATCGGGGAATTCAGCTGGGGATTGTGGGAGCCGGAAGACGGCAAATTTGAATTCGCCTGGATGGATCGGGTCGTAGAAAAGCTGCACGCCGCAGGCATCCGCATCATTATGGGCACGCCAACGGCTTCCATTCCTGCATGGCTCTTCAAGGAACATCCCGAGATTGTCGTGACACGTCTCGGTGGGCAATACCTCTATTATGGTTACCGCCAAAGCACGGATCTGTCGAACCCAACCTACAGATTTTATTGCGAACGCGTGATCCGCAAGATTCTCGAACACTACAAGAAGAATCCGGCCATCATCGGCTATCAGATCGACAATGAAACTTCCTCGGCCGGCGCAGCAAACCATGATGTGCAGGTTGGGTTCGCTGATTACCTGAAATCAAGATTCAAAACGACAGATACCCTTAATAAGATTTGGGGGTTGAACTACTGGGGTCAACGGCTAAACGACTGGTCCGAGTTGCCACCGCGTGACGGTATTATCAACCCCGGATGGAAGCTCGAATGGGAGCGCTACTCGCAATGGATGACCACCGACTTTCTCGCCTGGCAGGCTTCCATCGTTAATGAATACAAGCGCCCCGATCAATTCGTGATGCATGACTTTGCCGGGCCCCCTCGCCCGGAAGTGAATGAGCCCAACGTAGTCAAGAGCTTGGACATCGCCGCGGCGAACCCGTATCACGGAACGCAAGACCAGTTCGACGGCGAAGCGTCATCCTACGTCGGCGATTACGTCCGCTCGCTCAAGCAGACAAACTACCTGATCACGGAAACCAATGCTGAGGCCATCGGTTGGGATTCCAAAGAGCAGTTTCCGCCGTACGATGGCCAACTGCGACTCGATGTGTACACACACGCCGCCTCAGGCGCCAACATGGTCGAGTATTGGCACTGGCACTCCATTCATTACGGGCAGGAGACCTACTGGAAAGGCGTGCTGGGGCACGATCTGACACCTGGCCGGGCGTACAACGAAGTCAGCCGCACGGCGCATGAACTGCAACGGATCGGCCCGGAAATTGCCAATATCCAGCGCAAAAATCAGGTTGCGATCCTCTACAGCGACGATTCCTACTATGGTATCGAGTTCATGAAGTTCAGCGATCGTGTGAACTACCGCACGATCCTGCGGCAGATGTACAGTGCGATGTACCATTCGAATGTCGGTGTGGACTTCGTCTTTCCCGAGAGTACAAATCTTTCCGCATACAAAGTGATTCTCGTTCCACCACTCTATGTAGCGAGTGAGGCAGCGCTTGCAAAGCTCGCGGATTACGTAAAGAGCGGGGGTAATCTCGTCCTCTCGTTCAAGAGCGGATTCTGTAACGAATACTCGACTGTTCGATGGGAGATGGCGCCGGGGCCTTTGCGTGAGGCCGCGGGATTGCACTATCAGGAGTTTTCATCATTGCTCCGGCCCTTGGGGTTAAGAGATGATCCATTTCAAGCAGGTGCGGATAATAGAGTCTCCGATTGGGCGGAAATGCTAATTCCGGACACTGCGAAACCGCTCGCCTACTACGATCATCCCTTCTTCGGCAAATATCCCGCAATCACCCGAAATGCCTTCGCTAAGGGCACCTTGACTTACGAAGGGACGGTCCTCAGCGACAAGCTGCAGCAGAGCGTGCTCCTGGATGTTCTGAAGCAGGCTGGCTTGACGGGTCCTGACCAGGACCTGCCCGTGCCAGTTCGCGTAAAACACGGTTCGAACCGTTCAGGCAAAACGCTGCACTACTACTTGAACTACTCGAACGATACGCAAACATTCTCCTATGCGTACCGTTCCGGCAAGGACTTGCTTTCTCTGACAGCTGCGGTCCAAGGCCAGCAAATAACGCTGAAGCCATGGGACGCGGCCATCGTAGAGGAGAAGTAGCCAGGATTTTATGTGCCATTTTAAGTATCGATCTGAGCCGTTCCTTCATCAGGCGATGACCCTACTGTTCATCCTTCTCTGCGGAGCTTCTTTCGGGACCGCACAGGTTACTCAGATTCCCATAACGGAAGTCGAGAGGAGGGTGGACGCGATCCTGAGCAAGATGACTCTCGATGAAAAGCTCACGATCATCGGCGGTATCAACGATTTCTACATTCAAGGCATCCCACGGCTCGGTCTTCCTGCTTTACGTATGTCGGATGGTCCGCTCGGCGTGCACGATTACGGGCCCACGACCGCGTATCCCGCCGGGATTTCGTTGGCCGCTTCTTGGGACACTGAACTTGCGCGCCGCGTGGGCGAGAGTATGGGGCAAGACGCGAAGGCGCGCGGAGTGCACTTCATTCTTGCGCCAGGAATGAACATTTATCGCGCCCCGATGAACGGGCGTAACTTCGAATACTTTGGAGAAGATCCGTATCTTGCCTCGCGCATGGCTGTGTCCGTTGTTCAAGGGATCCAGTCACAGGGCGTGATAGCCACCGTGAAGCATTTTGCCGCAAACAACATGGAGTATGGCCGATTGGATCACAGCTCCGACGTAGACGAGCGCACGCTCCGGGAAATCTATCTCCCTGCATTCGAGGCGTCCGTGAAAGAGGCCAAGGCCGGCGCCGTCATGGACGCCTACAATCTGGTCAACGGCGTTTACATGACGCAAAACAATTTTCTGAACAAAGTGGTTCTTAAGAAAGAATGGGGTTTCGATGGCATTCTGATGTCCGACTGGGGTGCGACTCATGATGGGATTGCGGCCGCGAACGCAGGCCTCGACCTGGAGATGCCCTCCGCGGCGTTCATGAACAAGCACACGCTCATGCCTGCCATCCAGAGCGGGCAGGTTCCCCTTGCGGCGATTGACGATAAAGTCCGGCGCATACTCCGCAAAGCAGTCCAGTTCGGCTTTTACGATCGCGAACAGACAGATGCGAGTGTGACTGCCTACAGCCAGGAAGGCCGAGAAGTAGCTCTGGAGGAAGCTCGCAGCGGCATGGTCCTGCTAAAGAACGAGAGGCACCTCCTTCCGCTTGACAAAACCAAAATCAAAACCATTGCCGTGCTTGGTCCGGATGCCTATCCCGCCGTCATTGGCGGTGGCGGCAGCTCCCTGACAAAGCCGTTCAATTCCGTCAGCTACCTCGAAGGGATCAGCAACTATCTGGGCAAGACTGCGCGCGTGCTCTCTTCTATGGAAACCGTGCCGCTGGATGACATCGTGAAGCAGACAGAATTCCTAGTCGCTCCTGGGGGGCCGCGCGGCCTCAGGGGAGAATATTTTAACAATGATGAACTCCATGGCGAGCCGGCGCTGGTACGCACCGATGAGCGAGTGGATTTCCACTGGGGAGAAGGAAGCTACGCCGATAATGGCCCGGTGGATCATTTTTCGGTGCGTTGGACCGGTTACTTCGTTCCAAAGATGGATGACGACTACAAGTTCTACGTTTCCGCAGACGACGGTGTGCGACTTTACATCAATGATGAGCGCGTAATCGACGATTGGCAGCGGCACGGGGAGACCCTGGACACCTATTCCACGCATCTGGAGCCGAGCAAAACTTACAAGATCCGTCTTGAATACTTCGAAAATGTGGGAACAGCGACAGCGCGATTCGGTATTGCCGGAGCCACGCGGGCTCTAGGGGCAGAGACCAAAGCACTCGCCTCTAAGGTCGATGCGGTGGTCCTTTGCGTTGGATTCGATCCTTCCACCGAGAGTGAAGGAGGGGACCGGACCTTCCGGCTGCCTGGCGGGCAGGACGCGCTCATCCAGCAGATTCTGGAGGCAAACAAGAATGTGATCGTTGTGCTGACCGCGGGAGGCAACGTCGACATGACGCGCTGGATTGAGGGTGTGCCGGCCCTTCTGCATGCCTGGTATCCGGGACAGGAGGGTGGCACCGCTTTGGCGCAGATTCTTTTTGGCGAAGTCAGTCCTTCCGGCAAGTTGCCAGTCTCCTTTGAACGCCGGTGGGAAGATAACGCTTCGTTCGGAAGCTACTACCCGACGAAAGGCGACAAGCGAGTCGAGTATAAAGAGGGAGTTTTCGTGGGATACCGGCATTTCGACCGCGCACAGGTTAAACCGCTCTTTCCGTTCGGATATGGGCTCTCGTATACAACATTTCAATACAGCGATTTGAAGGTCACGCCGCTTTCCGCGGAGCTAAGCGCGCCGATCACCGTGTCCTTCAACGTCAAAAACGCGGGTTCGCGCGAAAGCGCGGAGGTCGCCGAAGTATACGTTGGCGACTCACACGCGAGCGTGCCGCGCCCCGTGAAGGAATTGAAAGGCTTTGCCAAGGTGCATTTGCGCCCCGGCGAAACCAAGCGGGTCTCAGTCAGCCTGGACCGCCGCGCATTTTCCTTCTATGACGTTGAAAAAAACAACTGGAAGGCGGAACGGGGCAAGTTTTCCATCGTGGTAGGAAGTTCTTCGGAAAAGATCGAACTGCAAGGGGAGTTTACGCTCACGCAATGAGAGGAGATTTACCACTGCGCCCATGATTACCGCCCTTGCTTCGGTGAGCGACCAGAGGCTCGTTCATCTTTCGCCGATCGACCTGGCCATTGTCATTTTCTATTTCGCGCTCGTTCTGGCGATTGGCTTTTATCTTAAGCAGCGCTCAAATACCAGCGAAGATTATTTCATGGCTGGGCGCGAGATGACCGCATGGATCGCGGGTCTCAGCTTTCTTTCGGCCAATCTCGGTTCGCTCGAGCTCATGGGTTGGGCTGGCGCCTCCTATCAATACGGGATACTAGCCGCGCATTGGTACTGGATCGGCGCGATTCCAGCAATGTTGTTCCTCGGCATTGTAATGATGCCGTTTTATTACATTTCCAAAACCCATTCGGTCCCGGGGTATTTGAAGCTGCGCTTTGGCGAGTCCAGCCGTACGCTCTCGGCGATTTCCTTTGCCATGATGACCGTGCTGATGAGCGGCATCAACATGTACTCGATGGCGCTGGTGATGAAGGTCGTGCTCGGCTGGGACATTAACTTCAGCATTTTAGTTTCTTCGATCACCGTGGCGATCTACGTCACACTGGGTGGGCTGCGTTCGGCAATTTTCAACGAAGTGCTTCAATTCATCCTGATCTGGGCGGGTTCGCTGCTTATCCCGGTGCTGGGACTGGTGGATGCGGGCGGCTGGAGCAACCTGAAAGCGCGGATCGCAACCAATGCTTCGGCGGAATACACGCATCTATGGAGCACCCTGGGCTCGTTCCGCGACAACCCTATGGGGATTCATTGGACAGGCATTGTCTTTGGGCTTGGAATGGTGATTTCGTTCGGCTACTGGACGACAGACTTTCTGGTGGTGCAGCGCGTGCTTTCAGCGAAGGATCTGCGTGCAGCGAAGATGGCGCCGATTATTGGCGCCGCCTTTAAGATGTTCGTGCCCTTCATTGTGATTCTCCCCGGCTTGCTTGCTATTGCGGTTTTGCCGGTGAAACTCACCGGAGAAGGCGCTGCGATAGCTACGGGTGGGCACAGCTACAATGAGGTACTCCCCTTGATGCTGGCGCGATACTGCGGCCCGGGATTGCTGGGGTTGGGTATCACCGCGCTGATGGCTGGGTTTATGTCCGGAATGGCGGGCAACGTCAGCGCCTTTTCCACCGTCTGGACCTACGACATTTACGGCGCGTTACTCAACAAGAAAGCCGACGATGTGCAGCACGTCCGCATGGGGCGTTGGAGCACGCTCGGCGGGGTCTTCATTAGCGTCGTTACGGCCTATTTCGTAATGCATTTCCTCAGCATCATGGATTATGTGCAGGCCCTATTCAGCTTTTTCATCGCGCCTCTGTTTGGCACAGTCATTCTGGGTATGCTCTGGAAGCGCGCCACGCCTGCCGGGGGCTTTTGGGGCTTGCTGGCTGGAACGGCTTCATCCATCGGCATGTGGGCTTGGGTAAAGCTAAGTCCAGCCGCAATTGCATATGTGGCGCTCTCGAGCCATGCCAGCGATATGGCTCAGAATATGTACCGCGCACTCTGGTCGTGGATAGTGTGCGTTGCTGTGACGGTGGTGGTCAGCGTTTTCACGAAGGCAAAACCCGAGATCGAATTAGAGAGCTTGGTGTATGGCGCGACCAGAATAGCGTCCGAAAAACAGATCCCACTGATCCATCGGCCTTCCTTCTGGGCCGTGGTAGTTACCGCCGTTTTTTTGGCATTGAATTATTATTTCTGGTGAGGATAATGCGCTCCGGCGAATCGATTTCGATCTGGTTTTTCATCGGCATCTCGCTGCTCGTGAACGGCCTGCTCATCATGGCCGCAGGCCTGTACGAATGGGGACACCCGCCGCAGAATCCGGTGGTGCTGTTTCACATGCATGCCAGCATTTGGTGGGGCGGTTTTTTATTTTTGGTGGGGGCGCTGTATTGCTTTCGCTTCGCGCCGTGCAAGCAACGGTCGTAGCCGCGCAAAAGCAGACTTCTTAGGTGAGACGTAACGGACGCGGCCTGTTGCTTCAGGAGAATAAAAGAGATCATGCACACGGAAAAAATGACGATGGGGCTGATTGTCGGGAATAGGGGATTTTTTCCCGATCATCTTGCAAAGTCCGGTCGGGAAGAGATGATCAAGACGCTACGGAGCGTTGGCATGGATGTGGTTGTCCTCGGACCCGAAGAGAGCAAGCACGGGGCTGTGGAGACACACGAGGAAGCGAAGCGCTGCGCGGCCTTGTTTCAGGCCAACAGCCAACGGATTGCTGGCGTAATTGTGGCATTGCCAAACTTCGGCGACGAGCGCGCCATCGCCGACACGCTTCGACTGGCTCGGCTGAACGTGCCCGTACTGGTGCAAGCGACGCCGGACACACCAGTGAAGATGTCCATCTCTCACCGTCGCGATAGCTTCTGCGGCAAGATGTCCGCGTGCAACAACCTTAAGCAGTATGGGATTCCGTATTCGCTGACGACGCTCCACACGGTGACTCCAGATTCGGAAGAGTTCAAGAAAGATCTTGCCTGGTTTGCGGGGATTTGCCGCGTCGTAAACGGGCTGCGGAATCTGCGCATCGGTGCGATTGGTGCGCGGCCGGCAGCCTTCAATACCGTCCGCTACAGCGAAAAATTGCTTGAGGTCGCAGGCATTTCCGTCGAGACGCTTGATCTGTCCGAAGTCTTGGGGCGTATCGGCCGAATGAAAGACGACGATGAGCACGCCGTACGAAAACTGCAAGCCATCCAGAAATACGTGTCCACTAGCGGAGTGCCGCAGCCGGCCTTGCTGAAAATGGCCAAGCTCGGTGCGGTCGTAGAAGATTGGATGAAGTCCGCGGGGGTGCAGATAAGCGCCGTGCAGTGCTGGACCTCGATAGAGGAAAATCTCGGCGTTGTGCCTTGCACGGTCATGAGCATGATGAGCGACGACCTGCTCTCCAGCGCCTGCGAAGTAGATGTGTGCGGCGCGCTCAGCATGCATGCCCTGCGGCTAGCTTCCGAAACACCTAGTGCCTTGCTCGACTGGAACAATAACTATGGCAGCCATCCGGATAAGGCGGTCTGCTTTCACTGTAGCAACCTGCCCAAACATTTCTTCCGTGATGTCAAAATGGACTATCAGGAGATCATTGCAGGCACCGTTGGCAAGGACAATACCTTCGGCACTTGCGTCGGACGCGTTAAGTCCGGGCCAATGTCCTTTGCTCGTTTTTCCACCGACGATTTTGTCGGCAAAATCCGCGGTTATGTCGGAGGAGGACGCTTCACCGATGATCCTCTGGAAACGTTTGGCGGCGCCGGGATCGTCGAGATTCCAAACATGCAAAAACTTCTCCATTACATTTGCGAAAACGGCTTTGAACATCACGTCGCCGCAAATTTCTCTACCGTCGCACCGATACTTTACGAAGCGACGACAAATTATCTGGGTTGGGAAATGTACGCGCACGGCTCATAGCTGATTGCAAAAAGTCGCGCTCCAAAAACCTAAGGGCGCATTCGAAGTCAAGACCCGAGGAAAGGGCAGGCAGAAAAAGCGCTTCATGGCCATCGTCGCCGGAGTGGATTTCGGAACGGTCAGCGTTCGCGTCACGATCGTGGACACCGGCAGAGGCCGTCTCGGATCGGGCATCGCTGCATATCCCCTCCATCGCAAGAAGGAGGATCCAGATCACGCCACGCAGAGCCACGCCGATCACATGCGGGCTCTTGGTGAGGCCACGCAGAGAGCGCTTGCTTCCGCGCATGTTTCCGTAGACCAAGTTGTTGCCTTGGCGATCGATACAACCGGTTCGAGCGTCATTCCTGTGGGCGAAAGGCTCGAGCCGCTCAGCGATTACTATCTGTGGTGCGACCACCGTTCCTGGCGAGAGGCTGCTCTCATCACGGAGACTGCCCACAGGAAAAAACTCGAAGTCATCAACTGGTGTGGTGGTGTCTATTCTTCCGAATGGGGATTCTCGAAGCTCCTTCACTGGCTCCGGCACAATCGGGACCTGCGCGATCGCTTCGTCACGGCATTCGAACACTGTGACATGGTTGCCACCGTCCTTTGCGGTATCGCCAACCCCGCGGAAGCGCCACGCTCGATCTGCGCCATGGGTCATAAATGGATGTGGAACAAATCCATCGGTGGCTTGCCGCCAGAGGATTTCCTTCTTGAGGTCGATCCTCTGCTCGGGGGCGTGCGTGAAAAGCTCAGCGGCCGCTACGCTACCAGTGACCAACTCGCAGGCACGCTATCGCCGGGCTGGGCGGCGAAGCTCGGCCTGCGTGCAGGGATTCCAATTCCCGTCGGCGCCTTTGACGCGCACTGGGACGCGATCGGCGCGGGCGCTCGCACTGGCGACATTGTCAACGTCGTCGGCACGTCCACTTGCATCATTGCCATCAGCGACGGCACACAGCTCATACCAGGCGTTTGCGGCGTCGTACCAGGCTCTGTCCATCCTCGAAAAACAGGCGTGGAAGCGGGTCTCTCCGCAACCGGAGATATTTTTGAAGCCATTGCGCGTCGCGCCGGCACGACCGTTCACGCTCTTTCTCAGAGTCTTGTGTCTTACTCTGCCGGCCAGACCGGTCTGCTTCGAATGACCTGGGACAACGGCGACCGCACCGTGCTCGTCAATCCCGAACTTGGTGGTATTACTCTCGGTTGGAATCTCACTCACACGCCTCAGGACGAATTGTTCGCGGCGATCGAAGGCACCGCCTTTCATACCCGCGTGATTCTCGATCGCATGGAACAGCACGGCGTACCGATTGATCGCGTCATCAACGCAGGCGGAATCCCGCAGAAGAATGAGGTCCTCAACCGCGTTTACGCCAACGTGCTGAACAAGCCGGTTCTCATTCCGCAGGGCGATGTAACCAGTCTCGGTTCCGCGATTTTTGCGGCCCTCGCCGCCGGTGCGTTTCGAACGATTGAGGATGCCCAGGCGGCGCTTTGTCTAAAGCACCGTGTCGTTGAACCTGACCCCCATTCTGCCCGCGTCTACGAGGAACTTTACGCGCTGTACCGTGAGCTTTATTTTGCTTTTGGAAAATCCGGCGCTCCGGCCGTTGGAGTCGGGCATGTACTGCCGGCTCTCCGTGGTGTTGCCGCCGCCGCAAGAGGAAACACATGAGGCTCAAGACTCTGCGCGAGGAAGTCCTCGAAGCGAATCTCGAATTGGTTCGCCGTGGCCTCGTTCTCTACACCTTCGGAAATGCCAGCGGAATTGCGCGTGAGGAAGGCCTCGTCGTTATCAAGCCGAGTGGCGTGCCGTACGAAAAAATGAAAATCGAAGATCTGGTGGTCACCGACCTCGACGGCCAAATCATTGATGGGATTTTGCGGCCCTCCTCTGACCTGCCCACGCACCTCATTCTTTATCGTGCCTTCACGGGAATCGGCGGAGTCGCCCACTCACACTCTCGTGCCGCAACCTCCTGGGCGCAGGCGCAGCGGGAAATCCCGTGTTTTGGCACTACCCATGCCGATTATTTTCATGGTCCCGTGCCCGTTACCAAGCCGCTGACGCCGTCGCAAATTCGCTCAGATTACGAAGCCAACACGGGCCATGCGATTGTGCGGCGTTTTGCAAAGCTCGATCCGCTACATGTTCCGGCTGTGCTCGTATCTGAGCATGCGCCCTTTTGCTGGGGCAAAACGGCCTCGGAAGCGGCTCACATCGCGGTCGTCGTTGAAGAGATCGCAGCGATGGCCCTTCAGACGCTGGTGGTAAATCCCAAGGCGCGTCCCATCTCACGGCCTCTCCATGAAAAACACTTTCTCCGAAAGCATGGCGACACGGCCTACTATGGCCAGAAAAAATAGTCATCTACGATGTGAGAACGGAATGCATGGCTAAGGTTGGCGGGAGTCTGATTAAAGATTTCGCGAGCTCTCGTTTACCCGCTCAGTAAGCTGCTGGCCCCAAAGGCATGCTTGAAGATGAACGCTATCTGTCCATTTTTAATCTCGAGGAACGTTATGAAAAGAAGTCTTCTTTGTATCGCGAGCGTATGCGTTTTGTTTGGGCTGGTACCTGGCTGGAACCTGCCGGAGACACCCGCCAACTCCGGCGTCGGACGGGTAACTCAGAGGATCGCTCCCGTTGCGCGAGAGACCACCCAGGAGGCCGGCGGAGGTAGCAAGTATTACGTGGATTGCAGCGTCGCGGAGAAGAATGGCGATGGGCGTTCACCTGCGACCGCGTGGCATACACTCGATGCAGTAAACGGACACTACTTTTTACCTGGGGATGTCATCTACCTGAAGCGTGGAACTGAGTGTCACGGCTTGTTCTGGCCGAAAGGTTCGGGTTCAGCCTCAGCAATTATCCGCTTGTCGGCCTATGGACAAGGTGCGCGTCCCAAGGTCACTGCAGGTAAAGGCGATGAGGAAGCTTTTAAACTTTTTGATCAGGAATATTGGGACGTTGATTCAATCGAATTTGCAGGCGGCACCCGTTTTGGCGTTTTTGTTAGTGGGCATACAGGAATTCTTCACCACGTTTACATCAGAAATCTGCTGGTCCACGACGTACATGGCGGCGAAGTAAAGAATAAGGAGAGCGGGCTTGTGGTGATCTCGCCTGGAGACGTTCACCAGCATTTCGATGACGTGCTCGTCGAAGGAATTACGGCGTACCGCACGGAGCAATGGGCAGGCATTTTGGTTGGAGGCGGCAATTTTGGGGAGGTCGCCGAGGAGGACTGGAGTACCCACGTTATTGTACGTAATTCGGTTGTACATGACGTGTACGGCGACGGCATCATCCTCTTTCGAGTGAAGGATGGTCTTATTGATACAAGTGCCGCGTGGCGTACGGGCATGCAACCGACGCAATCGATCGGCACGCCAAATGCCATCTGGACATGGATGTGCAAGGACTGCGTAGTCAGCAGGAGTGAGGCATTTCTGACGGACAGTCCCGGCGTCGATGGCGGCGCCTTCGACATCGATTACGGCAATACGCGCAACTCCGTGCTCGATAACTACGGACATGATACGCAGGGTTATTGCGTCGCAGTGTTCGGTGCCGGATACGTCACGCATGAAAGCGTTGTGGAAGGAAATCTGTGCATCAACAACGGAAAGAGTCCGCGTATGGCGCGTTACCAGGGTGCGATTTTTCTGTGGACATGGAATAACGGAATCATCGAAAACCTTCGCGTGGAAAGGAACTCCATTTATTGGAGCCCTCCCGGCAACTTTCCCGCTGTTCTCAACCGCGCCGACATTCGAGGTTCGCAGAAAATATTCCGAGAAAACCAGATCTATTCGAGCTCTCCATGGGTTGTCGAGAGCAACAAGGAGATGTTGTTTGAAGACAACTCGTACACTACGTGCGGGCCGAACGCTACTACATGGGATTTCGATAGCCGCACGTTTGGTTCGCTCGATGAGTTTCGTGCCGGCACTGGTCAAGAACAGGGAAGTACATGGAAATCCGATAAGGACATGAGTCCCTGTTTAAGCAAGGAACGACCGCCAGCGGAAAAAGGCGCCAACGCCGCGGGGGCCAGCAAAAGTGCCGTCAGCACACCTCCCAAAACATTACCGCGCTGGACAATCATTTCCGAAATACCAATGAGTCTTGATGCACACGGATTGCTGGATGCTACCTCAGGCGCACAGTTAATCGTATTAAAGAATCTCTACGTGCAATTTCGTCCGAGCGGACTGCGGATGGTGGTCACACTCGAATCGGAGCATTCGAATGCAAGCGAGCTTGTGCAAAATGCGATCCGCGACCTCGGAATGAGCGAAATCAAAGTACTGGAGTCACTTGGACACGATTCTCTTACACTTCCAAGGACGCGTCTCGTCGCTCCTGACGGATCGATTGCGGGCGAGTGGCAGGATTTTGTCGGCCCGGCAGAGATTGGGCTTGCAGTTCGAAGGACGCTAGGCGAGCCTCTCTATTCTCAGACGGAGTCAGAAGCCCAATGAATAAACGTCAAAAGCTGCCTAGTTACCGGTGAAGAATAGATGGCCCGAAAATTATGTGTCTGCATCATCTCGAACGTATGGGGTTATCGCCTACCCAACCACGAGCCGTCAGCAGGATAGCAGCGAGTGACGGTGGTGAACGTCGTGAACGTTTCCATCAGATTTAGGTAGACCGGTAACTCTTGGGATATGCAACGAACTGCGAGTTTGCGTGGATGCCTGGGTCCAGCGGACTGTGTCGTCAGTCATCTTATCTTTTGAAATGATGCTAAGTGCCACCACGGCGGAGCGATCATGAGGCTTGAAATAACAAGCAGGAGTGAGCTCAGCCGCCGACTGTAAATCGCTTGGGATTTGTTCATGTACAGTCTTTCGCTCAGCGGCTTGAGTTTTTCTGAAAATTTACTGACTGCCGGCTGGCTTGACCGCTTCCGCCGTGCGGTCCACACCTTTTGGCATTTTGTCGCCGGGATAAACCGTTACGATCACATTCGCGTAATGCTGATTATATTCAACACCGACTCGCGCGGTACCGGGGCTCTTCGCTTCAATAACGAAGATTCCGCCTTTCTCGAACCAGGACCCCAGGACCCGGCCAGGCATTGCCGACCACGAGTTGCCCGTGACTGCTTTCCCTTTGTAATACACCTGAAAAATCACTCGGTCGTGGACCAACAGGTTGACGTCCAGCGGCGAGAGCGACAAGTCGGGATCGACTTTCCCGCGGCTCTGTTCTTCCTTTGACGGCGAGTAACCGGATTCCATCATCTTCCGTTGCTCGTCGAACTTTCTTTTTCTCTCGGCGGCTTTGGCCGCCGCATCATCGGCGGGCGGGGCAGGCGAGGAAGCGCTCCCCGGCTGGGACTGGGACTGAATCTGCGTCTGGGGCTGAGATTGCGATTGCGTTTGAGCCATCGCGCCGCACAAACCAACCAGCGCAAGGCTTAAGCAAGCTAATGGCGCCGCTATCGAAACGCCGCGCAGGCGAATGGAGCCAAGTTTCATCGCGAATCCTCCTTCTGTCTTATGTGGACTGTATTATGCAAATCGTGTGACTCCGTTAGGGCTGTACCGTAACGGTCTGGACGTTGCGCCTGCCCTCTGTTCTTGTCGGCGGCGACGACACCGTTCTCGGAGTGCCTGAAGGGAGTTTTTCTCCGCGATAAACCGTGACGATGGCTTCGATGGTTTTTCTTCCGTCGATTTGGCCAATCACACTGACCGTGCCAGGCACCCTTGCCGTAAGGATGGCATGATGCTTCACCGTCATGTCCACAACGCCGGAGCCGCTCAGGGACCAGGACACTCTCGCGGAAACGTCGTTGTTTCTCCAGTCCCACATATGGATTTCTACTGTTTCGTTCGTCAGCATGTTCGCGTAGAGCGGATCCATCCAGAACTCCCAGTCTTTTTGCGGCGCGTGTGATGCGGCGCCTGCTTCCGCGCCCGCGCTTCCGCCGCCATCGAGAAGCTTTTTCTGTTCCTCGAAGCGCTTCTTTCTTTCCGCGGCTTTTTTCTCCGCGTCCGTCTGTGGCGCAGTGGCCGCTTGAGCTGCAGTGGTCTGAGGCTCCTGGGTTGTTGCCTGCGCGCTGGCTCGGGAAATTAAGAATGGGACGAGGCTCGAGCTGAGAAGAAGGAGCAAGCCCAGTCGCTGGGTGGCTAACGTAAAAGGATTTTTCATGAGACTGACTCCTTTTCCTTTATACCGTGCTGAATAACGGATTGGGAAAATCTGATGCTGCCAGTTGCCCAACTAGCACCACTCAAGGACCGCGATACCAGAAAGCGGTTCCAGTTTCCTCTGCTGTTGCTGTACATTATCTGGGGTTGGAAATAACTGCCGTTCGGCAACACGAGTGTCATCTATTTTGCGGGTCGTGGTAGTCAGCTAACAGAGGATTCATGCATTTTCACTTTCTTTCTTTTCTTCTTGGGGTTCTAGTCGGGATCAGTCTAGTTGTTTTCCTGATTTATTCGATACTCCAATGGTCCGTCGAATCCGACGAGATGGTATATCGCAAGCAAAGGCAATTGGACGGCTATCCCGACTAAGACCATTCGCTTAAATGATTGTTCGCAGATTTCTCTACGCTCGGGTTACGTAGGTGACTGGAATCTTCCCTCGAAAGCAGCGCCCTGATCAAGAACTTATCAGCTCGGGACTTCTAGTTGCGGCTGATCTAGTCACCACACCAGCTTCACCGGCCGCTCTCTAGCACCAGAATGTGATTATCCCCGAGGACGGCATCTCCCCGTCTCCGGCAACATCACGGCGTATGCACGGCTGCCGGAGATTGTAGCGGACGATCCGAAGCAGTTACAAATCGAAACAAAGAAGTAGTTGCTTACTCACACTCGCTGCCCAATGCACCCAATAATGTGCCCACCACCTGAATGGTGCTGGAGCAATGAGGCAATTCCGTTGACAAATTGTTGAACGCGGTATGTACTCACCCCCATCCCCCTATGCCCTCAACGAGAGAATTCAACGCGGTTCTAGCATCACGGTTTGCGCGCTGGCTTAGAGTTCTTGAATATAGTGCAGACACGAATCGCGGTTATTTGTGCTCGATTGCGTCTCTCTGCCAATTCCTCAACGACATTCCAGTCACAGATGTGACCCATCTTGATATCCGGGATTTCTTGGCTTCAATCGCGCAAAGAGGTATTAAGCAAGCAACCATCTCGAGGGCCATGTGCGCTCTCCGTTGCTTCTTTGATTTTCTGAACATGGGGGGACTGATCAATTGGTCTCCGCCGCGCTTCGTACGTTTACAAAGACTGCGACGAGCTGTTCCCCGTGTGCTTACTGAGAAGCAAGTGCGCTTGCTCTTGTCAGGTGCCCGCGATCTCCATGAGCGAACTATGATTGAAGTCCTTTATGGTACTGGGGCACGTGTTGGAGAAATTCGTAGCATGCGGGTTGAGGATGTAGACTTCGAGGCCCGACGCATACGCGTGCTTGGCAAGTGTGGATACCGGTATGTTTTGTTTCCGCGGGCCATTTCAGGTTATCTTCGCCGGTATATTGGAAAACGTAAAACTGGATATTTGTTTGTTGCTCGTTCCTTATCACGAAGGGTACACCTAATGCGCGTCCCGAATGGTGCTTGGCGTTCCCACTTATATAAATACGATCCGGCGACGAAGCGCTCGCACCGTATTCGTTGGTATGTACCTAAGCGAGAAGGGCTCACCTACGATCAGGCGTTGAGAAGGCTAAAACAAGATATTCCCGATACAATTCTAGACCTATCAATCGGTAAGAAGCCCTTGGCTTGCGTAACCGTACGATGGGTGGTTATGAGAGTCGGACTCAAGGTTGGTATCCGTGTGAACCCTCAGCTTCTTCGACACACATTCGCGACTCATCTGCTCGACCATGGTGCAGACATAAGGATGATTCAGAAAATGCTGGGACACGTCAGTGTTAGTACCACTCAGAGGTACACGCATGTGAGCATGAAACAAGTTCAGAAGGTTCTGGATAAATGTCACCCAAGAAACCTATAAAATTTCCAGGTCGCCCGGTTCGCAAAGGGGTTTTATTGACGCCAGCCCTGACAAGAAGGAGAAGCCTGCCGCCTCTCTTTCTCACGTTGAAACAGCGCAAGAGTATCGAAAGGCTCCTGCCATCAGAACATCACCGGCGGTTGCGTCTATATTTTGACACTTACGGCTGCCTGCACTGCGCACATAAAGCTGCCATATACGGTGGGAATGGATTCTGCCGTCTTTGTTTGTGTGCCATTGGGAAGCGCTTGAAAAAGGTTGACAAGGAACTGCGGGCGAGGCTTTCCAACCCTCCGCCAGATCTGCAAGAGGTCTATCTACGGCCTTACAGCTCTGCACGTCACCTGCTCGCCGACTTAATTCCCAAGTTCGGCAAAAGATCAATTCAGAGAAAACCTGAACCTAAATCTCCCTCCAAAGTTTATATGAAGTGGTTGACTTGAAGAGGCCCGCAAGGGCACCGTCCGTCTGAGGATCACTGCTTGTCACGCGTGGACGTGCCGGTGCTCCGCTGGGAGCGCCGCAGCCACCTTAATTCCTGCTCAGCCCGAAACTGATCCTTGGACATCTCGCCGTCGATACTGGGGTCTTTCGCTCGTATCCTACCACCTTCCAGAATAGTCCAAAAATCAAACGGCATAGCCCGGACTTTCCTCCTGCTCAAGGCTCAAGAGTCGTGTATGCCCTCGTGCCTACGGCAATTCCTATATTCCGTAACAGGATGACGCGTAGAATATTTCGCGCTAGAATATTCTCCCCCCTCAGAGGCAGACCTATGAAACTGGAAGTCCACAAAGATCATCCTCCCCAATGCCCCAACTGCGGAAGCGGAAGAATTTCCCGATCAAGAAGAAGAGGACTCGAAGAGTTCTTGCTTCACTATTTGTGTTTCATCACTCCCTACCGCTGCAGGGACTGCGACTTCCGTTATTTCCGCTATCGTCTTCGCGTCCTCCACGCGGCCACACCTTCCAAGCAAACCCACGTTTGAACGCTGGAGCGTTAGAATGAGCTTTAGTTAGCGTTCGAATATATTCTTTTGCCCTGCCTAGGTCTCCGGACGATCAATTGAGAAAGCTGCTGCTCGTCGTTGGCGATGAGTTCGTTGAACATGAACCGCCAGGATTTATCATTGCTGGCGTGACGAGTGTCATCCCGATCACGCTAGGCGAAATATTGAAGATTGGTGTGAATCTAAAACCAGAACCGCTCCAATGTATTTGCCAAAACTTAAAACGTCTTCCGATTTGGGACGCAGCAAGGCCATCTCCCCTATAAGGCCAAAGCTCATCGACCCCAGCTCGAAGGATGTCGAGAGGCAAATTAATCTGGTACAACCCTTCTAGTTCTCCAGGGGCTTTGCCCAAATCAGGCGGCACGATGAACAGCGCTTCCCCTCCTAACAGTCTGTGCGTCTCATTTAGTACCGTGACGGTACCTGACGCACTGATGGAACGAATAAGGCCGGACATAGGCGAGAGAACAACCAAGTGGCTGTCGTACGGACCAAATCCAGTTGCCAAGGGGACTATGTCCATTCCTTTTATATCTTCTCCGATAGTCGCGAGTAGCTTGGATTCCCCTTGCCCGTCAATCGCATAAACTGATCCAGTTTGCGTCGCAACTATCAAATTGTGCTCGAACGTTCCGATCGCATCGAAGAGGAGCACCCTTGCAACGCCGTCGAGACCGATAAAAAATGTGTTTGATCTCTCCCCATTGCTCGTAATATGCAAAATCTTGTTACCCGCCCCGACATAGATGTCACGGCACGGAAAGCCGCCAAGTCCCAGCGAGCTTGCGATGGGGTGTTCGAATATGGTCTCAGGCGTTCCACCAGTTAATTTAAGAGTAGGAGCAAAATCTTGAAATCCCCGTGCCCTTACGCTGATTGAGGACAAGGGGTAACCGTTGGTATTCAGTGAAAGTACGAATTTGTCCCCCGCAAAAGTAATCCCCACCGTGTTCCACCAAGTTGGTTTGGGAGGCGATGGAATGTAAACATCGGGCCCAAGCTGGACTTGCGCAGCCGATTCAGTTATAGGGTTCGCTAAAGACACACTCAGGATAACAATTGACAGCCAGGCTTGACTAGACCTACGCGACATCGTTCTCTTTCCTTTCTTGTTCCACTGCTTCTTCGGCGGTAAAGCCGAACGATGAGTCCCCGGAACAGAATTGCTCCTGACTGGTTATGGCGTCGAAATTAATTTGAATATGCCAAGCTCGCCATTCACAATCAGCGAACGCAACGTTCTTAGAACAACTTGGCGACCAAGCTTTCTCCCAGGTTGTTTATGTTGAGCAATTCCTTTGCCACGACTGGTCGAAGCTTTGTGGATGCTCCTTTTTTCCTTTCGCTTATTTGAGACCATGCGTCCTCCTATATATTGGGAATTAACCTGCTGTGCTACCACCTAGAGAACCCACAGGTGCGGTCAAAGGAAGTGACTTAGCTGCCGGGTCGCCAGTTTGATTGAAGCCATCAACCCAGTTCGGGAAAAAAACAGGGTTAGAGTTTCGTGCAAACCAAAGCAGTTCTCGGACCCTACTTCTCCGAGAATCAACTTGCTCTAACAAACGATGAAGTGACTCGGAATCAAATTCATACCACTCGGGCGGGATTGTCTTAGCAATTTCCAAAAGCAACTGTGCGTCTATCTCGGATTCAATGACCTTCAACCAACGTTCAAAAGTTTCGATCCCACTCACTTGCTCGTACACGACTTTGCGATCATAAAGATTTCGTCGCGGCTTATCCGGGAAATTCCATTCTCCGCCGTTGAAGCAGAAGCCCTGATCGATCATCCACCCCTGGTAAGGTGTGCCGACTTCTTTGCGGCCAAAGATAACTTGGCGGCCGTCAGTGTTGCACGTCCATAAGTCGAAGACGAGCATTCCGAGGAAATCAGGTAGTGTAGGCATACTCGATACTTGTTTGTCGGGCAGGAAATCGAGAACGGTGAGCTGATGAGGGTCACCAGGATAACGGGAGCCGAATTGAAGTCCCGACTCGCAAGGAATCCGATACCGTCTCCCAGTCCAGGGCTCCTCAACATGCAGGCACGGCGTCAGCGAAATTAAATCTTCGGTAACTTCGATGATTGCGACCGCAGTTATAGGAAGTCCCAGCCGCGCCGCCAGCTTGGTGCCGAGGAGTTCGTTGACCAGGACGCGGCAATGCTGGGGATTATTCTGGAATTTCACTACGTAGTAGTTTCCGTCCGAGCATCGCATTAAATGCGACTGGGAGCCACCCCTCATACGCCTTATATGCTCCACGGCACGCAACACGGTACACGTCGTCTGTCCATTCGATCTGGCAAAATCTCCGGGCAGCGAATCCCCAGGCTTGGGCGGTGGTTGAATCAGAGAAGGCGTCATCAACTGAGGAAGGGTGGGCATGTCTCCTCAAAATCAGTCGCAATGGTCCGATCTAAAAAGTCCTGCCGCACCTATTTATGAAATTCCTTTTATGTCGTCAAGTCCGTAAACACGGTACCGTATTAACTGACAAGGTAAATAACTGCGAACCCTAAGCCAGTGTGATAGGCAGTCCCAAAACGGAATCTTTTCCGAATGACTGTTCCAGGATGGGAATGTTTCTTCGTTTTTAAAAAATTGGATGCTTGGACTAGTTCCCCACAGGCATTGATTCTGAGCGCTTTGTAAATCTCAACTCTCCGTTTGTTTTCATGGTCCGTTAAATGCATGAGCGTCTTAGTTGTTCCCCGAGCCCCTGGATCATTCTTTGATGAGAGTAATCTTCACAACGCTCTTTTGTTTCGCGCTGTGCGGGACACCTGCTTCTGCACAATCGCCCGTTGCCCCTGCAAGCGGTCGGGTCATCGATGTAAGTTTGGGATACTCCTACATAAGTCATGCGGATAGCTTTTCCAAACGAGTCGGCTTAAACGGCGCGGATGCAAATTTTACGATGGGCATAAATCCCCGCCTGGCCATAAGAGCTGATTTGGGCTACGCACGGGCCGCTGACGTACTCGGCTCGGGGCGTCATAGTGATGTTTTCAGCTATATGGCAGGCCCGGTTCTCTACCCCATGACTCATCGTCGTTTTGTTACCTATCTTCATGGGCTGGTGGGAGGTGCCAGGGTCACAGGCCCGATTTTCTCCAATGGTGGGGGATCGCCTGCCGGGGGATTCGCAAATGAGTTTGCCTGGGCAGTTGGCGGCGGAGTTGACTGTTGGGTTTCAGACTCAATAGCCATTCGCACTGGGGTGGACTATATGCGAACTGCGTATTTCGATGCTTCGCAAGCGATTCGGGGTCAAAACAATATTAGGACGACCGCCTCCGTGGTCTATTTTTTGGGAAAGCGGTTCTGGACCAAGCGCTGAAAACCATCGGCGACAACTTCCGTAGCCACCTCCTAAAAGTGAACCAGGTTGTTTTGCACTGCATACCGGATCAGTTGGGCCAAGGAATGAATGTTCAGCTTGCCCATGATCCGAGACCTGTAGGTCTCAACTGTTCGAGCGGTTATGTTCAAGATTGGGGCAATCTCCTTATTACTCTTACCCTCCGCCAGCAACCGTACAACTTCACGTTCTCTCTTGCCGAGGACTGTTCCATTTGGAGATGAATTGCATATCGGTGCCGGAAACCTGCGGCGTAGGTACTTCGGCTCAGAAGATTCCTGAGTTCCACGTCCGTCTCCCTCTGGTACTTGTTTGGTTGTGTTTGAATCGTTTTCCTCAAAATTGTGAGTCATCCGGCTCTCCTTTCTAGCCTGATGCGGACGACAAAGTCGATTGCATGTGCAGTCGAAACCTCCACAAATTATTTGAGAAGAGACCATGGGAGACATCATGACCCGCTCTCCTTAAATGTCAGTATTGTTGCGAAGGTTTCTACGGTATGTCAATAGAATTAACAGCAAATATGAGTACTAGCCTGAAGTATTATTGTCTTGACAAGTCTACTCAGGGTATGTATAAAACGCGGTTGCTGGAGGGCGTTCGTCATTCCCACCTGCCTCTTTTAGGGACGCCCTTCTCCAGGAGCCCAACATGCTTACTTTCATCCGTCATCCTCACCGTGGGACCGAGTCGCCGCGTTTAGCGAGTACTGCGGCGGACGATGACCGCCAACTGAGGGTCCGTTGGAGGAATTTCAGTCTATGCCCTCACTGCCGCGTAAACGGACAGCATTCGCTGCTCGTGAGGCTGAATGAGTGGGGGCCAATGATTTCTCGCTCAGATGGATGCGATTTTCATCTTGTCATGGGCGACCGGCCAATTGCCTATCCAGCAGAGCGGGGCTCGGGCAAAACCGAGATGATGTCGGCTGGATTCTGGTACGTTCACGAAGCGAACGGCGGTTCTACAGAAACAGTCGTTGTCATTCTGCGTAAACCACCTAGAGATGGGACCTCTTTGCTGCGTCACTTGGAGACGGTCGCTGACAGACTACACGAAGAGCTCTGTAAGTCGGGCCTACTCGCTTGCCTTTATGAATTTGATGGGCGACAACTTCATGAAGTCGTCTATTGAAGGCAGTCATATGCGTAACGTTTGCCTCCGCGCTCTTTCCGCTGGGTCAACTGTGCTGTATACTCAAGTTCCCCCGACATCCCGCCCCAGGGTTCACTATCTCGAAGCTCAAGTTGGAGAATTACGATGAGCAAAATTTCTTTGTTGGTTTTTCTTCTGCTATCGGTTTCTCTTGCGATCCCGCATATCGCCGCAACGCAGGATAGCGATTCCAAGCCTGATCTGCTCGTCGATGACGATAAGGTCCAATGCCCCAGCGCAACATTTACGTCCATCCAGGACGCCATCAATGCTGCCAACCCTGGCAGTGTAATCCGCGTGTGTCCCGGCACTTATGGCGAACAGCTTTCCATCAACAAATCACTAACTATTGAAGGGGATAACGGCGCGGTTGTACTGCCCAGCAGTATGGTGGCAAACACCACCGGTTCCCCCGGCACTCCGATAGCCGCCGCCATCCTTGTCAAGAATGCCGCGAATGTCGGAATTGAAGGCTTGATCGTAGACACTGCCAACAATGGCATAACCGAGTGCTCCCCCGACCTCATCGGCATCCTGTACCAGAATTCAACGGGCAGTATCAAACACAACGCCGTACGTAACACCAAACTTTCCATTTCGCTCAATGGTTGCCAGAGTGGCGATGCCATCGTCGTGCAAAGCCTCGGCGGCGGAAGCTCCAAAGTCAGCATCAACGACAACAGCGTCCACGACTATCAGAAGAACGGAATCACCGGCAATGAATCGGGAACCGAAGTTACCATTACCAAAAACGTTGTCACTGGCCTTGGTCCCACAACCGGTGCCGCGCAAAATGGCATTCAAATCGGCTTTGGCGCGAAGGGCGAGATCCAGCGCAATACTGTTACAGACAACGTTTGGTCTCCCTGCGTTTCTCTCGCAAACTGCGCATTCAATGCCACCGGCATACTGATCTTTCAGTCCGATGATGTGCATGTTGAGCACAACTCGGTCGCTACAAACCAGGTCGGCATCTTCGCGGGCGGGCAAAACGCCAAAATCGAGTCCAACAACATCGCTAATTCCCTGGTTCTCCTCGGGATTGATTTGGCCGGTGACAACAATGTTGCAAGCCGCAATGAGGTCACCAACAGCGGTCAAGCCGCCATCCTTATCGAAGGCAACAATAATAGTGTTCAGAGCAACGACATCACGGAAGCGCTCATTGGAATCTTGAAGCTCTCCGGCACAGTCGGAAACACTCACTCCGGTAATTCGTTCTTCGCCACTTTGATGACCGTGCGAGACCCAGTGCTCGGGCACATCGCCCACGTTGCACCTCAGCGTTAAATTGACAAATGGGCGGACGATTGTGCCGCTCATGAGTTCATATCGGTACCATTTTCCCGCAATGGCTCGCTTATTCGTTTCGTTTTGGCTGACTGCCGTTTCAAACCAACACTAAATCGTTTGTGCTCAGTGCACGCTCTGTGGAGAAGCAAATGCAAAAGATCAGAACTGGCTCGTTCAGAGCCGAAGCAACGTCTGATGATTTTGCGCAAAGTCATTCCGCTCCTCGTTGCAAGTTCGTGCCTCTCCCCTTTGGTACTGGCCCAAAAAGCTTTCCCAAGTGCCTCGAAAATCCCGCCTTCTTCCACGATGGAACACACCCAGGATTTTGCCGAAATCGTCGTCCCTATTAGCTCGGTGAAGATTATTCCCTCAGCAAAGCTTGGTATCTCGGGAAAGCCTGGTCCTAAACTGGACGTGGGCGCTAACTTCGGTACGGGCTTTTGCCTGGATGCCGCGTGTCGTTTTATCGTCACCAACTACCACGTAGCTATGACCACGCGTGCTGGCAAGATCAAGAGAGAGAAAATTATCCACCGATATTTTGCTACGGGTCCAAACGATAATGGCGCTACCGCGAACCTCCTCCCCAACGGGGACGTGCTTCCATTTGCCAAGAAACGGGATCTGGCCGTCTTTGAGTTACGGCGCTCGCTGCCCCATCATCATGGTCTTACTTTTAGTCTCGACGAGCTGCAAGTTGGCCAGGAAGTAGACATTTACGGTTACCCCAATGGGATCATCAATCCCATTCGCAAACTGACCCGATTCCCCGCCACATTCAAAGCCCCGACGACATCAGGGCTTCTCGCTTTTGAATATCAGTTGTCCTCCGATAAACCAATTCGTGTAAGGGGGGCAAGTGGCGGCATCGTCGTTGATAGGAAGACCGAAAAGATTCTAGGTATTCTGTGCGGGACTACTGAAACGATGGCGCTGGCTGTGCCGGTTCAAACTCTGGCGGACTTCGTAAGCAAAGTACAGCCCTTCCTAGCGCAGAGAATATTCCCCACCACCAATCTCTCACCAGTCTCGGCAGACCTCTATCCAAAGTTCTTACCACCGCCTGACCACTATTCAAAATTTCTACCGTCTCCTGGCGACGGACTACAGCACCGACCCGAGGAACCCCCGGAAGTCCAGGTGCTACGAAGCAAAGCTCAACTTCTGGCCGACAGCATACGCAACTTTATCGCTGTGCAGAGTTTTGCTTGGGGCTCAGGAGACAAGGAGCCTGCTGCCCAGGCAGCCTATCAAGTCCGCGATATCGACGGCCTTCAACGATTCCGCGAGTATCCCGACGGAAGCAAAGAGTTAGAGCAGCCACCTTACCCTCGCCTTAATGCTTGGGTGCTTCCCGCCGACGAATGGTCGAAGCTGCCTAAGTTGGTTGGAACGGAATACCGATTAAAAGTTCGTCAGGCCACCGACGTAGTTGTGAACGAGCAACGGACGAAGGTCTTTCAGTATTACGCCAGCGTCGAGGATAATTTGTGTCCGATTGAACCAGTCGATGATTATGGGCTCTTCAAAATCAGCAAGATCGTCGCCGTCGCATGTTTCGGGGAAGTTTGGACAGACGAGAATACGAACATAATCCGAATATCGGAGCATATGGACCTTTCCGACAAATTGAAGGCCTATCGAGGATGGGAGGACACCGAGGTTGTTCTTACCTACGGTTGGGTCAAGCTGGCGGATGAGCCTCCTCGACTCGTTCCACTAACCATTTTTGCGGAGGCTCGCGACAAGAAGCATGTCTACTGGTGTCGCGGCCAGTTTACGGACTATCAGTTGTTCAGTAGTCGAGTGAAGATCGTAGCGAAATAACAGGTCCTGGATTCCTGAAGTGGTTTCAGAGCTGGTCGCTGGATCTCCCGCAGCGGAGTCGAAGCGACTAGTGCAATGATCGCCACTCTTTTCGCGTTCTCCGCTGGTCTTGACTGGCCTTATTGCAACACAAACATTGTGAGCGCTAGTCTCTTCGACTCGTGAAGCTACAGCGTCCCCAAATGGAACCGTTTCGCGGCCCAACCCTCGAACTTCATTCGGCGAGCAGAAGAGCAAGGACAACGCAACCAAGCACGCGATCTTTCTCCCGCGACTGAGGATTATGTCTGAACTCTGCCGCATCAATGCTTTTGCCGCAGAACTAGAACAAGAGATCAAGAGGGGAGCGGCTGATTGTTCAATCCCACGCACGATTCCGCTTCAATGTCCACGAACCGATATATACTACATATATAAACGCACTAAGCTAACCGCCCTATCTTCAAGTACATAGCTGTTTCCGAGGATGTTAATTTGGCTAATAAAACGACAACACACGTCGCCTCGACTTAACGCAGAGAAACGCGGAGAGAGTCGAAGTGGGCGCGCTTTTATTTTCCAGCGCGCACAACTTCCAGGGTGCCATGGAGTAAAGGTTTTCTATTCCACCCGGTACATGGCGATGCCGCTCAGCAGCTTGGGGAAAAAGTCCGTGGACTTTTGCGGCATGACTTCGCCGGCGGTAGCGATTTTCATCACCTGCTCAACATCGCAGGGATTCAGCAAAAATGAAATCTGTGCCCGGCCACTGTCCACGGCTTCGAGTGCAGCGCTCGCCTCTCGTTCATAAGTCAAATTTGCCTCCGCCGTCACCGCTTGCGGGGTGATGCCTAGCGCGGGCTCCAGAATTCCGTCGTGGAGCAGCACGACATCCAGTCCGCGCTGCAACGGGGAAACGTTTGGCAGCATTTGCGCGAGGCTGACGCCCCCGCGCAGCGTCAGCACATAGAACGCGCGTTTTTGTGCTTCGGTGGAGGGATAGACCCCGATCGCCCGCTTCTCCCGCGCGCTCACCAGCCGCGCGAGAAAATTCTTCCGCGCCTCGCTCTTCTTTTCTTCCGTGGAAAACGGAAAGGCCTCCGCCGCAAACCACGGCTCAAGATGCCGCCGCACCGCCGTCCACGAAAAATCGTGAATATGCGCAGCCACGCGATGCGTCGGCAGGATGGTCAGCCCTTCGCTCCGCGAATTGACGAACGTCATCATCGCGCGTTCGAACGCCGCGCCAGTATCGATCTTTCCCGTTCGCGCGCGGCATTCATTGCGGTAATTCAGCGCCGTTTCGTAGCGGTGATGTCCGTCGGCAATCACCAGCTTCTGGTCTTCCATCGCTTGCTGGATAGCGGCCACGCGCTGCGCATCCGCAATTACCCAGAGCTGGTGCACGACGCCGTATTCATCGCGCATTTCTGTGGCCGGCGCCGAGGCGGATTCGGCCTCCTCAAGAATCGTGTCAATGCGCCGCTGCGGGTCCGAATACAGCATGAAAAGCTGGCCGGTGTGAGTTTTCGTGTGACGCAGCAGCTCCAGGCGGTCGGCCTTCGGGCCGGAAAGCGTGTGTTCGTGCCGGAAGACGACGCCAGCCGAATATTCCTCGAGCTTCCCGGCACCGATGAAGCCGCGGCGCGTGCGGCGTTCTTCTCCCTGCGCGCCCGCAGCGCGGCCGACTGTTCCGGGCACAGTGTATTCCTGAGTGTACGAATAAAAGGATGGAGCGGGGTCCTGCGTAACAACATTGCTTCGAATCCAGTCTGCGAGTGCGGCCGCGGCACGCGTGTAAACATTATTTTGGGGCGTGTCAGTGGGATACGCGCGGCCCTTTTCCACGGAAATCAAGTTGTGCGGGTCCGCGGCGTAATATTTTTCCTGCATGGCCGGAGAAATCTTGTCGTAGGGCTGCGTGAGAACGCATTCGAACGGTGCGCTCGCCGGGTTGTAGCGAAAAGCGCGAAAGGGATAAATCTGGGCCATGTATTCTCCGGAAACGATTTGTGCCGCCTGCGAAACCTCTAGTTTACGCGAACCGGGCGGAATTTCGAAAAAGGGCCAAGATTAATTTTTGCAAAAGTTTGACCCGAATTTGAGTTCCGGGTGTAAAACCGGACCGTATTACAATAGCTGCTGGTTTATGACTGCGGCAAATTTCTCCTCGGTTCGCGCGCTAATTTTCGACCTTGACGGCACGCTGATTGATTCGAAGCGCGACCTGATTCGCTCCGTCAACGCCATGCTGGAGGAGATGGGCCGCGAGCAACTGTACGAAGACACCATTTCCGGATATATCGGCCACGGGGCGCCGCAACTGGTTGGTCGGGCGTTAGGCGAGAGCGCCACAGAAGGGGAACGTGAGCGAGCCCTGAAATATTTTCTCGGCTATTACGAAG
>Ga0207032_1042_pt1 | contig 38793 bp, 36 predicted proteins | sample Alteio_BWMinCont_38_FD_153308 | JGI IMG/M metagenome (GOLD analysis project Ga0207032, IMG submission 153308) | Enriched cells from forest soil in Barre Woods Harvard Forest LTER site, Petersham, Massachusetts, United States -... | ecosystem: Environmental > Terrestrial > Soil > Temperate forest >... | reverse complement strand
CCGCGGAGATGGTGACCGCAGTAGACGCAGCGACGGCGCTGGTGCTGACCGTGAACGCCGCGCTCGTGGCTCCGGCTGGGACCGTAACACTGGAAGGTACCTTGGCCGCTGCCGTGTTGTTGCTGGAAAGCGTGACTTGCGCGCCGCCTGATGGGGCTGCTCCGCTCAGAGTAACTGTGCCGGTGGAAGAGTTCCCGCCCTGGACGCTCGTAGGGTTCAGTGAAAGCGAGGAAAGAGAGATAGCCGCGGGAGTTGAAGAAGATAGTTCGAAATCCAAGACCGCGGGGTTGGGATCGGTCATTGAAACCGCCACAAACTTCGAAGGAGAGATCATATAAATGATGGCGTTGCCTCCGGTCCCGGAAGTGACCGTCATCGTTCCCCGGCCATTTGTAGGCGACGGAGATACTGAGTAGGTGGCCTTGAACGGTTGGCCCGAGACGGGTCCGCTCGGGTCGCCGATATCTTCGGCGCCGGTCATGTTGCCAGTGGGCGTTGCTCCGTCGGCGGTGAACTCGCCGGAGAAGACGACGACTCCGAAATCCGCCGGGTTGGTCGCAAGACCAGCATAGGCGCCTTTCAGCGAGGCGTTGGTGAACGAACCGGCGGCCTGAAGCTCGCCAAAGCCGAACAAAACATTGGAATCAAAATCGAAGAGGAAGACTTGATTCAGGTTCACCAGGTAAGCAACAAGGATGTTTCCTCCGATAGTGATCGCGGTGCGCCCGTTGGCAGCAACACTGTATGTGCCGGCCGCATTGGTGAAGGAATTGGGCGCTCGGCAGAAACTCTCGTCCCAAGTGAGAGAAAGAGCGCCGCTGCCGTTAGCAGTGATCACACCCGCGCCCGCTTTGGGCACAGAACCTACTCCAGCACCGCACGAGGAGAGTCCGGTGAGGTAAATCACCATGTTGCCGTTCAGCGAGGTATTGGTGAAACCTCCGGATGGAGTATTCTGCTGGACCACCACGCCATTGAGCAGCGGAGTGGCAGGCGTGACAGGGTCACTCTCCATCGCAAACAGCTTTCCGGAATTCACAATGTAAAAGACGAAATTCAGGGTGTCGGGCGTCCCCCCAAACGTGAAGGACATGGTCATGGTGCCCCGCCCCGTGGCGGTATTGGACACGGTGTAACTGGCTGCGGTAAAGACCATCGAAAATTCGGAGCCATAAGCGTTGACGTCCCCGGCGGCGTTCGTGAGAGTGCCTGCCCCGTTCGAGGTAAAGCGGCCAGCGATTGCCGCGCGATTATTTGTGTTGTCAAAGCCGGCGGCGCCAAATGCGTAGTCACCAGTTATTCTGGCCGTGCTATAAGCTGTGGTGTCCGCTTTTTCAATGGTCCCCGAGCCGATCGTTCCTGCCCCGCCGGAGGCGTCGAACTCGATGAACTGAGCGTTGCCGTTGCCCATCATCGCGAAGGCAAGCTTCGCGCTGCCTCCACCGATGTTGAGGGTCATCACGCCCCTATTGTCCGCGCCGATTGAGTAGGTTCCGGTGAAGGATTGAGCGGTTGCGGTTGTTCCGCTGCCGACGCCGTTGGAGTCCAGTTCGCCGTTGGTGAGATTGCCGGCACCGTCCGCGGTGAATCTTCCTACAGAGCCAAAAACGGACGAGATGGTCCCGTTGCCGCTCATTCCTCTGAACGTAAAGGCGTAATTGCCGTTCAGCTCGGCGTCGTTAACACCGGGAGTTGTCTGACCCTGAAGGGCCGGACCGAAAAGCAGCGCGCAACTCAGGATCAGCAGAGCACTCAACGTACGCATTTTTCCTCCACTTGCCCGCTGGGCAATTTGAAATCGTCGTTTGTTGTTGTGAACGCGAGGCCTATGCCCCGAGGCGCGCGGGAGGGAGTGCGTCACGCTTCAAACGAGAGTCCTGCTGACGGCAGGCACGAGGAACACTTAGTACGCACGCCCGGAGAGTTGTGCGTTTCCAAAGCGTTAAGCTCCCGCATTAGATTCCCAAGCCTTTGTTCACACCCTAAATCAACTCATCCACTTCTTCCTATTCCCGGCAAGCTGAAAGGAAGCTCGCCGCTATTAGCTATGCTTTAGCGGAGACACAAAGGCAATCGGGTTCATGCCGCAAAACTAAGCTAGGGAGAAACCTGAAACACGCAAGGACTGCGACGGACAAGGAGGACAGGCAGGAGTGACTGTGCCATTGGGCGGCCCTTCAAGGTTCAGGGTAAACGTCAGTTGTCGCGGATGATGATGTCGGGAGGGAGGCTGACGGTGGTGGCGTTCCAGTGGTTGAGGGTATAGACGTAGTTCATGTCGTGCTCGTGGGAACGGACGGTGCGGGGGGAGAGAGCCAAACTAGAAATTAGAAATCAGAAACTAGAAATTGGAAAAGCGAAAAGAAGGCACGATGGATCGTGCCGGAACGCACGGGCAGCGGGCACTTGACGGATACACAAAGAAGTGAGATGTTTACACATCGGGATGGGAAGGATCTGGAAGATGCGGACGAACATTGACATTGACGACCGGTTGATGCGCGAGGCGATGCGGAGCTCCGGGAAGCGGACCAAGCGCGCTACCGTGGAAGCCGGGCTTCGGCTGCTGGTGCAGATACGGGCCCAGGGGAAGATTCGACGGTTGCGCGGCAAGATCCAGTGGCAGGGCGATCTGGAAGCCTCGCGGCTCGGGCGTGCGTCTGAGGTACGGGACACGGCGGGCAAAGGCAAAGAAAATGCGCGGGTCTGAAGACCCGCCACTACAGTGGGAATCCAAGCAGGCCGCAACGTGGTAATCGTGGATACCACCGTATGGATTGACTACCTCGGTGGAGTGAAGAATGCCGATACCGATTGGCTGGACCGCGAAGTCAACCGTCAACGGCTGGGATTGACGGATCTGATTCTGTGCGAAGTTCTGCAAGGAATTCGCGACGATATCTCGTTTAGCCGGGTTCTGCGCGAACTTCGGCGCTTCGAGGTTTTCGATACGGGAGGCACGGAGCTGGCGATTGCCGCGGCGCGGAATTATCGTGATCTGCGGCAACGTGGCTATACAGTACGCAAGACAATCGACTGCTGGATCGCGACCTTTTGCCTCCAAGAGCGCCATTCGCTGTTGCACCGAGACCGAGATTTCGATCCGTTCGAGTCGGAGTTGGGCCTGACGGTGATCCGACCATGAGCAAGCTTCGCAATCGTCTGTGACGCGTGAGAGCCACAGTTCATGGAGTGGGGCAGCGAGAGGAGCGAGGTCCATGATGCAGACGACACAACCAACGGGTAGTCCGCTGGGAATCCTGATGCGGATCGCTGCGATTTATCTGGTGGTCAAGGGTCCCAAGAAACTGCAAACACTTCTCCGGATGGGGATTGCGTTCGTGGCAACTGCACTGCTGTTTATGATGACGGGCGCGATCCTGCGCATGGGTGACCCGCGGGCCCAGGGACAAATTGCAGGAATGGTGGCGATGCTGGTCGCGGTGATTGCGGGATGGTGGCACACGCGTTCTCTCAAACGCAAAGACCCCACCGTTCCAAACCAAGGGTAGGGCGCGCGCGCGGAAACGGCAGCACGACCGGATGCATAGGCGTAGAGAAGGGGGGCGTGCAGGAGAACACCGGGCCGACCTGAAGGTCGCCGCTACGGGGAGGAACACGGGTCCGAAGACCCGCCGCTACGGGACGGCGAGGCGGGAAAGATAGAAGCGGAAGAAGGCGTCGGGGTTGGAGTCGAGGCAGACTTGGGCATCGGGCGTGTTCGATGCAACGGAAGCGTTGGGGGCATTCTGCGCATGGGGAGGGCCGGGATCGGGGCGGGTGAAGCCTTTTTCGTCGACGCGGATGTGCATGGGCTGGACGGGGCAGAGAGCGGGATTGACGAGGAAGGCGATGGTCATGGGATCGAAGAGCGTGGGGGTTTCCTGGCCCCACTGGTGGTAGAGCAGCGTGAGGGCATCGGTGATGGGAGTGCCCTGGCTGAAGAGGAAGGCGCGCTTGACCTCATCCATTTTCAACTGAGTGGAGTCGAGCGGCATAACAAACAAGGGGACGCCGGAGGCGAAGAGTTTCTGCGCGGAAGGGATGTCGTTCAGGATATTCCATTCCGGTTGCGGGCCTTGCGGAGGGCCGTAGCCAAGGTCGCCGTAGCCGCGCTTGATGGAGCCGCCCATCAGGACGACGCGCTTGAGTTTGCGGAAAGTGGACGGATCCTTGTCGATGGCCGCGCCGACGTTCATCAGCGGGCCGATAGCGATGAGGGTGATCTCGCCGGGGTAACGCTGAATCTGCTGGAGAAGAAAATCGACGGCGTTGGGGTGGGAGGGCTTGGCGAAATGGCCGGACTCGGCGTAGCGGCGTTGCGTGAAGGTGCTCTTGACGGGAGAGGGAGTTCCGGCGGCGACGGGGATTTCCGGACGGCCAGCTTCGGCGAGGAAGCGGTCGAGAAGTTTGGCTCGGGTTTCGGTGTCGCCGAAGGTGGTGGTCACGCCGAGGATTTGCAGTTCGGGGCTGCGCAAGGCCAGAGCTACGGCGAAAGCGTCGTCAATGTCGTCGCCGATGTCGGTGTCAATGATGACTTTTTGGGGGGCGGCGGATGGAGAAACTTGCGCGGCGCAGCGGGGAGTGAGCGCAAGAAGTGAGCAGCTCAGGATGCAAAGGAAGATGGCAAGTGATCGAAACATGAGCGCCGGGATTTTATCACGTGAAGGCAGGGAGAGCCGGGAGGAAAGATACGGGTTTGCTCGGGGCAAATTTTCCGGAGGAAAATTTGGTGCGGTCGAGAGGACTCGAACCTCCACGCCTTGCGGCGCTAGCACCTCAAGCTAGTGCGTCTGCCAGTTCCGCCACGACCGCATCAAGAACAATCGTAAAGGCAATGATGCAGGCTGTCAAATGAGCGGTTCGAAAAACCAATTTCGAACCAACTAGGGCTTTTTCGGCTGCGCCGGGGCGGGTTGCGAAGTTGCCGGGGCGGGCGCGGGAGGCTGCTGGGCCGCGGGTTGCTGGTTAGGCGGCAGAGACTGATGCGTATCGGATTTTGGCGCGGCCGGGATGGTCACCGGCGCCGGCTTCGGAGCGGGCTTCGAAACTTTTTGCAGAATCGAGCCGCCCTGTTCCACGGCTTTATCCGTGCGCAGCACCATCGCAAAAGCACAGATCATGAACATGACCGCGCACCAGGTGGTGGCCGTGGACAGGACGTTAGCGGCGCCGCGCGGACCGAACGCCGTCTGGCTGCCCGCGCCGCCGAAAGCTCCGGCGAGGTCCGCAGCCTTGCCGCTCTGCAGCAGCACGACGATGATCAGCACAAAACAGTTCAAAACGAAGAAGCTGGAGAGCAGCCAACCGGCCCAGCGGAAGCCAACAGTGATGATCGCAAAGCCGATCAGCAGTGCGATGATCCATTTGAATACTGCTTTCGATTCCATTTCAAGACCTCGATCCAGGGGGAAAATGAAGTGCGGATTAAAGCCCGCCCCTACACAAAATCCCTAAGCAAAATTCACGACTGCGGCGAAGGACTTCGCGTCCAGGCTCGCTCCGCCGACGAGAGCGCCGTCCAGTTCTTCCTGGGCCATCAATCCCTTGATGTTGTCGGGCTTGACGCTGCCACCGTAAAGAATCCGGAGAGCGGAAGCATGGCGGACGGAAAACTTCTCCCCAGCACATCGCCGGAGAAACCTATGAGCTTCAGCGGCAATTTCCGGAGTCGCCGTGCGGCCAGTGCCGATAGCCCAAACCGGCTCGTATGCAATTAGAATACGGGAGAACTCTTCATGGGTCAACGCACCGGGCCCGCCGTTGAATTGCCTGCGGAGGACCTCTTCAGTAAGGCCAGCGTCCCGGTCTTCCCCGGTTTCTCCCAGGCAAACGATGGGGATCAGGGCGCTCTCCAGGGCCATCAGACTCTTTTTGGCGACATTGTCATCGGTCTCACGAAAAAGCTGGCGGCGTTCGGAGTGGCCGATGATGACGTAACGGCAACCGGCTTCGGCGAGCATGGGGGCAGAAACTTCGCCCGTGAAGGCGCCTTCCTTGCTCCAGGAAACGTTTTGACCGGCGATGGCGATGTTGGAGTTTTTCGCGGCTTCAACGGCGGTGGAGACGGCGGTGAAGGGCGGGGCGATGACGATGTCGCAATGCTTGGCGGTTGCGACCAGCGGCGTGAAGGCGGAGAAAAACGCGCGGGTGTCGGCGAGCGTCTTGTACATTTTCCAGTTGCCGGCGATTACGGGGCGACGCATGTCTTGGCCTCCAAGAGAAGAAAAGATTTAACACCGAGGGCACAGAGAGCGCAGAGTTCGCAGAGAAGAAGGGCTCTCATTTGTTGGTGAGGGCTTCGACGCCGGGGAGTTTGCGTCCGCCGAGAAATTCGAGAGAGGCGCCGCCGCCGGTGGAGATGTGGGAGATTTTGTCGGCGACGCCGGATTGATGGACGGCGGCGACGGAATCGCCACCGCCGACGATGGACGTAGCTCCTACGGTTGTCGCTGCGGCTACGGCTTTGGCAATTTCGAGAGTGCCTTTGGCGAATGCGGGCATTTCGAAAACGCCCATGGGGCCGTTCCAGACGATGGTTTTCGCGGCGGCAATTTTCTGGCGATAGGTTTCGATCGTTTTGGGGCCGATATCGAGACCCATCCATCCGTCGGGAGTGTCGTGGATTGAAACGGTTCTTGTCGCGGTGTCGGCTTTGAATTCGGCGCCGATAATGTGATCGACAGGCAAGAGCAGAGGGAATTTTTTCTCCTGAGCTTCGGTGCGAAGGCAACGAGCGAGGTCGAGTTTGTCGTCTTCGACGAGGGACTTGCCGATGGGGTGGCCTTCGGATTTTAGAAAAGTGTAGGCCATGCCGCCGCCGATGAGCATGGCGTCGGCGATTTTCATTAGGTTTTCGACGACTTCGATTTTGTCGCTGACTTTGGCGCCCCCAAGAATGGCGACAAAGGGGCGCGCGGGATTGGTGACGGCTTTGCCGAGGTAGGCCAGCTCTTTTTCCATGAGCAGGCCGGCGGCGGCTTGCTGGACGAAACGCGTGATGCCGACGACGGAAGCGTGGGCGCGGTGCGCGGAGCCGAACGCGTCGCAGACGAAAACGCCGTCGCAGAGAGCGGCGAGCTGTTTCGAGAAAAATTCGTCGTTCTTTTCTTCCTCGGGATGGAAACGCACGTTTTCGAGGACGAGGACTTCGCCATCGCGCAGGGCTTTGCTTTGGCCCTCGGCGCCCGGGCCGACACAATCCAGTGCGAAAGCCACCGGTTTTCCGAGGAGCTCTTCCAGTTTTCTGGCGACCGGATTCAGGGAATATTTTGGCTCGGGACCGCCTTTGGGGCGGCCGAGATGCGATGCAAGGACGAGGCGGCCGCCTTTTTGAATGGCGAGGCGGAGAGTGGGGAGCGTTTCGCGGATGCGGGTGTCGTCGGTGACGACGCCGTCCTTGAGAGGGACGTTGAAGTCCACGCGGATGAAGACGCGCTTGCCTTTGAGGTCTAGATCGTTGATGGTGAGCTTGGCCATAAATGCAGTTCTTAGTCGTTAGTTATTAGTTTTTAGTAAGAAAAAAATATTTCTCATTTCCTTTCATTCGCAGAATGATCTGCGAATGAAAGAGAAGGCGGACTGAAGTCCGCCCCTGCATTTAGAACTTGGAGGCCAGGAGCTTGATCAGGTCGCGGCAACGGCAGGAATAGCCCCACTCGTTGTCGTACCAGGCCAGAACTTTCACGCAGCGGTCGCCGACGACTTTGGTGTATTCGGAATCGACGATGGATGAATTCGAATTGCCTTTGAAATCGCAGGAAACCAGCTCTTCTTCGGTGTAGCCGAGGATGCCTTTCATCGGGCCATTGGCTGCGGCTTTCAGCGCGGCGTTGACGGCCTCTTTTGTAGTGGGCTTGTCGACGAAGACGGTGAGGTCGACGACGCTGACGTTGGGGGTGGGGACGCGCATCGCGTAGCCGTCGAGCTTTCCCTTCAATTCGGGAATGACGAGATGCAGGGCTTTAGCCGCGCCGGTGGAGCTGGGAATCATGTTGATGGCAGCGGCGCGGGCGCGGCGGAGATCTTTGTGCGGGAGGTCCAGGAGCTTTTGGTCGTTGGTGTAGGAGTGGATGGTCGTCATGGTGCCGCTGTTGATGCCGAAAGTGTCCTGGAGGACTTTGGCGACAGGCGCGAGGCAGTTGGTAGTGCAGGAGGCGTTGGAGATGACGTGGTGCTTTGCGGGATCGTAAGTCTTGTCGTTCACGCCGAGGACGAAAGTGGCGTCGGGGCCATCGGCGGGTGCGGAGATAATGACTTTTTTCACGGGCGCGCGGAGATGCTTTTTTTGCGTCCGCCCCTTTGGTGAAGAGGCCAGTGGATTCGATGACGATATCCGCGCCGACGGAAGCCCAATCGATTTCGGCGGGATCTTTTACCTTGAAAACCTTGAAGCTCTTGCCATCCACGGCGATCGAGTCTTCGGTGTGGGTGACTTTGTGCGGCAAGTTGCCGAGGACCGAGTCGTATTTCAAGAGGTGCGCGAGGGTCTTCGAGTCCGTGATGTCGTTGACGGCGACGAATTGAATGTCCTTGTCGTCGAGCGCGGTGCGCACGATGTTGCGTCCGATGCGGCCGAAGCCGTTGATGCCTACCTTAATGGGCATTCTTCCTCCGATGGATGTGACAGAAATTGCGGCTGTGCAGGAGCGGGTGACGGCCGCGGGTGAAGTTAAAATGCTAGGGTGTGCGTGGAGAAAAGTCAACGCGGGGAAATGAGGGGGGAACAACAGCATCAGTGATAGCTGAATGGGCTATACGTTGTCGTAAAATGGAAAGCGGACGCGAAGCCTTGGGCGCCGTTGCCCAATAGGCGAGATGAGGGCCTATGCCACTGGAAAAGAAGCAGGTGTTCCCGAACCTGTTTCGATACGTGTGTAATAGCTGTCCGTTCGACTGGCCCAGGACGCCGGTGAAAGAAAGCGAGTTGCCGCCTCCCCCGAACCACGCATGCCCGAGTGAGAACGTGCCTGAGGCAAAGGCGGTTTCCAAAGAAGGACCCTCCAAAGAACAAGAGAGGAAAGGTGAGGGAAGCGCGAAACCCAGGCCCGTGGCCGTGTGCACCCGCTGCGGTGCTATTTCCTACGCCACGCAATACATTAACGGCCAGTGCGCACAGGTGGTCGCAGGGAAGAGATGCGTCGGAGTCAATGGAAGCGCTGTCAACGCCGACGATTGGAAACAATGCTCTGGGTGCGCGGGTACTGGGAGCACAGGAACGACTCGTTGCGGCCGATGCGACGGGACGGGCTGGTCGTACGCCCGTAACAAGGGATAGCGCCAGAACAAGTGCACGGGCAATCGTCAGTGGCAGGCCTTATCAGATGGCATCCGTTTTGCGTTGGCTTTTTGATTCGGAGCGCGGAGATTCTGGCCGCCTGATTCCGCGATGGATTTTTCTGCGTGCGCTTGGGCTGATTTATTATTCGGCGTTTTTCTCGCTGGTGTTTCAAATCCGGGGACTGATTGGCCCGCAGGGAATACTTCCCGCCAACGAATATTTGAAGATGCTCGCAGAGCAGTTCGGGCTGGTGAGCTACTGGTACGCGCCGACGCTGCTGTGGTTTTCGAGCAGCGCGCACATGCTGACGGGAATCTGCTGGGTGGGCATGATCGCGTCGGTGCTGCTGGTCCTGAATTTGTGGCCGCGCGGGATGCTGGCGATTTGTTTTGCGTGCTTCCTCTCGTTCGTCAGCGCGGCGCAGGAATTTTCCGGGTACCAGTCCGACGGGATGCTGCTGGAGGCGGGGTTCATCGCAATGTTTTTCGCGCCGAGGGGATTCCGTCCGGGGTGGGGCGAAACAAGCGGGCCTTCGGGCGCGAGTTGGTTCCTACTCGTATGGGAATGTTTCCGGATTTATTTCGAATCGGGCGTCGCGAAAATCCTGGGCGGCGACCCGCAATGGCGGAACTTCACGGCGCTGGACGAGTATTACCAGAACGGGCCGCTGCCGACGTGGATCGGCTGGTACATGCAGCACTGGCCGCACTGGTTCCATGCGGCGACGGCGTTCGGGACGCTGGCTCTGGAACTGGCGCTGGCGTGGATGATGTTTCTTCCGCAGCGGTTTCGCATCATTTGCTTTTTCATTGTGACGCCATGGCAGATGGGGATCATTCTCTCGGCGAACTATACATTCCTGAATTACCTCGTGCTGGCGCTGGGTTTTCTGCTGTTGGATGACCGGTTCGCCGAGCGTTTCCTGCCTGAAAAATGGAAAGATCATTTTCTCGCAGTGAAGGAAGCGAAAACCCCAGCCCTGGAGCAGCCGGAGCGAAATTGGCGTAGCACTCTGCTGGCAGTGGTGCGTCCGCTGAAACTTGTTGTCGCCGCGGTCATGCTGACGTTGATTTTCTACGTGACTCTGGCGGAGATGGTGTGGATGGTCAAACCGCTGGGGCTGCCCACGACGCCGGTCGCGGCGCTGGAGCCGTTTCGCATCGCCAATCGCTACGGCCTGTTCGCAATGATGACGCGCGGTCGGTACGAAATCGAGTTCCAAGGATCAGACGATGGGCAGACGTGGGTGGTCTATCCGTTCCGCTTCAAGCCGCAAGATCCCAGCAAGTCGCCGGGAATTTATGCGCCGTACCAGCCGCGATTTGATTGGAATTTGTGGTTTGCGTCGCTAAGTTCGTGGCGCCAGGAGCCTATCGTCGTGCGCACGGAGCAGAGTTTGCTTCGGGGCGATACCGACGTGCTTCTGCTGTTTGCGGGCAATCCTTTCCCGCACGGCCCGCCTCACGAGATTCGCGTCGTTTTTTGGCAGTACTGGTTTACGACGCCCGCCGAGAAACGATCGCAAGGGATGTGGTGGCGACGGCAACAGCTGGGACTTTATGCGCCGACGCTCGCGCGGGAAGCCGACGGGAGGATTGTGGTCCTGGAATGGCCGTCCGCGTCTGAGCCAAGAGAGTAGCTCGCACCATCAATTGTTTGCGCGAGTTGAGGAAGGCGGAAGGCAGGCCCGCCTCAGAAGGCGGGCCCTACAGGGAATCGGCGACGACGAGTCGCCGAAAGTTTGCGAGCACGACCTGCGCGAGCTGCTGCAGCCATTGTCCTCTCAGCTCTGCTGATCCGCTCTTCTTGCTCTTCCTCGGTATACTGCGAGAGATGCTTCAAGGCGAGTTCGGCAAGCTCGTCCGCCACTTTGTTGACGCTGACGATTCTTTTCTTGGACACCCTAAACTCCAGAGAGAATCAATTGCCGCACGTTATCTACTGCGGGAACTGCTTGATGCTGGTGACGTGGTCGCCGGTGAAGCGCACAAAGACGGTCTTTGAGGGCGGCTGGCCATAAATCCAATCCTCGATGTCGTTGCCTTCGGAGTCGCGCTCGCGGACTTTGTGGTCGGGCTTGCCGATGGCGGCGACGACTTCTTCGCGGTCCATACCGACTACGGGTTTGCGGTCCTGAATGGCCTTTTTCATTTCGGGCGGAAGCGTATCGAACCATTGCACTGCGGCGGAGCGTTCTCTCGCGAAATTGAGGAACGGCGAAAGGAGCTGCTTCAACTCATCCGGGGTCATGTCCGGAAGCGGCTTATTGAACTCGAGGAAAATCGTGCTGCCCATGCCGGGCTGCATACCTGGCGGACCTTGATCCTGCGTTGAGGTGCTCTGAGCTGTCGGCATGGGAGCGCCGGAGAGACCGATTTGAAGATGATCGCGCCAGTGATGCTTGCCGCGGCCGCCACCGTTCAAATCCACGACGATCTGATGATCGCGAAATTCGAGCTTGGTGATTTGAACATTGTCACCTGTGTTTACCGCGGCTCCATGCGTCGCCACGGCGCGATCAAGGAACTCAGTGTTCAGCGGTTTGCCCACATATACGAGGACGCCTTCTTTGCCGGCGGGGAGCGCTTTGATGGCTTTGGCAAATTCGCCAGAGACGTAGCGGATCAGGGCGAGCTTGGAATCTTCCTGAAGCGTGGTGTGCTTTGCAGCAGTGGGAGATTTGGCCTGGGGCTGCTGGGTGTCCGAAAGTCCGCCGGTATTCGGAAAAAGAGGAATCTCTTCGTCGGAAGGAAAGCTCAGGTCGGACTTCGCGGGCGGACGAAGGCTGTTGACCCGCGGAACGTCCGCGTCAGCCAGCAGTAAGAGCGCCAAGGATAGTACGAACCAGTTGGACATAGGCAGCCGGGGCCCGGACCCCAGTCCGGCGCACCATCCCTATTCTACGATGCAGGCAGCCCCCTGAACAGGTGCATGGCCGAGGAAGCTTTTCCCTAACCTGTCCCCGGAGGGGGTCGAACTGTACTCGCGAACGGGGCTGATGTCGCCGGTTTAGCGGGAGACGACTTGAACGCCCTGGCGGTCGATGGTGGCGGGAAGGACCTCGGCACCGGCCTCCAGAATGGCTTTTTCCACGCGTTCCCTGGCGTCAGGTTCGATCAAGAGGACGACGCAGCCGCCACCGCCAGCGCCGCAGACTTTGCCGGCCAGGGCGCCATTGCGGCGCGCATTTTCGATGACGCGGTCAATCGTCTTGGTGGAGATGGTGGGCAAGTTGCGCTTGCGGAAGGACCATTCCTCGCGCATGAGGCGCCCAGCGTGCTGCCAATCGGGCTTTTCGAGGGCTCGGCGCATTTCCTGAGCGACTTCGGAGATGCGCTCGAGGCTGTTTTGCACGGCGCGGTTGCCGCCGATTTGGGCTTTGAAGACTTCCCAATTGTTGATGCCGTGCTGGCGCGGCTTGCCGCTATAGCAGACCACAACGCGGCGCTCAAGTTCGTCAAGATTGACCCGAAGTTCTACGCGATGTTCGCCGCCGGGCGGAAGCTCGATAGCGGCAGCACCGCCGAAGGCCGGCGGATAGTGATCCTGCGTTCCGGTGGGGACATTGATGACGATGGCTTCGGCGTCGCGGCTAATGTGGATCCAGTCTTCCTTGCTCTTGCCCGCGCCGGTGAAGCGGTCGAGCGTGGCGCAGATGGCGACGGCCATGGCGCTGGAGCCGCCAATGCCCGCGCCTGCGGGAGCTTCGGAATCGGTGGTGAGCGTGAAGCCGCCATGGGGCTGGAAAAATTTTACGATTTCGGCGAGCAGCGGGAGGCGGTAGCGCTTGGCCTTCACCAGAGCGGCAAAGGAAGCAAAACTTTCATCGCGCTTGATGTCGCGGGAAACGAGCTTGATGCGATTGTCGCCGGCGGGATGGGCTTCGAAGGTGCAAGAAGCGTAGAGGGAGATGGCCGCGTTGAGCGTGATGGCGCCGGGATGAAACAGGTAAAGCGGCCAGATGTCGAGCGTGCTGCCGGCAAAGTCTACGCGAGTCGGTGCTTTGGATTCGATGATCATGAATGCTCGTCAGTTGGATTTTGGAGCGTAATCGGTCGAGCCAGTGTGACGGAAGGTTGGGACAACCTCAAGCGAGACCTTGCGAATTGTCAGCGGAAAGGCAACGACAACGATAACGGCAGATCGCGCAGGCGAAGCCACAAGTCTAAAGAGGAATCAACTGCCGCTTGCAGTTGCGGCGCGGTTGCGGGCGATGAGTTGGGGGCCGTCTTTTTTCTCCTGGGCGAGGGCGGGATTGGGCTCGAAGCAGCGGCGGCAGCGGGCTTCATAGGCTCCGCCGGCACCGACGACGATGAGCTCTTCGCTTTCGACGAGGCGCTGGGTGTGGACGGCGGGATTGCCGCAGCGCACGCAAATGGCCAGGAGCTTCGTGATTTCCTCGGCGACAGCGAGCAGGCGGGGCATGGGTTCGAACGGTCGGCCGCGGTAATCGGTGTCCAAGCCGGCGACGATGACGCGCTTGCCGAGATTGGCGAGCTTGGTGCAAACCTCGACCAGTTCGTCGCCAAGAAACTGCGCTTCATCGATGCCGACGACCTCGGTGCGCGGCGAAAGTTTTTCGAGGATTTCCGCGGCTTTGAAGACGTTGTCCGAGGGAATGCCGAGACCGGAATGGGAAACGATTTCGTTGGCTGCGTAACGGGCGTCGATGGCGGGCTTGAAAATCTGCACACGCTGGCGGGCGATTTCCGCGCGGCGCAAACGGCGGATCAGTTCTTCGCTCTTGCCGGAAAACATCGGGCCGACGACGACTTCGATCCATCCCATATTGCCTTTGACGATGTCCACGATTGCTCCCTCAAAATTAGCTTTCAGTTGTCAGTTCTAAGTAAAAACTTCAAACCCGAATAATTGGCTTTCTTCCTTGCGATTCCCCGAAATGAACTCCGCGAAGCATTTCAGGTCGCGGGGCAGGCCCCCATCTGCTGGTCGCCGCGGGTGCCGGTTGCGGCGACCCAAGTGTCGCCCCTACAAAGTCTGCCTCACGCCAACGGCCGCGGCGCGATACATCTCCGCATTATAGAACGGAGCGAAGGCCGCGACCACGGCAACGCGAAACGCTTCTTGGCGCGTAATGAAATTGTTCGAAAGCACGCCCCAGGCGCCCTGAGCGTCGCGAATGCCGACGGCGCCGGCAAACTTATCGATGGCGACGGAGAGCTCGACGCCGTTTTCGAGAACCTCGTGAGCAAGCGCTTCCGGCAGCTCGATGCCTCCCGAACGGCCGTAGTGGCCGCGTGCGCCGTCGGTCACATAGGCCCAGCTTTCGAGGAAAACGCGGCGGTGGCCGGTTTGTTTAAAGGCGGAGTGGCGCAACAGTTCGTCGGGCGAAGCACCTTCATGGATGACGTCGAGACCGCCTTCGAGGCCGACGAAATAGTGCCAGGTGTCACCGCTTGTACGCGCCACTTGCATCAGGGCTTCGGCGCGCTGACGTGCACCACGCATCAATTCTTCCCGCGAGGCCGGCGTGTGGCTGACGCCGCTTTCCACTTCGACACCCAGTACTTCGAATTGAGCTTCGGGGGCAAGCGCTGCGGAAAACGCGGCGAGAGCTTCGCTGACGGCATTAAGTTTTGGACCACGCTTGCTGCCGACGGCGAGAATGATCTTATTCATCTGAGGGAATGCCAATGCGCTGATTGTAACGGCAGTTTGACCAAAATTTGACTGGGAATTCGCAGGGCTGAGGAAAACTCAGGGCAGAACGTTCTGAAGGTGCCCATCTGGGCCGGCTATCTGGCCCGAATGAGGAATGGAGCGGCCTATCGGAATCGAACCGACACCTGAACCTTGGCAAGTCTGCAAGGAACGGAGTGTCAACAACTTACGAGGCATTTTCAGGAGCACTAAGTAGCATTTAGAGCCGTCAGAAACACTTAATGGTCGCACAGTTGGTCCCACGCGGAAGGCGGGTTGGCACCCTTTGTTCTTGAACCGCGAACGGGTTCAGGATTCCTATTCAGGTCTTGTATCGTTGAAATTTATCCCGACCGCAAGATTCCCATCAGTGATCGACTCGAACAAAAGATCAGAAACCTCAAATAAGATGAGCTCCGGCACCAACCGCTTCGGGGGAGCTGTGGGCGAAATCGTGGGTATTTATCGCTGCCAGCCCCCGCCCAATGCCTGGTACAGTTGGACCACAGCCAATAATTCATCGAGCTGTGCCTGTACGAGGCCAAGCTCAGTAGAGAAAGCGTTGGTTTCGTTGGTCAAGACTTCCAGATACCCCGTGACGCCACCGTTGTAGCGCATGTGCGAAAGACGTGCTGCATCCTCGGCGGACCGGAAAAGCAGTTCTTGCTGCACGCGGAATTCCCGCGTCTTGCGGTAAGCCACCAAGCCATCAGAAACGCTGCGAAAGGCGCCCTGAATCGACTGTTGATAGAACAACACAGCCGTTTGCTGGCGCGCCTCCGCGAGACGCACCTGCGAGCGGAGTCGACCACCTGTAAAGATTGGTTGAGTCAGTGAAGCGCCGAAACTCCAGGCGCCAGCGGGTCCAGTGAACAAGCTGGTCAACGCTGAACTCTGGAATCCACCAGTTCCATTTAACGAGATCTGAGGAAAATAGGCTGCTCGCGCCACGCCGATCTCCGCGTTTGCCGCAACCAACTGCGCCTCTGCTTCTTGAATGTCCGGCCGCCGTTCCAGCAGAGTCGATGGCAGTCCGGTCGGCACGTCGGGAGGCTGGCGTTGCTCGGTGAGTGTTTGCCCTCGGGGTATGTCGCCTGGATTCTGACCGAGCAGAATGCTGAGAAAATTTTCCTGCTGCTCAATCTGCTGTTCGAGAACTGGAATCTCCGCGCTTGCCGTGAAAACCAACTGTTCGGCTTGGCGCACGTCGAGCAGTGTCGTCGAACCCCCATCTGCCAGGATTCGTGTCAGCCTGAGCGATTCCTGCCGCGAATTGAGCGTGCGTTTTGAAATCTCCAGTTGCAGGTCGAGCGCCCGCAGCTGGAAATACGCGCTGGCGACATTGGCCACGAGCGTGGAGACGACTTCCCGCCGGGCCCATTCACTCGCAAGGAGATTGGCTCTTGCAGCTTCCGTCGCGCGCCGATACTTTCCCCAAAAATCAAGTTCCCAAGCCGCGGCAAGGTTCACCTGTCCCGTGCTCGTTTCAAATGCAGGAAGAAACTTGGACTGGGCGGTGCGGGTGTCAGAAATTCCCGCTCCGGCACCTACATTTGGAAACTGATCGGCGCGAGTGATCCCGAGTTGCGCTTGCGCTTCGAGCACGCGGGAAGCAGCGATGCGCGAATCATAATTTTGGGAAAGTGCAGTGCGGATAAGCGTCCGCAGCTGATCGTCTTGAAAGATGTCCCACCACTTTTGGTCTCCAAGCGCAGCGAACTGCGTTTGTGGGGCTACGTCTGAGATCGCTCCGCGATACGAACCCGGCACCGCAACAGTCGGCCGCTTATAATTCGGACCCACGGTACAGCCGGAAGCCAGAAGAGCGGCGCTCAACAGGAAAAGGCGAGGCTTCATTTTAGCCAGCCTCAGCGGGTGCGCCTTCGCCAGCCGCAAGCAGCTGGCGGTGCTTACCTGCGCCGGACCACTTCTCAACCAGATAAAACATGGCGGGAATGAAGAAGATTCCGATGAGGCTCGCAGCCAGCATGCCTCCGATAACAGCCGTCCCCATAATCTGGCGAGCCACAGCCCCAGCGCCGGAGGCGGTCCAGAGCGGGACGGCACCCAAGATAAATGCGAATGAAGTCATCAGAATCGGGCGAAGCCGCAGACGTGCTCCTTCAAGCGCCGCTTCACCCAGGGGCTTGCCCTGTTCGTATTGTTCCTTTGCAAATTCCACGATCAAGATTGCGTTCTTCGCCGCCAAGCCAATCAACATCACCAAGCCGATTTGCGAGTACACATCGCTTTCGATCTGCACCATGTAGCTTGGCAGCAGCGCGGTGAGAATTGTCCGCCGCAACCATAGAATGAAAAACGCTCCGAAAATCGCAACCGGAGTGCTGAGCAGCACGCTGAACGGAAGAGACCAGCTTTCGTACAATCCAGCGAGAATCAAGAACACAAATAGAAGAGAGAATCCGAAAATCGCCGCCGCAGGAATACCTTCCTGCGCCTTCTTTTCCTGAAAGGACATGCCGAGGTAGTCAAAGCCCATCTGACGCGGCATGGTTTTACGGAAGACGTCTTCGAGAGCGTGCATCGCCTGCTCTGCGCTATAGCCAGGAGCGGCGGCGCCATTAATTTGTGCCGCGCGATACTCATTGAATCGCATCGTAAATTCGGGACCATCGCGAGGTTCAAAACGAGTGATGGAAGCGAGGGGCACCATTCCGCCTTTGTCATTTCGCACGTAAAACTGGCCGACATTTTCTGGACGCGTACGATAGTCCCCTTCAGCCTCGACATAAACCTGCCATTGGCGACCAAAGCGATTGAAGTAGTTAATGAATAAGCCGCCCATAAACGTCTGAAGCGTTTGGTAGACATCCTTAACGGCGACACCTTGCTTGATGACTTTTGCGCGGTCCACATCGGCATACAGCTGAGGCACGCTGGCGAGTGATGTCGTGCTTAGACCCGCAATTTCCGGTCGTTTGCGGGCCTCCGTAAGGAATGTTTGCAGATTCGAGGAAAGGAATTTCAGATCCATGCCCGCACGGTCTTCGAGAACGAAGGTAAATCCGCCGGAAGTCCCAACTCCTGGAATGGCTGGAGGAGAGAAGGAAAAAGCAACGCCTTCTGGGAGCGCTGAAAGCTGCTCGTTGATGTGTTGCTTGATGGCTTGAAGTTGCTCGGAGCGTGATTTGCGCTCGTCCCACGGTTTCAACGTCACGAAGAAGAAGGCGTTGTAGCTGGTGCGAACGAAGCTCAGCAGGCTGAATCCGATGATGGTGTTTGTGTGCTCAATACCTGGTGTCTTGGCCAGAACGCTTTCGATTTTCGAGGCCACTTCGTCCGTGCGCTGAAGAGAGGCCGCGATAGGAAGTTGCACGTTGACATACAGATAGCCTTGGTCTTCGTCCGGGAGAAAACTTGCAGGAACTTTGTTCCCGAACCAGCCAGCTCCAACCGCGAAGCCTACGAGCAATATGATCGCGATTGCGCTTTTGCGGATGAGAAAGGCACATACCCGGACATACCACTCGGTTGCGTTCGCGAAGACACGGTTGAACCAAGCGAAAAACGCACTCAACGGTCCACGGGTCGAGGTCTTCGGACGCAGCAACAATGCGGCAAGCGCTGGACTCAACGACAACGCGTTGAACGCGGACAGGATTACGGAAAATGCGATGGTCACTGCAAACTGCTGATAAAGGCGTCCAGTAATTCCCGGTATGAAAGCAGTGGGAACAAAGACGGCAGAGAGGACCAGAGCGATGCCGATCACCGGACCGGAAATCTCTTCCATCGCTTTGATTGCCGCTGCTTTCGGCGAGAGACCGTCCTCGATGTGGCGCTCCACTGCCTCGACGACGACGATGGCGTCGTCCACCACAAGACCAATCGCGAGCACCAATCCAAACAATGACAGCGTATTGATAGAAAATCCGAACAGCGGAAAGAAAATGAAGGTGCCAACAAGGGACACGGGGACAGCGAGGAGCGGAATCAGCGTTGCGCGCCAGCCCTGCAGAAACACGAAGACGACGATGAGCACCAGAACAATGGCGATGACCAGCGTCAGAACGATCTCCTTCATGCCTTCGTTGACGGCCTGTGTCGTGTCCAGCGAGATCGCATAGTCCACGTCCTCGGGCAGTCGACCCTTCAGGTCCGCCATGAGTTTCCTGATTTCGCTTGCTGCTTGGACAGCATTTGAACCAGGCAGTTGGTATGCGGCGATGATGGCCGACTCTTTCCCATCAAGCCTACTCACCATGTTGTAGGACTGCGCGCCAAGCTCTACCCGAGCGACATCCTTCAATCGGACCACGGCGCCGCCCGCGGATTCGCGGATGATGATCTCTCCGAACTCTTCGGGAGAAGTCATTCGACCTTGTGCCTGCACGGAATAAGTGAACTGCTGGCCTTTCGGCACCGGCTCGCTGCCCACTTGCCCGGCAGGGTTTACACTGTTTTGGGACTGGAGGGCCGAGACGATCTCAGGAACTGTGATCGCCAGTTTCGCGAGCCTGTCCGGCTTCACCCACAGACGCATCGCATATTGGCCTGCACCGAAAACCTGAACACTCCCGATGCCGTACGAACGGTTGATTTGGTCGGATAGATTGATGTATGCGTAGTTGACCAGAAACCGCGCGTCATACGTGCCCTTCGGTGAGTAGAGAGTGACTAGCATCAGCGGAGCTGTCACGGTCTTCTGTACTGTGACGCCGTAATTGGTCACATCGCTCGGCAATTGAGAAGCCGCCTGCGTCTGACGCATTTGCGTCAGAATAAGGTCGGTATTCGGGTCGGTCTTAACGTCGTAGTCCACGATCAGGCGCATCAGTCCGTCTGCCGTCGAGTTCAGCGAATACATGTAATTCATATTGTCGACGCCGCTCATTTGCTGTTCGATCGGCGTCGCGACAGACTGCTCGATGGTCTTTGCGTCCGCGCCCACATAAGTTGCGAGAACTTGAACTTCCGGAGGAACGATGTTTGGAAACTGGGCCACAGGGAGCGCGGTGATAGTTACCGCTCCCACAATCACCATGAGGATGGAGATAACCATGGCCACGATCGGCCGATTGATGAAAAACTTGGACACTGGTCAATCGCCTCTCGCTGGTCGGACCTGTTTCATTTTCACGGTCGAACCGTTCTGTACCTTTTGCAGTCCTTCCACAATCACCAGTTCGCCCGCTTTAACTCCACTTTCGACAATCCACTCCGGGCCAACACGATCCCCGACTTTTATCGCGCGAATGCTCACCTTGTTGTCGGCGCCCACCACCGCCAGCTGATAGGTTCCTTGCAGTTCGGTCACGGCTTTTTGTGGCACGAGAAGCGCACCGTTCCTGACTTCCGGAGCCGCTCGCAATCTTCCAAACTGGCCAGGGCGAAGTTCGTTTTTAGGATTGGGAAATGAGCAAACGATCTGAATACTGCCCGTCGCTGTGTCTACCTGGCGGTTGGTGAGTAGAGCGGAACCCTTGTGGGAATAGAGCGATCCGTCCGCAAGGATCAAATCAAACAGTGGCCCACCGGAAGGAATTTCCTTTTGTGTCTGAGCGTTAATTCGGTCCGCGTAGTGGATGTATTCTTGTTCGCTTATGGAGAAATTTGCTTTGATCGGATCCACCTGGGAGACCGTTGTCAGAACCGTCGTTGGATTGACGAGGTTTCCGATCTGGACCTGCGCGATACCTGCGATCCCGTCGACCAACGATTTCACGTCCGTGAATTCCAGGTTGAGGCGGGCTTGCTCGACCAGAGCTTCGGCTGCTTTGACGGCTGCCTGAGCGGCCTGCTTCGCTTGAACGTCGTTGTCCAACTGGCTTTGTGCAATCGCCCGTTCTTTGGCCAACGGGGTATCCCGGTTCACGTCCATTTCTGTTTTGCCAAGTTGTGCTTGAGACTGCGCGAGTTGTGCTTTCGCTTGATCGAGCAGGGCTTGAAACGGACGCGGATCAATTTGAAAGAGAATCCGGCCTTTACGGACAAACGAACCTTCTTTGTAGGTTTGCCGGATGACGTATCCCGCGACCTGTGGTTGAATCTGCGCGTTTATGTAGCCGTCAAGCGTCGCCACCCACTCGCTGAATATCGGGACGTCTTTCTGAAGGACGGTGGCAACTTCAACCTCGGGATTGGGAACGGCGGGTGCTGCTTTCGGGGTGCCGCAACCCGTAACCGCGAACACCGCTGCTGACAGAACAGCCAGAACGCGTCGAGCGGCCACACTGAAGAAAGAGCTGTGAATTTCCGAAGGCCGACGATTGGATGACGTTCGCATATCTCACTGCCGGTATTTGCAATTCCTCTGCCATGCGACCCATCGCCGGAACACCATCAATATCCGCGCCAACGCCCGAATATTCCGAGCCGATTGATGACCACGCAAGAACAGTGTCACGATCCCGACACTTGAAGCCCGTGCGTTTGACCATGATAGGAGGTGAGGTGGATATTCGGACGCGAGAAAAATTACGAGATTTCAAGCAGCACGAGGGAAACGTCATCAACGGCATAGCCGTCGCGCCATGCAGCAACACGATCGAGAATTTGGCTTTTCATTTCTGCCAAAGGCAAAGAAGAAGCTTCCGCAACAATCTCTTTGAAGCCATCCAAACCGAGCATTTCGCGATGCAAATTGAAATTCTCAGTCAAGCCATCGGTGTAGAGGACTACACGGTCCCCCGCTTCGAGAGCTGTTTCGACACTCGCTTCGGCGGCCACCGCGTTTTCAAACAAGCCGAGAATCATGTGCGTCGATTCGAGGAGCCGTGGCAACTGTCCTCGGCGGAGAATGATCGCTGGCGGATGACCGGCTCCGGCAAACTGCAAATAGCCACGAGCGCGATGGAGGCGCATGGCTGCCACAGTGAAGAAGAAACTTGAACTGGCGAGATTCTGAACCGCGAAATGATTTAGATGCCGCAGCATCGATCCGAGCTCAACTCCGCTCTCAATCTGCGCCCTTGTTTCGGAGTAGATGCGGTTGGCGACAAGCGCCGAACTGATGCCGTGGCCGGAAACGTCGCAGACAACAACATCCAAACGGTCGTCGCTCGGAATCACAATCCCATAATCTCCCCCAATAGATGACGCTGGTTGGTAGTGCGCTTCGACACAAACTCCACCCCACGTGAGACTTTTCGGCGCGAGACTCTGTTGCACCCGTTCGGCGAGTTGCAGCTCTTGCTCCATTTGGTGTTGACGCTCCAGCAGCAAGACATTGGTTTGACTTAATTCCGCTTGAATGCGTTTCTGCTCGCTGATGTCGGTAGCGGTAATAATTCCGTAAGCCCGGCCATCGCCGCCATGCACAAGGCGGGATGTAACCGCGACGGGCAGGCGCCCGCCATCGGTTTGCGGTATGTAGAATTCATATCGAGCCCGTCCCTGGGCCTCACGGCGAGTGATGAACTCTTGCAACCTACCGACTTCGTCTGGCGGATATAAATCCATGACGGATCGGCCCAGAATGCCGTCGGCGGACATTTTGCTCATTTCCAAAAACATGGAGTTTGCAAAGACGATATGCCTGTCCTCGTCACTGATAATCACGCCCTGGTTGAGCGTTTCAAGAACGCTTCCCACGTGATTGAGCCATTGATTCTGTGTTGAGGACATCAGATCTCTCCGCCCGCTATGCGAGTTCGACGTTTGTTTCGCGCCCTATCGAACGAGCAGTATCTAACTGCACTCGGCCGCTGGATAATTACTGTCAGCGGATTGTTCGAAGTTGCTGTCCTCCGCAGGCCGAAATATTCCGTGCTTCTTCATCCGTGCGATCAATGTGGTGCGTTTCATTCCCAACCGCGCAGCGGCACCATAAGGTCCGCCGACTAACCATCCTGTGGCTTCTAATGCTCCCAAGATCAGAGTGCGCTCGGACTCCTTGAGCGTTGTGCTCGGAGGAAACCCGATAACTGCAGGAGAGCGAGATGGACGTAGAAGATTGGGAAGCAAACCTTCATCCGATAGTATTACGGCGCGTTCGATCACGTTCTGAAGTTCTCGAATGTTTCCAGGCCACGAATAGGATTTGCAAGCATTCACGAATTCCTCTGGAATGGTGTGTAACCACTTCCCCATTCGACGGCAAAAGAGTTCAACGTAGTGTTCCACCAGTGGAGCAATGTCTTCGCGTCGATCCCGCAGGGGCGGCAGCGTGATCGGAAAGACATTCAGGCGATAGTACAAGTCGCTGCGAAACTCGCTACGTTTCACCATTCGTTGAAGGTCCCGGTGTGTCGCGGCGACGAGGCGTACATCGACGCGATGAGTACGCCCACTTCCGAGACGTTCGAATTCCTGTTCCTGCAGAACACGTAGCAGCTTGGGCTGCAATGCGAGTGGTATGTCGCCGACTTCATCAAGAAATAGGGTTCCTTTGTCGGCCAATTCAAAGCGACCAACTTTCTGTGAGATCGCGCCTGTAAAAGCGCCCCGCTCATGGCCAAAGAGCTCACTCTCGAGCAAGTCAAAGGGAATGGCCGCACAGTTCAGCTTGATCAAAGGGTGGCCGCTGCGAGTGCTCGCGTTGTGGATCGCGTGAGCGATGAGTTCCTTGCCAGTGCCGGTCTCTCCCTGAATGAGAACAGTCGCGTCGGTCGCCGCAACCCGCTCGGCTTGCTCTAGCACGACTCTCAGAGCCGGGCTGTTGCCAATGATCTGCTCGAACCTGCGGACCCGACGGTCTTGATCAGTCAGCATCATTGATTTGAGTCCCAAAGCCCAATCGTCTTCGCGTGTTCCTCGACAGCGGCATGAACCGTTTCGAGTAAGACTGCGTTGTCAAAAGGTTTCGTCAAGAACTCCACTGCCCCGTCACGCATGGCCTGGATCCGCATCTTGGCATCTCCATGCGCCGTGATGAAAATGATCGGTATGCGGCATCGGTCCGCCTTGAGCTTAGCTTGCAGTTCAATGCCGGACATTCCCGGCATCCGAATGTCAGCGATCAGGCAGCCCGCCGTGTGTTGGGCGCCGGAATCCAGGAATTGTTCCGCGGAGCCGAAGCAGAGCGTGGATAGCCCCTCTGATTCGATCAGATCTTGCAGGGCGCTCTGAACGGACTGGTCGTCGTCAACGATGGCTATGAGTCTTGAGCTTTGGTCGCTGCTCATGCGCGAAGCCTAACCGCATTCGCAACGGCTGCACAATTGGCTCTTAGTAGCGCACACTACCACTTTGGTGGTAGTCGACTAGAAGTGAAGGGGGAGGAATAGCCGGACGGCTCTAGATCAGGACGGGCTTATTTGCGAGGAGGGAGTTTGAGCTTGTCGGCTATGCGGACCAAATCAACTACCGATCCGGCCTGCATCTTATGCATGACGTTGCCTCGGTGGACCTTTACTGTGGCCTCGCTGGCTCCAATTTCAGAGGCAATCTGCTTATTGAGCAGCCCGGCGACCACCAGAATCATTACCTCTTGCTCTCGCGCAGTCAATGAGTGGTGGCGCTTCTGCAGATCGTGGATTTCGGCCTGTTGTTGTTGGGCGATGCGGTCACGCTCGAGGGCCTGCTGAATTGCGTCCAGCAGATCCTGGTCCCTGAAAGGTTTTGTCAGAAATTCCACGGCACCCGACTTTAACGCCCTGACAGACATGGGAATGTCTCCGTGCGCCGTGACGAAGATGATGGGGATTTGCGTGCCGGCCTCGGCCAACCGGCGCTGAAAATCGAGTCCACTCATCTGAGGCAGTCTTACATCGAGAACTAAACAGCTCGGACGGCCGATCTGTCTCGTGCCAAGAAACTCCTCACCAGTTGCAAACGATTCAGCGCGCAGCCCAACGGACTCGACGAGGTCGTGGATCGCCTGACGCACGCCTCGGTCATCATCGATGATGAAGACCGTGGGAGCGGCTGGGGATTTCATGCATCTGCCTCGATTCTGGCGGGAAGAGTGAAATGAAAAGTTGCGCCTGCCTCCTGATTGGCGGTGGCCCACACTCGGCCACCGTGAGCCTCCACGATCGAGCGGGTTATGGCCAAACCCATGCCCGTACCCTGTGGTTTCGTGGTATGGAAGGCGTCAAAAATCCGCTCAGTATTTTCCGCCGGCAATCCTACGCCGGTATCGCTGATCGAGACGATTAGCTGACCTTCAGGAGTTAGCCGAGATCTAATCGTCAACTTGCCCCCAGTGTCTTTCATGGCGTCAATCGCATTCAGCATCAGGTTCATGAACACCTGTTGAAGTTGCACTCGGTCAGCTAAGACGTTAGGGATATCTTCGAGCAGCTCGGAATGGATTTTTATGGAGTGACGAACCGCTTCTTTCCTCAGCAGAGCGGTCATTTCTCGAATGATCTCTTTGACGCCGACCATCTCGCGCTTCGGGGGCATGCCTTTTTTGTAGAAGGACCGCAAACGATTGATCACATCGGCCGCGCGGTTTCCGTCTTGCTCAATTCTAGCTGCGGCTGCACGCGCCCTTTCGAGGTCCGGTGGATCGCGCGCAAGCCATCGCAAACACGCGTTGGCACTGGTGATTGAGGCGGCTATGGGCTGCCTGATTTCGTGCGCCAACGCGGCCGCCAATTCTCCCATCATGTTGACGCGATTGATGTGTGCGAGATCGGCCTCTAACTGCCGCAGCTTTTCGCGTTCCTCTTCGGCGCGCTTTCGTTCGGTTATATCCATGGTGATACCGACGTACTCACCAATTTCTTGAGAAGGATTGTGATGTCCTATGCCACGCAGGAATCTGATAGTGCCGTCGGTACGGCGAATCCGAAACTCGACGTCATAATCCGCGCCTTCGCGGATCGCATTCTCAAGTCTTGCTCTTAAGGCCACTTCGTCTTCTGCGAGGATCGCGTTGTAGAAACGGTCGAACGGAATCGCACCTTGGCTGGGATCGAAACCATATAGGCGCACGTTTTCTTCCGATGAATGAAGTATCTCCCGTGTGAGCAGATTGCATGCCCAGCTGCCAGTGTGAGTGAGGCTTTGCGCCTCTGTGAGGTATGCACGCTCCCGTCGCAATTCCTGTGTCAGTAGCTCATGCTCGGTGACGTCGATTGTCGTACCGTGAAACGCTTTGAAAACTCCACCTTCAAAAACCGGAACACCTACGCAGCGAACGTATCGTATCTCACCGTCTGGTCGAACAATCCGGTTCGTCACGTCACAGACACAGCGCTGTTCATGCATCACCCTGATGGTTTCCGCCATCGAGGCTCGGTCGTCAGGGTGGACGGCGGCCAGATACTGCTCAAGGTTCGGAGGCCCGTTCTGCGGGTCAAGGCCGAAAATTTTGTATACCTCGTCAGACCAATAGATACCCAAACCGTCAGACCAACGGATACCCAAATCGTCTGACGCCCAGCTCCCCATATGAGCGAGGCGCTGTCCTTCGCTGAGATAAAACTGGCTTTGCTTCAGGGCTTCCTCGGCGCGCTTGCGGTCCGTGATGTCTTGGACCGTACCAAACATTTCATACGGTCGGCCCGAGGCGTCTCTTTTTATTGTGCCCAAACCGTGGACAGTGCGGACTTCGCCGTCGGGACGAACGACACGATGTTCAGCGACAGGGCGCGCTTCACTATGAAGCGCCTCCTCAGCTGCGCGAAAAACAAACTCGCGATCTTCGGGATGGATCATGTCGCGAATCAGCGCCATGTCTATGGGGCCCTCCTGCGGACTCAGCCCATAGATCCGGTACAACTCGTCAGACCAGATCACGCGATTCTCGATGAGGTTCCAATAATAGTGGCCAACGTTGGCAATGCGCTGAGCTTCTTCAAGCCTGGCGTTGCTTTCCTGTAGCTTCCGCGAACTCTCCTGCAATGCTTCCTCTGTACGCTTGCGCTCAGTAATGTCTTGAATGGTGCCGAACAATTTATAGGGTCGTCCGGATGCGTCTCTTTTTGTATCGCCCGGCAAGGAGCTCCAGCGCTCGGACGTCAGGCTAGAGACTGTCCGGACTTCGCCGCTGGGCCGAACGATCCGAAATTCGGCGTTGGGGCGTTCTCCAGCAACGAGGTCTTGGTCAACTCCCTGATAAAGAGGCTCGCGATCTTCAGGGTGGACCATCGAGCGTACAGTCGCTAAGTCAATAGGACGTCCCTGCGGACTTAATCCAAAAATGCGGTAGGTTTCATCCGACCAGACCACTACATCCGTCTCGAGATCCCATTCCCAGTGGCCGACGCTCGCGACGCGTTGCGCCTCCTCGAGTCTGGCTTTGCTCTCCTGTAGGTCTCGTGATAACTCCGCCAGTGTCTTTTGCACATCCTCATTGGCCATTATGAGTACCTTGCGCTACTTCTGTGAGTCAGCCTAGAACAACTTATCCCGTAGCTCTTCCAGCTTCAAGCTCTAGCAGCCGTCCAGACCTCTGGAAGTTGCACCGCAATTGCCATCCAGTTTGAAGCAATCGAATCGCCGGTTCGCCGTCGTACGAAGACTCCGCCCGATTTCGGGAAAGTATTGATCTGCGTGAGGTGTCAAAAATTTGACACTGACCACGCCGCATCACACTCCAGCATGTCTCTTCCGGCACCAAGCGTTCAATATGCAGCGATTTAGCGCATCTGTCACTGGAATTGGAGTTGCATCGTTACGTTAACGGTCGGATCACACGCGACGCCACTTGTTTTGACTCTGGAAGTCCGGGAGAGTGCAATGCAAACAATCACGACGCACTACATCAATGGAACATTTGTGGAATCCCACGGCAGCGAGGTGATGAACATCATCAAGCCAACCAACCGTCAGGTAATCGCCCGTGTAACCATGGCCGATGAACAAGACACGAAGCGCGCAATCGCCGCAGCGAAGAGCGCATTCATTACCTTCGGCCGCTCGACCAGGGAAGAGCGCAGACAGATTCTGCGCCGACTGCATCAGGCGGCTTCTGCGCGCGTTGACAAGCTAACAGCGGCAATGGTCGAGGAATATGGGGGTGTCGTCCAGTTCGCTGGCTTCATCGTGCAAACCGGGGTTAGCGCATTTCTGGCAGCCGAGCAAGCACTCCAGGAGTTGCCACTGACTCGCAACTGGGGCAAGACGACGGTCACACTGGAGCCAGTCGGTGTAGCTGGTCTAATAACGGCCTGGAACGCAAACACGCTCTTCATTTGCTTAAAACTCGCCTCAGCCGTCGCCGCCGGTTGTACGGTCGTCATAAAGCCCAGCGAATTAAGCTCGTTGCAAACTCAAGTCTTAGTCGAGGCGCTGCACGAAGCCAATCTCCCGAAGGGCTTGCTGAATGTGGTTACCGGGCGAGGTAATGTCGTCGGCGCCGAACTCGTACGCAATCCGGATGTCGACAAAATCTCTTTCACAGGTTCCGTGGGCGTTGGCAAATCGATCATGCGCGACGGGGCGGAAACCATGAAACGCATGACCCTCGAATTGGGCGGCAAGTCACCCACGATTGTGCTGGACGATGCCGTTCTTGGCCAGGCCATCCCCTCGGCTCTCGTCATGGCTTTTATGAACAGTGGTCAAGCGTGTGCCGCAGGGACTCGGCTTCTGGTGCCCAAGAGTAGACTTGACGCAGTCCAGCGTGCAATCCTCGACGCGATGCCCGCCTTCCCAGCTGGTGACCCCGCTGATCCAAAGACGGCTGTGGGACCGATGGTGTCCCAGGCGCAGTACGACCGAGTGCAATCCTACATCCGCAAGGGTATCGAAGAGGGCGCGGAAGTGCTCGTCGGAGGCGAGGGGCACCCGAAAGGACTCGAAGAGGGTTACTTCGTGAGACCCACGGTGTTTGTCAACGTAAAGAACGACATGACAATCGCCAAAGAAGAGATTTTCGGCCCCGTGCTCTCCGTAATCGCTTATGCATCGGAAGACGAAGCGGTTAAGATCGCCAACGACTCTGAATATGGCCTCCACGCGGCGGTCCTTGGCACCGACCTTCAGCGCGCACGTCGTATCGCATCTCAGATACGGTCAGGTCGCGTTGTAATCAATAACATGACGGATGATCCGCAGGCGCCATGGGGCGGGTTCAAATACTCAGGCGTCGGCCGTGAATATGGCCGCTACGGAATCGAGGCGTTTCTCGAACCACGAGCCATCCTCGAGTAACCGCTCCTGCCGGGCACGAACGAGCGAACAAGGAGATCAACCTATGAGCAGACACGTCGCCATCTCCCCAAGTGAAGTCGCCGACCGCCTCGCGATCCGGGAGCTCGTCGAAGCCTACGCACAGTGCGCCGATCGTCGTGATGCGAAAGGTCAGATGTCTCTCTTTACGCTTGACACGCACTTCGTGGTGTTCATGAATGCCAAAGATCCGACGCCCTCCCAAGAACTCCACTCGCGCGAGGCGCTCGCTCCCGTCTTCGCAGATTTGAACAAGTACGACGCCACTACCCACTTCGTCGGACAGAGCACGATCTTCACGCTCACGTCCGACCGAGCCACCGGCGAAGTTTACTGCCTGGCGCACCACGTCACTGTCGACGGAGGAAAGCGGCGCTTGATGCTCGCATCACTGCGTTACCTCGACACGTTCGTCAAGTTGGACGGCGCATGGCTTTTTTCGGAGCGTCTCCTTTACGTCGACTGGCTGGAGGAGCGAGCGCTTTCATGACGCCGATGAGTCAGAAGCGTCTTCTGCTCGTGGGTGCGACTGGAATGGTCGGCGGATATGCCCTTCGCTACTCACTCGAGAACGCCGCCGTTGGAAGAGTGACTGCTATCGTGCGCCGGAAGCTAGGCACTTCACATCCAAAGCTGCAAGAAATTTTGCATCCTGACTTCGCCGACTGCTCCTCACTCTCGCAAGCGCTTTCGGGTCAGGACGCTGTAGTCTTCTGTCTTGGCACCTATACCGGAGTGGTGTCCGACGCCGAACTCCACCGGGTAACCGTGGACTACACAATCGAGTTCGCGCGAGTTCTGCGCGGCAGCAGCCCCAACGCGGCTTTCTCATTCTTGAGCGGAAGCGGTGCGGACCCGACGGGAAAAAGTAGGATCGCCTTCGCGCGATACAAGGGAGAGGCCGAGAACGCACTCCTCGCGGCCGGGTTCCCGAGTGTTTACCTCTTCCGGCCCGCGTACATCTACCCCGTGGAGCCGCGGAAGGAACCGAATTTCAGCTATCGCCTTTTGCGCGCCATCTACCCTGCGTTTCAATTGCTGTTTCCAAACCAGGTGATTCGGTCCGACGACTTGGCTCGTGCGATGGTGGACGTCGCGGTCCAACGAACTGACTGCGGAGGAAAGGTTTTCGAGAACCGCGACATCCGAGCCATGGTCAAACGGATTCATCCCGCCAGAGGGTGACCCTGGGCCTTGGTCGCTGGAACAGAGTGAATTGGGAGGCAGGGAATTCATGGACTTAAAATGGCTTAAAGCAAGGGGGAACTGGTCCCACATCTGCAGCAAACGCGATCTCGCGAGAGTAAGAACTCACACGTTACCGATGACCGTTCTATGGCTGGTTGTGTTTTGCGCCTTCCCCTCGGCAAACTGTGCCCAAGTTCCGGTGTACGAAGTCACGCCCGTAGAAAGCACCATCAAATTTGGTGTCGACTCTTCAGTTTCCATCAAAGGTACCTTCGACAAATGGAGCGCCACCATAAAGTTTTCCTCCACGGATGTGCGGAGCGGCGTCTTGGACATCGAGATCCAAGCTGACAGCGTGGACACCGGGAGCGGTCTGAAAAACAACAAATTGAAGGGCAAGGACTTCTTCGACGTGAAAGACTCTCCCATCATCACCTTCAAATCCACTAAAGTCGTTCAGACCGGCCCAAACACATTCGACCTAGAAGGCGACTTCACCATTCGCGGCGTCACGAAAACCGAAAAACTCACGCTTACGTCTACCGGCAAGGGATCAACCTCGGGAAGCATCGACGGCACTATGGCTTTCGATCGCAAGGACTACGGGATGAACAAGGGCATCCCCTTCATCAAGATCGCCAACCGTGTCGAAGTAAATGTCAGCCTGAAATGGAAATGGACCGGCGGACCTCCGCTGGTTTTCCAACAATAGTTCGAAATTCGACAACACCGAAACTGAAGCGCGCAGGACCTCGGTGAGTTGGTCACGACGCACGGGCTGAGGAGCGAGGAACGGCGGAGTGAATACGGTGGCGCTACTTCTTCGCAAGAAAGAGGCTTTTTGGGCGAATCGTGCCTAGTCCCTATTCCGTAAAGAAGACCTCATCAATTCTACTGAGCGGCGGCTTTCAGTTTTGCTGTCCTGCGTAGTGCGGCTCGCGCATGAAACAGTCGCGCCTTCGCTGCCGCGACGGAGATCCCGAGTGCTTCGGCAATTTCATGCAGGGAACACTCCTGCAAGTCATGAAGTTCGACAACATTCCGAAGTGTTGGCCGCAGCTTTGCGATTGCGTCTCTCAAGGCTGCCTCCTGCTCGGTTCTTGCGCAAATCTCCTCTGGATTTGGCACACAGCCCCTTGGTTCAACCGCGTCTGCGATGTCTTCCACCCCAACTTCCCGCGAGACGCGATTCTTGCGGATTTTCATCAGCGAGGCATTAATAGCGATGCGAGTCAGCCATGTTGAGAATCTTGCCCTTTCGTCAAACCTCTTGAGGTGAACGTAGGCACTGAGAAAACTCTCTTGAACCGCATCCTGGGCATCCTCACGATGTCGAGTGATGCGATGAGCGACCCGAAACATCCTTTCGCGATGACGTTCGTGAAGCTCGTCAAAGAAACTTCCGTGGCCCATCTTGGCGCCCGCGACGAGCGCCTCGTCGCTCATAAATTGGGCAGCGTCGGGAGTGAAATTCCGGCTGCCTCCGTGATGCTCTGAAATTACTCGCGCGGCGGACATCGTAGTCTCCTTTGCACTCTTTCCTTTGAGTTAGGATTGCAAGTGTGATTCCAAGATTAGCGGTGGCCGTCTTGCTCTGAATCGCAGACTAACAAGCACTTACCCGACGAGATGTATGTTTATATGCGACGTGGAATGGTCAGTGTCCACCCATTGACGGACGCGACAGTCTTAAATCAGACCTGAGTGTGTGCACGTCTCCTAGAACACCAAAATACAAAAGGGGGAATCGTTCGAACCATCCGGCGGATGGCGCCAGGCCAGCGTGGGGATCGTGTCGATCGATCACCTGTCAGGCAGCGATCCTCATCGTTAGCACCCTTGAAGGAAGCTTGATGGTCAGCCGACTCCAACGGAAGGACGACTCGAGAGAAGTTAGGGTGCTGCACAGTTATTGGACAGCGCCAGCGGGGGCTAGAACGTCTGCTTCGGGCGCAGGAGACCTTAAATACGCACAAACGAGGGGCGCTTACTGGAGCCTTTCAGTTTCCCAAATCCCGACTTCAGGACGGACTTATACGACTCATGTCTATATGCATATATGTGTATGCAGACTTGAGGAGTGTGACGCGGACCGGGGCCAAGCGAGACGCCTCGCTGGCGGAATAACAGACGCTTCCTCAAAGCGTGAGCATCTCCTTCAAAACCAAATGATCTGTCCCCCGCAATGTGCTTGAGGATGCCCCGCAGTGAAGAAATCCTCGGGCCTGAGCAGCCTCTTCCGCATTAACTTGGAAAAAAAGGACATCATTTCACGGTGTTTTGGAAAATAGGAAAGACGTTGGAAGCGGCGTAAGTCTTTTAGAATCTGGAGCGGCCTATCGGAATCGAACCGACACCTGAACCTTGGCAAGGTTCCGTACTACCACTATACTAAGGCCGCTCAACGACCTTCTTTTTATAACATGCCCGACCGGCAGCGACAAGCCTCCGCCGCGAAAGGCCACCAAGAATCGTCACTGCATAACGAACGGTAATCAGGAAACCTGGGTAATGCGGGCGGACTTCACCACCGGCGAGCGCCGCTGGCGTGCCGCGAAACGCTCCGCTTTGTCCTTGTCGGTATACACGCGGCCGAACTTCTCGCCATCGGCGTAGTAAACGCTCACGAGGAAGTGATGATGTTTGCGGCGGCGATCTTTGTCAAAAGTAGACTTCCCTCTTCGGGCGTCCTTTTTCGTTCCATTCTTTGTCACGGTAACCATCCCTGTCTCTGAAGGATCAGCACGGCACTATCTCAGGGAAGCCGGCGCCGCGCAAGTACCGGGGAAGATAGTAACACGCGGTTCATTACAGCAAGAAAAGAGAAAAACGAAAATGATGAAGGGAGTCTGAATCGAGCATACTAGGTCACGTTCCTTGCTACTACTGCTGTAATTGCATTCATGAGTAAGCGCGCGATTCGACAAAACAGGCCGCGATTCCGGGTTGGAATCACGGCGTCGGCCCGGGCCAGTTCTAGCCAAAAGCTGTATTCCTGGCCAGGAGGCCAGCCGGGCCCACAGGCCAATTTGTCTTAAATTGCGACAGGAAATCGTTGCAGCCCATGAAACATTTTCCGACTTTGTTCGTCTTTATAGGTGAGGAGAAGATAAGCTGAATGTGGCGGAGAATAACAATGATGACCACAGTCCCGAAACAACCGCCCGTTGTAGAAGACCTGCGAAATCATTCGCAGGAACAGATCGCAGAATTGCGTCAGCTTCTCGCAGTGGGTGCGCCGTCGCGGCCAGATCCGCGCCGGCCTGGTTTCTATGAAGTACAAGGCCTTGCGAACACGTACTACGTGTTCAAATACCCGAGCGGAGCGAAAGTGCTGCTGCTCGGGGTGTGGGAACGCGACCCTGTCGCTGAAATGGTGGCGTGTACCTGCACAGCTGCGTAAATTTCCTTCTCGCTGTACCTTGAGAATGAGCACATATAAAGACGCCCCGGTTACGACCGGGGCGTCTTTTTTTGGTCTTCCTCGAGCTCCAATGCCACAGAATTAATGCAGTAGCGCAATCCCGTAGGTTGCGGACCATCGTCGAAAACATGACCTAGATGGGCTTCACACCGGCTGCATTTGACTTCCGTTCGCCGCATGCCATGGGTGGTATCAATTTCAGCTTCCACGGCGGCTTCATTGGCCGGGGAGTGGAAACTGGGCCATCCAGAGCCCGAGTGGTATTTTGTTTCAGAACGAAACAACGGTTGGCCGCAGCAAACACACTTGTAGGTTCCGGGCGTATCTGTATCCTCATACTCGCCGGTGAAGGGTGGCTCGGTCCCCTTCTTTCTCGTCACAAAATATTGATTCTGCGTGAGTTGTTTCTTCCAGGTGGAATCGTCCTTGCGCATCTTGTTTTCCATGGCCAGCCCTCCGTCGCGGTTCACGATGATACACCCTGTGCAGTATCAGATTCAGCGCAGAGGCTTGACGTTTCACCTGCCAGCCTCAATATTGGTAATCGTAAGAGCACTCAGCGAAAGCTACTATGCCAGAAGCCGCTGTGTAAAAAACGCAAGCAGAAATACTGTAATGCGCGAGGATGGCTGACTGGATCTAGCGGCGGAAGGCCGAATCACTGCGATTCGCTGCGTATTTGGCGTTTTGGAGTGCGCCTTTAACCCAAAAGACATGAATCTCGTTCTTACTGGGATTGACTTGGCACTTGACCAGGACTCTTTGCCCCTCAAGTCCCTGCATCACGCCGGGGTTGCTCACCGCCCAGATATCATCTGCCTCGCTGACTAGCGATTTCCCGTCAGCACTAATCAGTCCTGTAATAGTGACGGCTTTCGCGGAAGACTTTCCAGCGGTTAAATCCGAGTGTTTCGACTCTGCAGCTTTCGATGAGTGTTGGGCCAGGGAAGTGGCAGGGAGGAGTACCAAGAGCGCGAGAAAGACAAACAGCGGCTTTTTCATCGTGCACCCCCTTATATTCAAAGAACGGATGCCTCAGTGTGGCCATCATAAAACCATAAACTCCAGGGTCAAACGGGAAATACCGATAGTTGAAATTCAAATAATCGATTGCTCCTGAGGAAGCTTTCCGTTGACTCAGGACGGCATTTCCTTTAAGTTCAAGTTTCGCAATGAATCGCACGCAGACAGCTCGGGCCCATCGCCGCCATCATCACCACGGCCACGCGCCGCGCCCGCTGAGGTGTGCATAGCGATTCGCTAAACAAAGCACTCATCAGCCCGCTGGCGCAACAAGCCCCAGCGGGATTTTTATTTTTGCCGCCGGATTTCAGGAGGCTGTAACGTGGAAATCGACTTTCAAAAAGGGAGCGGGGTGGTGCCCGCCATTATTCAGGACGAGCGCAGCGGCGATGTGTTGATGCTCGGCTTCATGAATTCCGAATCGCTGGCGGAAACGCAACGCACCGGCGAAGTTGTATTTTTCAGCCGCTCGCGGAACAAGCTCTGGAAAAAGGGCGAATCCAGCGGCCACGTTTTAAAAGTGCGCGAAATACGAGTGGATTGCGACGCGGACACGCTCTTGGTGCGCGTCGAAACGGTGGGGCCGGGCGTCTGCCACGAAGGTTATCGGAGCTGCTTCTTTCGAAAGGTGGAAGCGGACGGAGGCGGACGGGTCATCGCTAAGCGCACGTTTGAACCGGCAAAAGTATACGGACAGGAGAAACCCGAATGAGCCGGCTGAAGCTGGGAATTCCGAAAGGAAGCCTGCAGGAAGCGACGCTTGAGCTTTTTGCGCGCGCCGGCTGGAAGATTACGCTGAGCTCACGGAGTTACGTCCCAGCCATTGATGATGAGGAGATCGAATGTCTCATGGTGCGAGCGCAGGAGATGGCGCGCTACGTGGAATCCGGAGCCCTGGACGCCGGAATTACCGGCCACGATTGGGTGGTGGAAACGGGCGCTGCGGTCGAGGAATTGTCGGAGCTGGTCTATGCCAAACAACGGCTGGCGCGCGTGCGCTGGGTGCTGGCGGTGCCGGAAGATTCACCGATTCGCGAACCGCGCGCTCTAGAGGGCAAAGTGATTGCCACCGAGGTCGTACGGATTACGGAAAATTATCTTGCCAGGCACGGCGTGAAGGCCCGCGTGGAGTTCTCCTGGGGCGCCACGGAGGTCAAAGTGCCGCAACTGGCGGACGCGATTGTAGAAGTGACCGAGACAGGCTCTTCCCTCCGGGCGAATCGGCTGCGCATCGTCGATACGGTTTTGGAATCGGCAACGGTGTTCATCATGAACCGCACCGCTGCTGCCGATGCCTGGAAGCGAGAGAAAGCCGAGAATCTGATTCTGATGCTGCAAGGAGCGATTGCAGCTGCGAGCAGAGTCGGCCTCCTTCTGAATGTCCACCGGGATGATCTGCCGGCTGTGCTGGCCGTTCTCCCCGCGCTCAAGAAGCCTACGATTTCGACCCTGAGTGACCCGGAGTGGGTCGCCGTTAATACCATCATCGAAGAAGCGGTGGTACGGCAGATTTTGCCAAAGCTCAAAGCTGCCAAGGCCCAGGGGATCGTCGAATATCCCTTGAACAAGATCGTGCTGTGATGCGGATCATCAAGCTCACGCCTCGCATTGAAAAATGGCTGCTTGCCCGCCGCGCCCAGCAGGATGACGAAGCGCGCTCCGTGGCTGCGGAGATTGTTGCGGACGTCCGCAAACGCGGTGATGCCGCGCTCTTTGCCTGGACGAAAAAACTGGACCACGTGGATCTCGGGCGCGAAGGCGTGTGGATTGCCAGGAAGGAAATTCGCTCCGCGGTACGGCACGTGAGTCCCACATTCCTGAGCGCGATTAAGAGAGCTGCCGAGAATGTCCGCCAAGTTGCCGAAAAACAGCTGCCTCGCCCATGGTCCATCCAATCCGAGCCAGGGGTCAGGATCAGCCAGCGCGTATCTGCGATTGAATCGATCGGCTGCTACGTTCCTGGAGGCCACTTCTCTCTCGTCTCAACGCTCGTCATGACCGCCGTTCCGGCCCAAGTGGCCGGCGTTTCGCGGATCGTAGCGGTCTGCCCCGCGCCAAATCCCGAATTTCTCGCGGCCGCAAGATTGCTCGGCATTGTTGAAATTGCCCGTATCGGTGGTGCACAAGCGATCGCTACCCTGGCTTACGGCACAAAACTAATTCCACGCGTTGAAAAGATTTTCGGCCCTGGCAACAAATATGTCACCGCCGCCAAACAACTGGTTAGCGGGGATTGCGCGGTTGATCTGCCCGCGGGGCCGACTGAAGCAATTGTCCTGGCCGTCCAAGGCAACGCGCACTGGATTGCCGCCGACCTGCTCGCCCAGGCCGAACACGCCAAGGATGCAGCCAGCTTCTTCGTCACCACTTCGCGGTCCTTCGCCCGCGAAGTGCAGCGCGAAATCTCCTGGCAACTCGGAGAACTACCGTTCGGGATGGCGCGTGTCTCCACGGAAATTGCCGGCGCGATTTTTGTTGCCGATTCTCTTGAGCAAGCTTGCGAATTCATTAATCGCTTTGCTCCCGAGCATCTCAGCCTGCCAGAGAACGCAGATAAACTGTTACGCAAAATCAATTCAGCCGGTACTGTCTTTCTCGGACCGTGGGCCGCACAGCCGCTGGGGGATTATGCGACCGGCAGCAATCACGTCCTCCCGACGCGTGGTTGGGCACGCAGGCGCGGTGGCCTTTCGGCCGCTGACTTTGTGAAATGCATCAGCGTGCAGACCATCACGCGCCGTGGTTTTCTCCGGCTCGCCGACACGGTGGAAACTCTGGCAGAATCCGAAGGCTTGATGGCACACCGCAATGCCGTGAGGGTCCGCCGATGAAAATTCATTTGCCAGTGCGCAAGGCGATTTTGAATCGGCGCACGTACGAAGCGCCCGCCGAAGGGCGCTCTGATAAACTGCGCCTCGACTTCAACGAGAACACTTCGGGCTGCTCGCCGGCGGTACGGCGCGCTCTCGCCAAGCTCACCACGAAGCAACTGGCGATGTATCCGGAATATGAGGCGCCCACGCGGCACATCGCCCGTTACTTCGGGGTCCTCCCCGAAGAATTGCTGCTCACCAACGGCGGTGACGACGCGCTGCGTGTTTTCTTCGACACTTTCGTCGAGTCCGGTAGCAGCATCTTGATTTGTGAACCCACATTTCCGATGTACCGCTATTACGCGGAGATTTACGCCGCCCGAATTTCTGTCCTACGGTACGGGAGTGAAATGGAATTCCCTCTAGAGGGCGTTATCGCCGCCTTGCGCAAAAGGCCCCGCGTTCTCTTCATCGCCAATCCCAATAATCCGACGGGAACGTTGCTACAAGAAGAAGAGCTGCGGACAATCCTGAAAGCTGCCACGCACACGGCGGTTGTGATGGATGAGGCCTATGCGGAATTCTCCGGGTTTTCCGCATTGCCATGGATTGGCAACAATCCGCAGTTGTTTGTCGCGAGAACTTTTTCGAAAGTGGCCGGGCTCGCAGCCTTGCGACTCGGCGCTGTGATCGCCCGCGAAGATTCGCTCGCCCTCGTGCGCCGTGCCATGCCGCCCTTCCCCGTGAATCTTGCCGCGCTCGTCGCGGCGGAAGCCGCTATAGACGATAGCGCCACCATGCGAGGCTACGTAAACGAGGTGTTGCGTCTGCGCGCGTGGTTCACCGCGGAATTGCGAAAGCTAAGCGTGAAGGCGTATCCCAGCGCAGGAAATTTTCTTTTGGCAGATTTTGGGCCAAGCGGGCCCGCCCTCTTTCAAAAGCTCGGGAGGCAGGGGATTCTGCTCCGCGACCGCAGCAAGGACATCGGGCCAGGATTTGTGCGCATCACCATCGGCACACAATCCGAAATGCGCCAGTTACTGAAAGCAATTCGAAAGGACTGGAAGACGCCATCCTGAACGTCACCAAGTCAAACGAGCGCATCATGCCACGCACAGCAACCATTCATCGCAAGACCAACGAGACGGACATCCGCCTTAAGTTGAATTTGGACGGACGAGGAAACGCGCGCATCGCCACGGGAATCCGTTTCTTCGACCACATGCTCGAGTTGGTGGCAAGGCACGGCGCGTTCGATCTAGAGGTGAACGCCAGCGGCGACCTCGACGTGGACCAGCATCACACGGTCGAAGATGTCGGCATCACGCTGGGCGAAGCCTTGCAGAGAGCCCTCGGGAGCAAGCGCGGCATTCTGC
>Ga0207032_1041_pt1 | contig 38864 bp, 33 predicted proteins | sample Alteio_BWMinCont_38_FD_153308 | JGI IMG/M metagenome (GOLD analysis project Ga0207032, IMG submission 153308) | Enriched cells from forest soil in Barre Woods Harvard Forest LTER site, Petersham, Massachusetts, United States -... | ecosystem: Environmental > Terrestrial > Soil > Temperate forest >... | reverse complement strand
TTGTTTTTCACGTTCAGTGGCTGCGGGAAGGGAAATATTGTTCCCGTTTGGCTGTCAGTCGCGAAACAGATGTGCCTGGCGTAACCCGGATTGTACGGCTGTCCAATTAAAACATTCATTTTCAGTAGTTTATATGCCTAGGCCCAACGGACTTGTTGATCTGGATAGAATCTCTTGCAGAGGGCCCGAGCAGCTCCTTGGAGTTGGGTGCGACGTCCTTGCCAAGGCTGATGCCCGGCCGAATCAACTTCCGTTCAGGCGAGGATTCGGAGCCAGGAAGGAGGAGTGCATCTAAGGGCGTTCGCACAGCAGTCTGGGATATTTGGTGCCGCGAGAACTCGCTCTCCGAGTTGCGGCTCGCGGGGAGCCCTAGCCGATCGGGGAGCAGCATCTCGCCCCACCGCTGAGTCAAAAGCTATGCGGTCAGGCGATTCGAGTGTCGTATGATTTCCGTGCGCGGAGCTGGAAGCCAAATCAGATTCGCCGGTTCGGGCCGCACGCTAAAACCGAGCGTTTGCAAGTTTTGTCGGTCTGCTGATTGAAGCGGCTATAACACCGGATAGCGAAGGCTGGACCGCCAGCTTTGCAGGTGCTGTCCGGTGGGGTAAATCATCACGGAATGGACGGAATTGCCAAAATGCAGGACCGAGACAATCTTGCGGCTCCTAAGTTGCGAATCGGCATCATGCTGAACTCCCTGACTGCTACCGCTTGGGTCGCCAAGATTGTGGCGGATATACAGGAATCCTCGTTCGCGCAAGTCGTGTTAGTTGTCCGAAATTCATCGCCCAGTGCTGCCGCCAAAAAATCCTGGCGGCAGCGTTTGAAAACCTACTGGACACATAGTTTATTTGAACGCTATCGGCGTTGGGATCGGCAGCGCTATCGGGCAGAACTTGACGCGTTTGAAGAGGTTGATCTCACTGGACTTCTGAAAAACGCCCCCATACTTTCAGTCCTGCCAATCCCAAAAGGATTCGCGGATCGTTTTGCTCCGGAAGACATTGCGCGAATTCGGGAGGCAAACCTCGACGTCCTGTTTCGCTTCGGATTCCGAATTATTCGCGGAGAAATCCTGTCTTGCGCAAAGCATGGAGTTTGGTCCTTTCATCATGCGGACAATAGAGAGTACCGTGGGGCGCCTCCAGGTTTTTGGGAGATGTATGAGAGCAATCCCGTCACAGGTAGCATTCTGCAGATACTCACTGAATCGCTCGATGGTGGGCGGGTGATCTACCGCTCGATTTCAGCGACGGATTTCGGATCGCTCTATATGTCGCTCAACCCGTTGTATTGGAAAACCTCTGAATTCGCAATTCGCCGGTTGCGCGACCTTTACCGGCATGGCTGGGGCTATATCCAGTCGCTTGAAATATTCAGCGAGGCGGACAGCTACAAGAAAGGAATCTATCGCACTCCTCCGACACCAGTCATGTTGCGTTTCCTGGCGCGACTCGCCCTGCGGAAGACCTATCTCCGATGCCGTTCGCTGTTTTTCGGCGAACGCACGCAGTGGTTTATCGCTTATCGGAGAAGAACCGATGCACGCAGCGCGCTAACAGACCGAACGGGGTTCCGCGTGATTCCTTCGCTTCGCGGTCGATTTTACGCGGATCCGTTTTTGTTAAAACGAAACGGTAAGACTTACCTTTTTTTTGAGGATTTCGAGTTTCAAAAAAACCGTGCGGCGATCTCGTACTTCGAAATCGATAACCAAGGGCGGCTGAGCGCGCCACAGAGAGTTCTCGATAATGGGTATCACATGTCCTACCCATTTCTTTTCGAAAGCCAGGAAACTGTATACATGATCCCGGAGACCAGAGCCAGAAAGACAATCGAACTTTACCGTGCAACTGAATTCCCATGCAATTGGGAGCTCGTAAAAACCATAGCCAAGGATGTCCTTGCTGTGGACTCCACTGTTTTCGAACACTCAGGAAAGTTTTGGCTTTTCACAAACATTGCTGTCCCTGGCGGATCCACCTTCGATGAACTTCACTTGTTCTATTCGGATTCTCTAGAAGGTGAATGGACACCTCACCCGAAAAACCCAATCGTCTCGGATGTGCGCCGTGCCCGGCCAGCCGGCGCTCTATTCTTCGAAGGTGGGAAACTCATTCGTCCTGCCCAGGACTGCAGCCTCCGATACGGATACGCACTGACCTTTAACGAAATTGAGGTACTTTCGGAGAGCGACTACAAGGAGAAGCCCTGCAACCGGATAGAACCCGATTGGTGTCCCGGAAGCATTTGCACGCACACCTACAATCGCACGGAAGAATTTGAAGTGCTGGATGGAATGAAGCTAAAGCGCTACCCGCGACTGCTGATGAACCGCATACGCAATGGTGGATGATGGTGAAGTGCTTCGTACTATTCGCCGGCCCCATCTACATCCGCTGCTCTGCGACTAGGTCTTGCCGATGATGGCTTCAATTCGATGAATGATCGGGTGGAATAACCGATAAAAACTTAGGTCATAACGCAGGCTCTCACGCACGCAGCGAAACGTTTCACGGAAATCGCGCGCTTCGTAAAAATAGCGTTGAGCAAGACGCCACATGTTTCTTGCGTATATCGGAGCGATCCGAGTGCTACCTGAATCCGCTAACTTTTTGTGATGCTTACGCAACACCTTCTCGGTATGAGTGAGAACTCTCCCTAAGTTTCCCGTCATCAGGCTGTTCTCAGTCCGAGCATAGATGTAAAGAGGCTCATTTATGTAGGCAAAGGGCCTTCCCTGCTCAATCATGCGAATGTTGATGTCCCAATCCTCGCGAACGGCTAAATCCTCATCGTACATCCCACTCGCAAGGAATGCGGATCTCAGATAGAAAGGGCTTCGCGTGACAAAGTCCTCTTCAAGGATGCCCCATAGCAAGTTGCCGGAGGGAAATTGGGAGCACCTAATGATTCTTTCGTCTCCAATTCTTTTAACTATATCGACAATACACCAAGCGGCGTCTGTGGCACTGAGTTGGTGAACCATTTTTTCCAGCGCTGTTCGATCGAGAGTGTCGTCAGCATCCAGGAAAAGGAGGTACTCACCTTTGGCTTGTCGTGCTGCGATATTCTTGGCGTGCGACGTGCCCCGGTTTTCGTGAAACATATACCGCACCCTAGGATCACTGCGGTAGCGTGAAACAACCAAGGCCGTATTATCCTTCGAACCGTCATCAGAGACGATGATTTCAAAATCCTGAAAAGTTTGCGCGAGCACAGAGTCGATTCCACCGCCAATAGACGCCTCGGCGTTGAAAGCCGGGATAACCACACTCACCAAACTCATCCTCACTCCCCTGTACCAGGCCGGGCAAAACTAAGGCGTAGGTCTGTCGGATCTCGTCAATCATCACACAGATCCAGTTGTTGGAGAGCAACTTACATGCCATTTGCAATTATTCGAGAATACCCATGATCAAGCCCATCAGATTCTTCGAAGCAGCATCCGATGGGTACGGCGAGGTTATCGCGGCAAGGCCGATTCATGCGGGCGGGCAGTAGTGGCAAAAGAATGCCGGGTAGTGCGAAAAGATTTTCCAAACCGCCCGCGTGCGTGCGCCCAGAACCTGTATCTTATTGAAAACACGTTGCTTAATAAATCGGCAAAGGCAGGTCACTTGCCTATAAAACAGTGAGGTACGTTCTCTTCCGTTCGGCCCCAGATTGGTTCTCCAGACGGCCCGATGGTGAGGGTCAAAGTGCTTCCCACATGACTGGAACAGCTGGGACCCCATGAATTTCATGTTCACCAGAGATAGAGAGAAGGGCAATAGCAACGGGGCTGTCTTGCCACCGACGCACATAATAAGTGTCGACGTCGAGGACTATTTCATGGTGGAGGCATTTGCCGGTTCGGTCTCGCGGGATAGTTGGGAGAGTCGGCCTTCACGGGTCGTGATGAGCACTTTGCGTGTTCTCGATCTGTTTGATAAGTACAGCGTAAAGGGAACGTTTTTCTTTGTCGGATGGGTGGCACATAAATTTCCAGACTTAGTGCGAGAAGTACACGCGCGCGGTCACGAGCTCGCCTGCCATAGCTACTGGCATCGGACTGTTTATTCCCAGACGCCAGACGAATTCCGCGAGGATACGCGTGCGGCGATTCGAGCCATTGAGGATGCAGCCGGTGTAAAGGTCTTTGGCTATCGCGCGCCGAGTTGGTCCATCACCAAGGATTGTCTTTGGGCCCTAGAAGTCCTCGCTGAAGAAGGGTTTACCTACGATTCGAGCATCTATCCAATCCACCACGACCTTTATGGGGTGCCAGGCGCACAACGCTTCCCGTACACGCATCGGCTGAAGGACGGCCATTCTTTGCTTGAATTTCCTCCAGCCACCGTACGACTGCTGGGACAGAATCTGCCCTGCGCAGGTGGGGGCTATTTGCGGATATTCCCACTTTCGTACACTCGCTGGGCTTTCCGCAAATTTCAAGAAGAGTACCGCGAGAGTATGGTTGTCTACTTCCATCCATGGGAACTTGATCCAGATCAGCCACGAATCCAGGAAAAATTGAAGTCGCGTCTCCGCCACTATACTAATTTGGACGAAATGACAGGGCGGCTCGAGAACCTATTGCAGGCTTACTCTTTTCAACCCTTCTGGGAACTCGTTGGTGTCGGAAGCGACTTTACTTTGCCAACCACGCCGGAGACTGTGCGGATTGCCGGTGAATAACCGCGTAATACTTGCGAACGGCCCCCAGAGTATGGGGCAGCCCGATTTGCCGAACCATTCGATGGCGGGTTCGGCTTATCCATTCGATGACCAAATTGAGGGACGATCCGTATTGACTTACCATGAAATTCTGCCCTCGCGATCGCAATATCTTTATAGGGTTTCGCAAGCCCCGTTCCAGGAGCATCTCTCTCTGCTGGCTTCGTCAGTCTCGCGGCCAAGCTCTGGGGAGCAATCGACGCTCATTACTTTCGGCGATGGGCATCGGTCCAATTTTGAGCAAGCATTCCCTCTACTCGAGCAATTCGGAATGAAAGCTGAGTTCCTACTTATGGCCAACTCGAATCCAAATGCAACAAAAGGGAGAAAATGTCTTCCACGAGATCCAGTTATCGGCTGGCTAGCGCCGTGATGACTGCGACGTTTGGCAAGCAAATTGATGGAAGATCGCGATCTCAAATGATTCTTGCTTATCACGAGATTGTGCCGGGAGTGGAGTCCTACCGCTACGCAGTGGCCTGTTCTGTCTTGAACGAACACCTGGCACTCATAACAAAACTTGCAACTGAGAATCGAACACCAGCCCCCGCTTCCCGAGTTACATTTGACGATGGCCATCTTTCCAACTATCGCTTCGCTGCTCCGCTGCTTGAAAAGCACGGGATTCGAGGGACCTTCTTCGTCATCGGCAGCAATATCAGCAACAAGCCAAATTACATGACCTGGGAAGAATTGCGGCAGCTTGTCTTTCGAGGGCATGAGGTCCAGTCACACGGATGGTCGCATGTTCCATTGAACCAATGTTCAGAGAACCAGTTGAAAGAGGAACTCGTGCGCTCCAAGAAAACCCTGGAAGACAAGCTTGGGATTTCGGTCGAGTCGCTCTCAGCCGCCCATGGGCGATGGAATGATCATGTTCTAGAGGCTTGTGCAAAAGCCGGGTACAAGCAAGTCTTTCATTCGGATCCATGGGCGAAGCCATGCGAACGGGCTGGAATTCGCTTGGCGGGGCGATTGATTGTTGATCGCAAGATGGATGCGAATAAATTACGGCGCTTGCTTGAGCAGGAATGGAGCGCGATGTTCCTGCTGGGGTTGCGGCGCCATTTGAAAGATGGGCTGAAGAATACCCTGGGCGATCCTCTTTACCATAAACTCTGGTGTCAGATGTCGGGATGGACGGGACCTGTCGAAGTACCGGGGGACGAAGACACCTCTCCGCAACAGGGCTCCTAAGAGAATGCATATGCGCGTTCTTCAACTGATTAGCAGTAAGGGACACTACGGTGCAGAGAGCATGTTGCTGTCCCTATGTGAAGCCCTTAAACCTTTGTCCTGGCGTCCGGTGGTAGGCATGATTCATAACTCGCTCAGACCTAATTTGGAAACGGCCAAGCGCGCAAGAAGCCTTGGATTGGAGGTCGTGGTCTTCGACTGTGCGGGAAGACTCGATTGGAGCGCAGCAAGGAAGATCTGTAATTACTTGCAAGACCAAAAGGTCAATTTAATTCACACCCATGGATACAAAGCCGACATCTACGGGTTTGCAGCTGCACGCGGCCTTCACATTCCAATGATCGCCACGTGCCATAGTTTGCCGAATAGGGAAACGCAAAGCACGGGGCTAGATTACCTTTACGGATTCTTAGATCGATTGGTTCTGCGTAGCTTTGAGAGAGTGGTTGCTGTTTCCAGCGAATTGGCAGATTCTCTTCAGAAACGAGGAATCCAGCAAGAAAGAATTGCGATGATTCACAATGGGGTCCCCATCATGCGGTTTGCGAAAGCGTCGCCAACGTTCAGCGAGGAGATCAATAAGGGGAAACGGACGGTTGTCGGAATGATAGCGCGCCTTGCCCCGGGAAAGAACCCGGACTTGTTCTTGCAGGCTGCGCAGTCTGTCCTGAAGGGATTCCCGAATACTGTCTTTGCCATGATCGGAAACGGTCCAGAACGAAACAAACTCGAGGGATTAGTGCGTAAACTGAAGATCGAAGATAGCGTCGTTTTCGCGGGTGAACGGCACGACATGCCAGAGGTCTACGCCTCGCTGGACATTGTGGTGCTCCCTTCTCTGAGTGAGGGGATGCCCATGTCAATTCTTGAAGCAATGGCAGCGGGAAAACCCATTGTAGCGAGCAGTGTTGGCGCCATTCCCAGTGTTGTTCTCCCTGACCAAACTGGACTGCTCATCGAACCAGGCGACCTTGTTGGCTTGCGCGCAGCGATGGAGAGGCTTCTTTCGGACCCGGAGCTCCGTACGCGCCTTGGGGAAGAGGGTCAAACAATGATCAACCGACATTATTCGGCAGATGTCATGGCTCATAAATACTTGCACGTTTACCAGCGGGTGCTGGATAGACAGGCTGCGGCGTAGATACGGCCTTGGATGGTCAACAAGATGAGCACAAATACAGCTAGCCAAGTAGCGGCCAAGAGCTCGCGCGAACTGAGCCTCGAGCAAAAATCTGTGGTATCAGTGATCATCCCGGTGCTGAATGAGGAGAAGGTAATCGGGCGATGCCTGGAGTCACTGCTGCAAGTGGATTTCCCTCGAGACCAGTTTGAAGTGATTGTTGTTGACAACGGATCTACAGACAGCACCACTCGGGTGGTGCACCAATTCGCACCTTCACTCAACCTAAGGCTGCTCGAAAGAAAAGGAGTGTGCATTGCGGCTCTGCGAAACCTTGGAGCTTCACACGCGCAGAGTCAGATTTTTGCGTTTCTGGACGCAGACTGTCTGGTGCCACGAGAATGGCTTTCTCTTGCCGCTGCGCTCTTCCAAGCTCATCCTGCGGGGGTAATCGGGGGGCATTGTCGCATACCAGATAAGTCCTCGTGGGTGGCTCGAACTTGGTATCCGGAAGAAAGGATCAGCAAACGGGGCGTAGTTCGATATGTCCCATCGGGAGATCTCTTGGTTTCCCGCTCTCAATTCTCTTCTGTGGGGGGATTCGACGAGACATTGGAGACAAATGAAGATTATGAGTTCTGTCAGCGCATCAGCAAAGCTGGATTCCCTGTCCTGGCCTTTCCTGAACTCAATGTTGTACACCTTGGAGTACCCCAGACGGTTTCTGAGTTTTATCGCAGAAATCGTTGGCACGGAAAACACGTTGTAAAGGTCTTTCTGCGTGACATCTCTTCGCTACACAATGTAAAACCAATCCTTTTTGCCTTATATGTCCTGCTGAGCCTTGTAGGAGTCGTTCTTGGCGTGGTCTTTGGCGCTTTTGGAAGGCTTGAACTGTTTGCGGCCTCTCTCTTCGCGACGTTCTTGGGCCCCTTCGTGCTAGCATTGCACGCAGCCGTGTCGCGTCGGCGATTGAGCTCGCTCATTCCTTTGACTGCGTTATTCATGCTCTATGGACTGGCCCGGGCCCGATGTTTAGTGGGAAAGGCTTCGAGTTTTCGCTGGAGGTAAGCGTCGGTTTTCAGACCGGATCCGGGAGTTGCAAATTCTCTTGGCGAAGAGGGCGACGTTCCCTCCCTTTCGTTCATAGGTGTGCTTCTGTGGGCAGGCTCGGCGGCGAATACTGGAGTTCCCTGTTGCCCTAGGCTCGATCCGGCAATACAAGAACATGTTGCCGGAGATGGCCAGTTCAATATGGATGAGCAAGTGCATCGTAAGGATCGAGGCCATCGCAGCCTGTGAAAAAAAGAACTGCGTTATACCTCTGCGAGCGGCGTTGGACGAGGTCGAGCTGTTGATCCGTTACCTCGATGACCTGATTCTTCGCCTCACATCACGCGCTGGCCGCCGCGGGCGTGGATGTGGGTCCTTCAAAACTTCAACGGGTGCTTGATGGGAAAGTGGTCTGACCGCATTTATCGCGTAAGCCCGCTCTGGGTCCAAAGAGCCGGAATCAGCGCATTCGGGTTTTACTGGGCTCGCCGTCGCCTGGGTCCCATTTTCGAGCAGTCATGGCGTGCATACGTCGAGCGGGAGACCTGGGCGCCGGAAAGAATGCGCGAGTATGTAGAAAGCCAACTCCGAGCCCAAGTGCAACGGGCATATCGGGACGTACCTTATTACCGGGAAACCTTTCGCAAGCATGGGGTCTCCGAATCAGTCATTAAGAGTTTTACCTCCGCAGATCTCTCTAGTTTGCCTTTGCTGGACAAATTTTCGGTTCGCCGAAACCCAGCGGGTCTATTAACGGAACAGTCCGCAAAGCATCCGCCCAAGTCTTTTTCAACCAGCGGGACGACAGGAACACCAATTAGAGTATTCCTTGACTCGGCCACGCATCAGCACGTCGTCGGGATACGTGAGGCGAGGTCGCTGCAATGGGCCGGCGTCAGTTACCGAGACTCCCGTTCCATGTTAGGCGGCCGAATGGTCGTTCCCAACTCCCTCAGCAAGGGTCCCTATTGGCGATATAACCCGTGGGAGCGTCAGCTTTATCTTTCGGCTTTCCACATCGGCCCAGGAACCGTGCAGGATTACGTTGGGGCTCTGAACAAGTATAAACCCACAACAATGACCGGATATGCATCCGCTAATTTCTTCCTGGCTCGTTTCATACAAGAGGCTGGATTACAAGTCCATAGTCCAAAAGCAATCATCACGGGCAGCGAGCGCCTCGAGCCGCACATGCGCTCGACCATGGAATCTGTTTTCCGTACACGGGTGTTCGAGGAATACGGCTCAGTCGAAAACTGCGCTCTTGCGACGGAATGCGAACGTGGAGGGATGCATGTCCACCCCGATTTTGGGCTCGTTGAAATTCTGACACCTGAGGGAAAACCGGCCAAACCTGGTGAGTTGGGAGAGCTGGTTGTTACTGGATTTGCAAATGTGAATCAAATCTTCATTCGATATCGCATCGGGGACCTGGCATCTTGGGCTGGTGTGCCTTGCGCCTGCGGACGCGATACTCTGCCCTTACTCTCGAATCTTGTTGGCCGAATCGAAGATACTGTCGTAACACCCGACGGCCGAGAAACTGTTCGCTTTCACGGATTGTTCGTTGATCTTCCCGGTGTATTTGAAGGCCAAGTCATCCAGGAAGATTACGACCGATTTCTGATCAAGGTTGTCCCAACTCCTCTATTCTCTGAAACCGATACCGAATCGATCAAAACTCGCTTGGCAACGCGACTAGGTTCCGAACTCAAGGTTGAAGTTCAAACTGTTGATTCGATCCCCCGTGAGCCTAATGGAAAATTCCGGATGGTCATCAGTCGCATCTCGAGGGGTCAGTCACTGCGCCCAGTGGGTTAGCCCACGTCTGCACGAAAGGGCCACGACTAAACCCATTGAGGCTCTGGCTCACGTTACCGCTAAATCTTTTTCTCGCCTTTGGTTTGTGCGTGAGAATTCTCGCATCCCGCTCAAATTCCACAGCCATGGTCAACTTTTGGGCCCTCTAGCTCGTCCGAATCATTGGACGGCCGTGACCTGCAAGTTGGTGGGAGGACTTGGTCGTACCACCGTGGTCGCACCAGCGAGCTCATAGGCCCCTAGAGATGGCGGGCTGAGACGCGGCGTGCCTGCTATGTCCGCTGCAGCGTTGAGCGCCTTCGATCCAGCTCCAATCACAGGGCTAACCGGTTGCACATGGAAATTGGCGCTTCCATAGGTAATGCTTGGATTCACGAACAGCGGATCTAGGGGGATTGAATTCGTTGCCCATGAAGGCGCTTTGGCGTTTGAGTTCCCGTTGCTGAAGAAGAGATTGTCGCTCCCGACTCTCGCAGGCTGGCTGGATTCTTCATAGATGAAATTCGAGTAAAACTGCCCAGTGGGTTCGGCGTAGAAGATGTTATTGGAAATGTCATAACTGGAGGTACTGTCGCCATACAAATCGATGTCCCCGGCTGGCTGCCCTCCAATACTGCCTCCCGCGTTCAAATAGAACGTGTTGTTCCAAACTTTGGCAGTCATGCCAACATCGCCGAATTGCATGCCGCTATACGTGTATCCCTTGATTGTGTCGCAGGAACCGTTCCCTACAATCAGATTGTTGTAGACGTAGGTAGTGCCGCTACCCACCCATGGTTGCGTGCCCCCGTCGGTACCGTTTATAGCGGCACCTTCCATACAATTGTCAAAGAATTGGTTGTTCGCGACCGTGACGTTCTTGAAGTAATCGTTGATGCCTGCGCAGTCAGCTGGACAGTGGCCGTAAATCTGCATTCCTTTAGTGCTGATGCCAGCTGTACCTTGGTCGTTCCAAAAGCGGTTGTACTGGACGTTGATGTTCGATTGCGTGCCGTAACCGCCATAGTAAAGACCGTAACCTCGTTCGTTGCTGTTCGCCCCATTCGCAACCGACCAATAATTGTAATCATCATTTCCCAGGAAATCGCTGCTGGTGAAGAGTCCTTGGTAGACAACGTTGACGGCTTTGGCTCCGTGGATTTTGTTCCCAACCCAACGCATTCCGTCGCGGGCGTTGTTGTTCTCCAGGTCGATAATGTAATGCGCGAAGTTGCCGCCGCCCGCAAGGTCAAGCTCTGCGATTGTCCACCACGTACTAGCGCCGCCCCTAGCCCCGATTTCTATGCACTCACTTGTGTTGCCAGTGCAGGAAATTGTAGCCGTTTCGCCAGGATACCCAATTAGCGCTTTGGGATTCCCCGATGCTCCGTTACGTCCTGATAGGTCTATGGTGTCGTTATCCGGACCCGTCGGGTCAACAGCAGACCATGTTCCCGCGCGGAAATAGGCAATGTCGCCGTTGGCCATCGTGTTTTTGGCGAAGTAAGCGTCCTTCCAGCAGCTTGAAGGAAAGTGACCGTTGTTCGAATTGTTCCCAGTGGAGATGTTCACACAATAGATCATGCCGCTGCGAACCGTAAATGACACTCCATTCGAGGCGCCGTTGGCAGTGGATACGACAAAAGTTCCAGTCGCGCAGGACGCTCCGAGCTGGACCGCGATTTTCTGATACCACAACCACGAAACGGGAGCCCCTACCACACGCAGGCAACTGACTCCATTCAAAGTTACTGTCGGTGAGGTGCCAAAGTTATTTCCGTATAACGTAACGTAGGCGCCAGCATAACCAGAGACGCTCTCTCCGCCGCTGTTCGGCCCGCTGTCCAAATCGGTAAAGAACAGCCTGGGCGCTGGACTTGTCTGTCCGAACGTTAGCCCTGCGCCACTCAAAAGAACCATCATCGAGAGCAGCGTAAAGCTGGTGAGATTCCAAACGAACAAACGCTTCCTGCGGAGGATACGAATCACTCGAAGCATAGCTTCACCCCATTCGCCATTTTACAAAACGTATAAAAGTTTCGACACGATGACTTCCACACCTGCTCGTCAGATACACCGACGGAGGAACACAGAACGCGTCTTAAGACAGAATGATGGAGACCTAGCAGGTTGTTTCTTGCCAGTCCCATGGGAATCCACCCCAATCACAAGAAGCCCCCCTCAAGTCTTTGCTATCGTAGCAACGTCTCAATCGCACATGCTACTGAACCGGGGTACAAAATTAGAACAGGTGAGAACCTGTACCTTGGGATAGCGTTATCCTGAGTGGCGTGCTCAACGCCGCTATCTGCAGGAGGCGGCACTGACATCCCGACCAGGTACATTATGACTATTTATATTATTAGTATAAATCACTGAGAACGCAGAGTAGTTTCTCCTCTCGGAGTTTCTTCAGGCTGCTTCAAAATCCTTACCGGCTCTTTGACTCCTGGATTTCTTCTTTCGCCTGCGAACTTCTGCGCGGTAGGTTCGCCAAAGAGTCAGGTACAGGAACACGGCCGGCGAGAATCGTCCTGAAGGTCCAATCAGCGAACCCTCCCAGATATTCACACGAGGGATCAGCCAGAGGTCAATATCTGAATTCCATATGCCAAGACTGTTCACGAAAGCTAAACTATATCCTGCTTTAACCACATGGTCGTGAACCTCTGTAGACCAGTAACCATTGGGATAAGCAAAGAGAGTGCAAGGGAGCGCTAGGCGCGACTCCAGAATTCGTTTGGATTCAGACAATTCGGACTGTACGGTAGATGCTGAGATTGTTGTCAGTATCTGGTGGCTCTGTGTATGAGAGCCGATCTGTGCCCCTTGACTGGCGATTCGAGCGGTTTCCTCCCAAGTCATTGTTGCATCAGGGCTACTAACTTCTAAAGCCAGCGGCGTCGCCCTCGCGAAATCAACAAATTTTTGGACAGTTCTTTCAAGTTCGCTTGCGGGAAGCTGTTTCAATTGTGATAGCAATGCTTCCAATTGGCCGGCCGCCGTAGGATTTCGTGATTGTCTTTGCAAGCCTGCCTCGCGGCAAATGGTCTCGAACCGAATCTTCTGCTGCGGGTACTGAAGAACGATACGCCAGGCTCTGCCAACGTGTTCAGGCCAAAAGGGTACGGCCTTACCGACGAGGCCAGGGCAGACGAAGACGGTTGTTGGCACTCGCCATTTTTGCGTCAATGGAAAGGCGATTTCACTCGTATCCCTCCATCCGTCGTCAAATGTAACCGCGATTCGAAGTCTATTTTTCCGCTTTGCCCAGGAAGGGACGGCAGCCAGTGAGACCATCTCACACTGCGTAGTCAGAAACCGAAGCAGGTCTTCAAAAGTGCTTCGGCGGACGATCATTCCGGGCGACGAATCCGATCGTGAAACGTCTTCGTCCTCCAGCACCCGATGAAAGGTAAGAACAATGATTCCAGCGGACGACTCGATTCGGCGCCTCGCCCAAAGGATAAGCCCGGTCCAATACAGAAAGTAAATCCAGACCCAGCGGAGAGTTCGACGCAGACTACTTCTTGATTTCCACTGCAAGTTCTCTCTGTCTCCTCGTTTGGCCTGCTTTTGCGAATTGTGCCCGAAACATGGCTCAAATGGCGCGAAGCCCGCGTCGCCGAAATTCTCGAATCTCCGCTGAAGTGGGGAATGTGAAATAGCTTCCCTTTGTATGGTCCATCGGGATCCGGCTCACTCTGTCGTCCCGGATTTGTCTCAGTACCTGAGCCATGCAATGCGCTCCGTGGCGCTTTGTCCGCTGTATTAAATGATCCAATGACTCGCCGGACTCAATCGCCAGCTCTCCCTGGTAAAGCGCGTCGCCTTCATCCACCTTCGCCACCATTTGATGAATGGTCAATCCGGCTGACTTCTCACCATGAAATAATTGCCAGAATGTGGGCATCATGCCTTTATACCGCGGCAATGGCGCGTGGTGAATATTTATGGCGCCACGAGAGGCAGTTCGGAGCAGGGATTCTTTCAGAATGTAAGGACAGGCAACAGAAACAAGAACATCCAGAGCTCTGCGCTTTGCTGATTCCACGAATTCAGTGGCGTTTGGATTGCTAATTTGCACGTGGGAAATACCATATGCGCGGCACAATTGTCCCAACGAATAAAAGCGGCGCGCGTCCGAATGCTTTGGTAGCAGTCCTAAACACCGAGAGATTCCGAGTCGTGCGACGAGCCGAGTCATTCCGGCTCCTCCGTACAGTTCTGCCAGTTCCTTAAAGAGTTGTATCCGGGGGCGTTTTCCCATCGTCGGAGAAGCCGCGATTTGAACGATTTCGAATTCTCGCATATAAGTACGGATGAATTCGTCGAAGAATGGCAGGACGTAAAGGGGATCGTCTTGTGTCAGAAACTCAATTCGCATGGTTGGTCAGGTCCGCACAGTCTCCCAGACTACATATTTCTTTCGACGCAGCACTTCGATCAAACTGCATAAGGCAGCAGCATTAAGAGTGCAGAAATATAGCGGGATCCCAAGGGGCTTCCAACGACGATGGATGGGCAAAACGAGCGAAAGAAGAGCGACTAGGTAAAAGCCAACTTGCCCTATCAGAAACGAAGCGTAGTAGGAGCCTTGCCAGAGAAAGAAGTTACTTGCCAGGAGAACAACCAGGAAAGGAGCCACCAGCCACCGTAAGACTTTATGGGACCAGAGTTGAAAGGATACCCATGCGAACTTCCATGGAGTAAGCAGATCCGGAATGCTGAGGAGTCCGTTGATCCCCCGTGTGATAACGCGCACGCGCATGGAAAATTCCTCGGATGTTGATTGCGTCGTTTCTTCGTAAGCGAGGGCGCGATCTTCAAAAACCACCCTGTACCCCCGTCGAATCACGTGCAAGGGCTGCACCAAGTCACTGATGACATCGGGGGCCAGTGCACTGTAAGCCTCTCGACGAACGGTATAGATGCATCCACAGCATCCGGTGATCGTGTAGATGCGAGATTGCATCCTCTTGATGAGGTTTTCGTAATTCCAGAAGGCTATAGTCCCTAAGCCGGTAGGCGACCGTCCTCCACCATCAAAATATTGGTAACGTCCGCTCACCGCTCCCACTTTGGGGTCGGCATAGTTTGAAGCAAGATAGCGTAGCGCCTGGGAGTGATAAATCGTCGTCGCATCGGAGAAGATCAACACTTCGCCACGGGCTATTTTCACCCCTTCATTCTGGGCGTTCGTCTTGCCCTTGCGGCCCGCAACGCGTAGTAAGCGTACACGGGAATCTCGAAAGGATTCGACGATTGCGTCTGTTCGATCGGTTGAGCCATCCGACAGAACAAGAATCTCGATTAGGTCAGCAGGGTAATCGAGAGCGAGCGTGTGCTCAATCTTCCTTCTGATGCCCGCTTCCTCGTTATATGCTGCGATCAGAATAGACAGGCGAGGAGTGTAGTTCACCTCCTGACGTCGGCGAGGAACAAACACTGCAAGAACAGCCAGGAACAACAGATAGCCCGCGTAAATGTAGATAAGCGCCCCCAAAGAAAACCAGAATATGATCTCGGCAACACGCATTAGATTAGTTTCGGTCTCCTGCAAGCATGCGATCGTAGAACTCGGTCAGCCGTCGGATCATGATATCAGCCGTGAACTTCCTCTCAACAATTTCCCGGCCGACAGCGCCCATACGCGCCGCTTCTATCGGATTACGCAGGAGCATCAAGATTTTCTCCGTTGACGCATCGGCATCCTCGCTCTCCACCAAATAGCCCGTCCGCCCGTCTTCGACAGCTTCGGGGTTACCTCCGACGCTGGTTGCAACACACGGTAAGCCACAAGCCATGGCCTCGATAAGGGCATTCGAGAATCCCTCGCTGCGGGATGGCAAGAAAAAGATGTCTGACATCTTCAGGAATGGAAAAATATTCTCAGCCTCCCCGGCGAAACGGACATTCCGTTGAATTCCCAGCGCGGCAATCCGTTCCTGCAGATCCTGAAAGTGCTGGGGATCCGAGTTTCTCCCGACTACCAAGAAAACTGCGTTTGGAAAGTGGCGGACAACTTTCGCTGCTGTTTCCACAAGAATGTCAATTCCTTTGACATGTCGAATATTCCCAACGGTCGTGATGACTGGCGCAGTTGATTCCAACTGGAGAGAGGTGCGAAGATCTCCGGCGCCGTTGGTGCTCAAAACTTTATCCAGTTCCAAACCGTTATATAGCGTCTGAACCTTTTGGGGAGACAGATGATCCTTGCTGATGCAAAATCGCCGAACCTCTTCAGAAACTGTGAGCACAAGATCGAAGCAAGGATTCACCAAGCGATAGCCTAGGTCATGCTTTGCAGATCGCAAGATTCCCATATCTCGCCGGCTGGAGACGAGTGCAGGCACACCCGCTGTTTTTGAGATGAAACCGCCCCAGAGATCAGCCGTCTCAAAGAAGGTGTGCACGATCTTGACATCTTCTGACTTGAGAAAACTCCGCAATTTCCTGGCTGTTTGAAAGCTATTCCAATCCAGAGTCCGTCGCAACCGAAAGACGTGGAAAGGGCAAGGCATATTCTCGAAAATGCTCAGGCTCGGGTCAATCTTGAATGTGATCAACGAGCATCGAAAACGCTCTTTTGGCAGCAAGTGAATGGTGTTGAGAAGTACGCGCTCCGCTCCGCCCATCTCGCACAATTGGTCAATCATAAACAGGACGTGAACCTGCTCTTGTCCATTGCGTGAAGACATTCCCATGGAATCATTCATGCGCGAGAGACCTCATGCTCCAAGGAGGGATCGACGTCTAATTCTCCGGGCTCCATTGCCGTCGTCTCCCATTCGTGACCCTCATTTTCCTCGCTCATGAGCCGCAGCCCTCGAGCCACGAGTCCAAGAAGAATCCAAAAGAACCCGTTAACTTGCAGATACGTCCATCGGTCGCCGAAGAAGTTCACGATGAGAGCACAAATCAACATCGCAAAAAATGCGCAACCGAGTGAACTCATGATCGGATCTCGCGCTGTACGAAAGAGGCGCCACGACATTTTGCATGCGACTCTTAGTAGCCAAAGAAAGACCAGGAGTCCGACAAAACCCGTCTCCATCAGAATTTTTACGTAATAGTTGTGAGTATCTGTGTACGGACCGACGCGGCGCATATACTCGTACGTGTTAAATCCCGTACCAAAAATTGGCTCCTCATTCAGCACCTTCAGAGCGTCCTCCCATAGGGTAAGGCGCTCTCCGGCAGAGGGATCCAATCCCTCACTGTCCGAGTAGGTCATCATCACGCGCTGTGTGACCGCATACGGAACAAAACTCTGCCAGCTCACAAGGACAACGGCCAATACGATGAGAAGTTTGCGTTCCTTGATCAGCCCCAAAACAAAGAGCCCTATGAGGAATCCCGCGTACGAGCCACGAGACAAAGTTAACTCAAGGCAATAAATGCTCGTCAGCGCAACAGCCAAGAGCCCCAATCTGAGCACAGGCTTCTTAGCGAATAGCGCGAGCCCTAATAGGAAAACAGCGAGTTCGGCCTGGAAGGCACCCATGCCATTTTCCCCTGCGTAGCCCAGCGTGCCAGCGTCGCGCAGCGCGTACGAAAAGTGGTCAAAATCCCGGTCGCTAACCGTGCTCATGTAATTTCGGTTGACGACCAGGATAGAGACGCACATCAGTCCGATGACAATCACCATTTGCTTTCTCGTACGGATCGCCGCTGCAGCAACAAAAAAGAGGAACAGCATCTCGACATAGTTCTTCCAAGTGGAAAACCTAGGGTCGAGGTAAGTAGTAGGCAGTGGTCCGCCCAGATAGAAAGCACCCTGCCAGAGGGACAGAAAGGTCAAAACAAATACGACGACCAGAACCTTGTTGAGCGGGGAAGATACGAAAATCTGCCGCTCCGGGCGATGTAGGAGGAGGCCGAGCATCACTCCCAGCAGTAACACGTCAACCAGTTTTTCACCCAGAGGAAGACCATGAAGCCAATACCGGGCCGTCTGCATCGGAAGCAGTGGGACAAGGTAATAGAGACCGATCTGCGGCTTCCAAACAAGGGATAGTAAGAAAGCGACAATGGCCCCGATGTACATGATTAAGGGAGCGTTGCCGTGAAATCCTAGCATTTCATTCGCCCTTCTATCTGGATTCTTCCGCTCATTCGGCGCCTGCGAAATCCCATATTAATGTGTCTTGCTGACGACTGACACAAGTCAATTCCCTTACCAGGAGAGTAGCCGCAATCGGATTTTCTCAGGTGCGCACAATTGGTTGTCTTGTACCCTGGCCTCAGCGATTCAGAGGATTGCTAACCTCTTGCGCCAGTTCTCTGCATTCGTCCGCGTACTTCACAATCTTCGCTGGCACACCCATCGCTGTGGCTCCTGGGGGCACATCCCGGTTTACTAGGCTGTTCGCCGCAATGCGGGCACCATCGCCGATTTGAATATCTCCAATCAGCACGGCTCCTGCACCTATGCTTACATTGTCGCCAATGCGAGGGACCCCTGTTCGCCCTAGTCCTGCAGTACCGATCGTGACTTGGTGAGAAAGGTTGCAGTGCTTCCCGATTACTGTGCGATGGTGTAGAACAACTCCTCCAACGTGAGAAATGTAGAGTCCGCCCCCAATCTTCGCATTGGGCGGCAATCTCATTTGCAGGACTGCTTCGCAAAAAATGCCTCCCGCAAAGTGCACGACTTTCAAGGGCGCGCGCAGGATCCGAAGAGAATTTCCCCGATAAACGAAATTGCCAAATCGGTACCATGCGATGGCCCAGAGCGCCGGATTCCCCCAAACACCGATCCCCCAGTCGCCTTTTGCGCGGTATCGGGCCACGTCCTCTAGCAATTCAGCTCGCATAGGATTTACTCTGGGTTCGCCAAGATTGCGGTTCGTTTTTCGCTGCTCCGTGCTTTGCAAATCTCCGCGCTTACATCGTGAAGCTTCCGGGCCCGGTCTCGCCACTGAAACTCGCGCTGCACACGGTTTCTTCCCGCATTTCCAAGTTGACATCGCAAGTTGGTATCGGTGAGTAGCATTCGAAGCGTGGCAGTCAATTCATCGAGTTGGCTGGCGTCAACTCGAAATCCGGTCTGGCCCTCCGCAATGGCGTCTGCCGTTCCTCCCGAGCGCCCCCCAATCACTGGTTTCCCCGTTGCATTTGCTTCTAAGAACACCATACCGAATCCCTCTAGGTCCCCGTTTGCTTCCTCGCGATTCAGCATGGCAAAAACATCGCATAAGTTGTAGCAGTCCGGGAGTGATTCTTCCGGAACGTGCCCGGCAAATCGCACGGAATCCATGATTCCCAATTCCGCGGCGAGTTTCTGGAGCCTTTGTTCCTCTGGCCCGCGCCCAACGATGAGATACACTGCGTCAGGTAATTCCCGCGTGAGGCGGGCCATTGCACGCAAAACGAGATCGTGTCCTTTTCGGGAAATCAATCGCGCCACCGTAAGCACGATTTTCTTTCCTTTCAGATTCCACTTGTTGATCAGGTCCTCGCGGGCGGGCCTTGGCGAAAAGCGCTCGAGATCCACTCCCGGAGTAATCTTGACTATACGAGACTCTGGTATACCTATTTGGAGTAGACTCTTTCTTGCGAACTCGGCGTTCGCAACGACCGCATCCGCCCCCTGGTAGATTCTGTTGCGCATATGCGGCTGGTATTTGTACTGAGCCGTGAGAGCGATGTCCTCACCATGACAATAGGCAAGGTACGGAAGGCCCGTTATGTTCTTCAAAATCAGGGCGCTCACTCCCTGTGGGTACAAGTCGCCTGCGTGGAGAATCGTCGGGTTCTCCTTGTACACGTGCCATGCGGCGTGCAGGAACGGGCCAAGTCCCTTGGGTAATTCTTGCAGTCGCCAAGTGGAAAGCGGCTTAAGCCATCGAACGATTCCGAAGGAATCGGATGACGCTCTTCGATCGAACTCTTCCCAGCCGGGAACCTTTTTCGTCGCGATGGTCACTCGCGTGTCCTCGAATTCCGCGAGGTGACGATAAAGGTTGTAGTAATACTCGCGAGAGCCCCCGGCATGAGGCAAGAACGAGTCCGTCAGCATCAGAATCTTCATGGGAGTACCAGGAGTTAAACCAGAATCGCTCAAGCGCCGATTCTCCGAGCCGCGGCAACACAACAATAATGCCGAACTCTCCTTGAGCTACTATTTGGACGGCCCAAATTTGCTCCGACTATCAAAGAATTGGGTGAATTTTCCATAGGAGTCCTGCCACAGCCGCGATCGCGAGAATCGAAAAGCTCACAGCGAAAGCAACGAACCGCAGATGCTTTCGACGCTCCATAGGCGATTGAATGTGTGGAATAGCCGCCAGCAAAGGGATGGGCTCGGGGTATGCAACGCGAATCTCTCGCTCCGTTTTAACTCTAGGATCAAGGTATTCTTTTACAATCACCACAGCGACGGAACAAAAAAATGACATAAAGAATGAGACTGCCATGAACTTGCTACGGTTCGGCTTGAAGGGCTTCTCGGGAACGCGAGCTGGATCCAGTACAATGAATCTTTCACCTTTCTCCTGGGAATCGAGGTCATTCGACATGTCCGCAGCATAGCTCTTGCTCAGCAAAGAATCATAGCGAGCCTTCGAAATATCATAGTTGCGCGAAAGATCTACCATCTCCTGCTCGCGTCGTGGGATTGCCTCGACTTTAGCCTGATAATTCGTGATTTTCTCCTGGATTCGTTTTTGTTCTTCTCTCAAACGCTGCATTTCCCTGCCGATGACTTCGAGCCGAAGCCCCATTGCGGAAGGCTTGGTGGAACTCGAAATCTCAGAAGGTTTGTCCACTGGGAGCGCAACTAAACTTTCGCTGACATGATTCAGTCGCCCGACCAACTCCTGCACTTCAGGAAACTCGTCGGTATAGCGTCGGCGAAGTTCACTAAGCCTTGTTTCGAGTTGGTTCTTCTCCATCTCCAACCGCGCCCTCTCGGACACCGGTTGAGGACTGGCCCCTGGAATCGACACCGAGCCCGGTAGCTGCATGAGAGTCAACCGTTCCTCATCGAGTCGAGTCAAATTAGCCGCATTCGCCTGCAATTCTGCCTGCAAGCTCGATAGAGTATGGAGAAGAGCCTCCTGTTGCTGCGGCAATTCCCCGAGATGAGCCATCTTGTATTGACGCAGATTATTTTCCTGCGCTTCGAGTGCCTTCTTCGCTTCTTGCAATTGCAAATTCAGAAATTCCGTTGTTCCAGCAGCATGTTGCCCCCGGCTCTTGAGATTCCAGTCGATAAAGTCCGAAGCCAGCTGATTTGTCACCTTTGCAACGATCGTCGGATCCTTCCCCACATAGGAAATCGAGAAAACTGCCAAGCCGCCTCCAGACTGCTTAACTTCGATCACTGTGTCGTTTCTCATCTGCTCAATGACTGCATCACGTGTGGACGTTCGGCGCAGTTGGGGGTAGAGGTCCCACTGATCAATGACCTTCTGCAAGCGAGTCCCACTCAACACCTCTTGGCTGATGGTTTGCAGTCGATCCAAGGGGCTTACCCGCACGAGTTACGAAACGAATTGTTCCGGTACCTTTTGAGGGTCCACCTCGACGGTCGTCGTAGCCTTATATTTGTTGGGCAAAAGTGCGATCCCGACGAACGCGCTAAGCGTCAACCCAACAGTCATTAAGTAAACCCACCATTTATCGCGTCGGATAAACTGCAAGTACTCCTGTACTTGGGCCAGAGATAGTTCTGTGGTCGGAGAATTCATTTATTTCTTCCCTTGCCTGCCATTCGGGCAATCAATAACATCTGAATCTGTTGCAACCCTCAGTCTCACCCGTTGGCTCACTTGACAATTCGCGTGGGTAGCGGGCTCCATCCCAAGGTGATCATTGCCACATTCTGACTTTTCAGCGGGCCCCCGGAAACTTGCCCAAAGCGCCTGTATTCTCCTCGGAGGGCAACGGTACGCGACAGCTTCCAAGAAAGATCAGTTCCGGCGAAATAGCCTGCATAGGTTCCCAGACTGGTTTGCGAGAGAACGCTCCGTGCATAGCCGGAGTTCAGGCTAATGTCGAAAGTCTCCGAAAGTTGTCTGCTGTACGAAACCGCAGCAGTGTCGGTCCATTGCGTATTAGCCAAATAGTTGGTCGCGTAGGAGCGGCTAGCCGTCAGTCCCACTCGAGACCTTCGGCTCAAGGGATAAGCTATCGTAATAGCGTAATTTCCACCGAGTGGTCCAAGTGTCTTGTTACATGGAGCAGTTTCAAACTCCGGGCCGCCCGCCAAACTTAGATTCATATTGCGGCCAAGTTGATGCGAAAATCCGAAGGTCAAGCCGTAGCTGTCACAACTCCCTAGTGAGAACCGGTGGTAGTAGTTGCCTCCGACATTCAACGACGTGTGCTGCGATACGGCCGCAGAATAGGACACAATGGTGAAAGTCGAGGTGTTGCTTAGACGACCATCAAGCGATGAAAGAGTGGACTCCCCGGCGGTGAAATTCATTGATTGGGAAGGGCTTCTCTGCCAGATGAGGACAGCATCATTCGCTGTTGTCAACACGTCGCCTCGATTGAACTGGAAAACGGCCGAGTTGGGATCTACGACCGGAACCCCTTGATTGACATTAAACGCCAGAGGACTCACCAATCGAGATGAATCCGTTCCGTAGGTATTCGAGCTGCTCAGCTGCAGCACCCAATTCCGCGCTATTGGCTCGCCAAAAGAAATGGCTCCGGATTGAAACACCTGGTGACTCGACGGACCCGAGGTACTCTGCGAGACGGAGGGTGCATATTGCACGCTAAACGAGGAGTGATTACTTGCATTAATGATGGCAAAATGCGGACTCCAGACAAGTAGATTGCTGTTCTGAACTGCGGAGTTCCCCCCAAAATAGTCGTATGTTTCCGAAACCCCCATGCCATAAATAAAGAACGTGCGACGCCTCGTTTGCAACGTCTCAAGATCCATGTACCGTTGATCCGTGCCGAGCAGTGCGATATTTTGGGAATAGCTGGGCATCGCCAGAATGGCCGGCTTGACGTCCTGGGACTGCGTCGAAGGATCTTGCTGCTGGTCGGGGGTTTGCTGCGCAAGAAGGACGGTGCTGCAAGCACTCAGAGCAAAGAGGCAGAGTACCTTCCCCATCCATAAGCTGTAAAGGTTTCTATCGCGGTTTTGTCTCATGGCACCACCACCGTGTCACCAGGGTGCAGAAGTATGTTCTGCTCCGGTTTCTCACCCTTAATGACCTGCGAATAGTTAAAAGAAATCCTCTGTTGTTTTCCATCTACCGTTCTCAATACGAAAATGCCCTTCTTGTTCGCGAATTGCCCCAGCCCACCGGCGTTGGTGATCACCTGCAATATAGTGGATGGAACTAGAAGGGGATACGTTCCCGGCCTGCTCACCTCACCGGTAATGAACACCACCCTGCTCCGGATTTCCGTTACCGTTACCGTGACTTGGGGATTCGTTAGAATGGATTGCAATTTGTTGCGTAGCAAAGTCTGGGTCTGCACAGGAGTAAGCCCACTAACGAACACCTCTCCAACTAGTGGAAGTGAAATCTTCCCGTCCGGTCGCACGACGACACTCTGGGATATTTCGGGCTCTTTCCAAACATTGATGTTAAGGACGTCGGATTCACCGATGACGAAGTCGCTCGGTGGCGTGGTTGGTCCAGAAACCGTTTGCGACCCCTTCGAATCGGCTTTCCCGGGAACAGGCTGTTCCTTTTGGTTCGCTTGGGCTCCCGTTCCGGCGACTCGACCGAAACCGACCTGGGTGTACCCAAGGGCGGCCAACAGCAATGTCCCGATCAGGCAGCTTTTGGTTCTCTCAATCATACTTTTACGGTCCCTTCAACGGGCTTGCTTAGAAGCTCTGCAGGTGTAATTTGAGCACGTGGCCTACCATGTGATGAATAAGAGTGTTCATTAAGTCCTTTTGTTTCAATGAGTCGACGAATGACCCCAAATTTGCTACACCCCTAAAGAAGAAAATTGTTTCCCGGTGCTGGCTAGGATATTCCCCTCTCCAAATCGGCAGCAACGGGAGACTCCGGAACCCAATCAGAAGTAGATGTTATTGCGCGCCCCGCCCAAGAATGACAACCTTAGCGGTCTCAAACAGAATTGCACAATCCACGAACAGCGACATGTTTTTCAAGTAAAACAAGTCAAATTCGAGCTTCCCTTTGGCATCATCGAGGCTGGCTCCATAGCGAAACCTCACCTGTGCCCATCCTGTCAGACCAGGCCGGATGGAGTGCCGAAGGTTGTAGAAGGGGATTTCCTTCTCCAGTTGATCACAGAAGTAAGGCCGTTCTGGACGCGGCCCCACGAGGCTCATCTCGCCACGAAGCACGTTGAAAAGCTGTGGGATTTCATCCAGGCGAGTTTTACGTAGGATCCGACCGATCCGTGTGATTCGGCTGTCACTCTGTTCCGCCCAGCGCGGCCCATCCTTCTCTGCATCTTGAACCATGGACCTGAATTTGAGCAGTTCAAATTCGCGGCCTTTGTACCCAGCGCGCGTTTGGCGGAAGAAGATGGGGTATCCACTGTCTAAATAAATCGCCAATGCAACCAACGGTATCAGCGGCGAGGCGATAATGAGGATGGTCAACGAAACGAGAATATCCATGAATCTTTTTGCAGCCAGCAAGAGTCGGGATTTCTTGAATCCATCAGACAGGATTAGCCAACTGGGAGAAAGTCGCTCGAGCAGAATGCGCCCGTGTAGTCGCTCGAAGCAACTGTGAACATCTTCTATTCGCACGCCGCCGAATTTCACATTGAGTAGCTGTTTGATCGGTGTGCCGCCCCTTCGTTCTTTCAATGACAGTATGATCCGATCGACTCTTTCCCGGGTTACAATCTGCTCTACGTTCGCGAAGTCACCGATGATCTTAGGATTGACAAGAGACCGCCCAATATTCTGGCCATTCTCATCGAGGAACCCCACAACCTTCAGGTTATATTCCGGGTGGGCCAAGATGTGTCGCACCAGCAATATGCCTGATTCTCCCGTCCCCATGATGAGTACCCGCTCATCACCGCGTGATAAAAGGTTTGTCGCGTTTGCCGACAGCCGCCAGCTTAGCAAGAGGGCCAGGATCAATGGCGCCGCGAAGAGGGCTGTGCCGCGGCCCAGGCTGCTTGTAGGGGAAATATAGAACAACAGCGCTAGCAAAAAACAGGCGGCTCCTAGCGCTTGCATGGTGTGGACAAAAAGATTGTCTCTGCGACTCACAACTTGAAAATCGTAGAGATCGTTAAAGTAAAGCGACAACACGCATACGATCGTGATCAATGTGATTTTTGTCCACAGGCTCACTTGACCAATCATTTCGGGGAAAGGTCTATACGTGCGCGTGGAACTGGCAGCCAACAGGGCTAGTATGATGGCTACGCCGTCAACTCCGACTAGGAGTAACGTTCTGGCAGGAACCTCATGAGTACCAATCTTGGGCATAAGAGCTCAAAACTGAGGTTTTCGCCTTGGAAGCTACTTTGAACACTCAGCCACGATGGTGGATGCACGTCCGAGTCCAGACACAAACCACATATCTCATTTTGTTTCAGTTGGTTAGAAGACCTTGCCGGAGTGCCCGCCGGACCATGGGAAAACTGTTTCTTCTTTCTCTCCAGGAACGTTCACAGCCCTGAGTTCTGGCTCGATACTTTTGGGCTACATGAGACGGGGGGATTAGGCAACCTGGAGACCGCGCTACTCATGGTCTCCTTAAGAAAGCTCAAGAGTTCACAGCGCCTGGGCAGTGCTTGAAGGCGGTCTCTTGAATGACCTGCTCGCGTCTGGGTGTATATCGAGAGAGGGAGAATTGCGAAACGCACCTTTTATGTGAGGCCCTCCTCCTCTCTGGGAGGAAGACCGGGCACAGCAGCGGTGGATCGCTGGGCACGATCGTATTTTTCAAAGAGCCAGCTCTCTTCGGCATTCAAGTAGCGCGCCAGTTGCATGCGTTGCGTTTTCGATGGCTCGCGATAGCCGTGAATAATTTTGCTGAGCACACTCTCATCAATGCCGAGCGCTTTGGCGATATCGATTTGATGGAAACCCAATCGAAAAACTTGCAGCTTAATGTTTAGATACATATTCGCCTCGGAACTCCCGATGTGGCATTTTGGTCAGTGCAATCTGCTCTTCTCTCTCCTGAGAGTTGGCCGCTTGCCAGCAACACTTCTGGACGAATGGGTTTTTCAGGGCTTGGCTTCAGCATATTTGTACCCGTAGTACTGCTTCTCGCTTGCATCGGTGCCATTGAAAACGAAGCCCAGAAGCTTCTTACGATCCACTGAGTTTGCCGATTTCTGCAAAGTTTCCCTTTGCCCATAATGGGCTCGCACCACCATCACCACCCCTTGGCAAGCCACGCTGATCAGCTCAAAATCGGCCAGCGGGATAATCGGCGGGGTGTCGACTAGAACGATCTCGAATAGTTCGCTGCAACGCCCGAGAAGCTCCGGCCAGTGCGACCCAGTGAAAAGCTCTGGCGGAGAGGAGGAAATAGTGCCCGCAGGAAGCACGAAAAAATTCTTCTGATTGGTTGCCACGATCGCTTCCTCTGCAGTCGCTTTACCGGCGAGCACTTCTGCAAGGCCCACTGTGCTCGGATGATCTAGTAGTGACGTCAGCCCGCACGTGCGCAAGTCGGCATCGATCACCAGCACCCTCTGTTGCGGGAGCTGTGCATAGCACAAGCCAAGATTCATGGTCGTTAGAGTCTTGCCTTCTCCCGGCAGTGAGCTGGTAATTGCGATCGTTTTCGAGCCTGTTTTCGACTGGACTCGCATCAGTCTCGTCCTCAATGCTCGATAGGCCTCTAGAGCTACCTTCGAGGATTGATCCTGACGGAGGACCAAGTGCGTCGCGTTCCCATTTCCCACATGGACTTGCTGACACTGAGTGAGTGGCTCGCTAGCCGTTGGCGTTTCCAATGTGGAGCTGTGTTTGATTGACTCCAGCATCTCCCGCACGTCCATATCGGTGTTCGAAAGCTTACGTTGCGTCCACTGATTCGCCTTCTGTGTCTCATTGAAAAACTTGCTCATCTATTGCTCCATGGAGGAAGTGCGATGCAGCTTCATCGCTTGTACCAGAACATCGACGGCTGACTCGATGATCTTGTTGCCGACAGGATCTTTTTCCTGCATCGCGTTGACCGCCTCCGCGACCTGTTTCTTGATGCTCATCTCAGGGTGAATCTCTTCGGCTACGGGCACGAGAGCGCTCCGCTTTTTCATGGCTTGCACTAGGCGGTCAAGCGCCGACCCGATTTCCGCATCTCTCGCGACTTCGACCCCGCCGGTCATCCCCACGGAACCTGTGCCATTCCCCGCGGTTGCCAGTTCGATTTGCGTCTCATGCAATCCCAGTTCGGAAGCTGACTCTTCGACCGTCACCAGATCGATGATAGGCCGCCTCGCTTTGTATCCGTTCGTCAAGCAGGTATCGCAAAGCAAGTTGATGAGCCGCGGAACTCCTTCCGTCAGGCGGACAATCTCTTGGAGGACTTGCGTAGGAAACAGGGGCGTCGTGCCGCGAAATCCTGCAGAGCGAAGCCTCTCAGCCACGTACGCGCGTACCTCTGCAACATTCAAGGGTCGCAGCGAACAACTGCACGCAACCCGTTGCCGGAGCGCGCGCATCTCGGGTTTGCGTAAGATGCCCAGAAGTTCCGGTTGCCCGCAAAGAACAATCTGCAACAGCTTCTCCTGGTACGTATCCGCATTGCTCAGGAGACGAATCTCTTCGAGAAGCTCCGGTGAGAGCAAATGCGCCTCGTCCACGAGTAATAGCGAAGTGCCGCCTCTCCTTTGGGTGTCCAGGAGCATCTGCTGAAGCGCCGAAAGGCGCGCCGGCTTACTGGTCCCCGTACATGGAACTTCAAATTCCGTCAGAATCATCTCCAGAAATTCTTCACGGCTCAGAGTGGGGTTGAGAATAAATGCCGACGAAATCGGATTGGAGGTTGTCGCCCGCTCCCAAAGGATTTGCAAGGCTGCGTGCACGACTGTCGTTTTCCCGGTCCCGATCGGGCCGGTCATGAGGACAAACCCTTTGCGGCGCATAACCGCTTCAATGAGTGCGGCCAGCGCCGCAGCGTGCGGTTCGGACAGGTGAAAAAACCTCGGGTCTGAAGTCAACCGAAACGGTTCTTCGCGCAAGTTGTAGAAAGACGTGTACATGTTAGGTGGAACTCGTCGGTGTAGAGCTGCAGTTCTCGAAAGCCACCAGAGTCAGCCTTTTTCTGTAGTGGCTTCCTTTCCGTATGCTTTTGAGTTTAATACGCTTCGCTCCAATCGGATCTCTGAGCCCTATTCCCGCAGGCATGCACCACTGTCAAGAAGTTTCCGACATACACCCCATTCCAGCACATCATGTTCCAGTCAGTTCAGTGCCTGTGAGAATTACTCGAAACTAAGTGCTGTACTTTCAATACCTTGCCGTTGACCTGCAATCCCCTTTGTTTACTCCCAAGAGCGCAAGCCCATCCTGTGGGAAAGAAATTTCCCAATTCCGCCTTCTGAGAATCGCACTTGAGGAACATTCTCCCCTCGCATGTAAGGCTGTTTGAGTCATTTGGGGTCGCGTAAACAAAATGAACAGCTTGGGAAAAGACTTGCTCTTATGCAGCGAAACAGTTCCGGATATCTGCAGAGCCACAGAAATACTTTACGCTAAACCATTGAAAACAAAGGTTTACTGGGACCTACACCATTGGAGACGTGCATGCTTCCATTCATAGCGATCAAGGAGAAACCGTGATTTTCCTCGAAACGCTTTCAGATTCTGCTCAGTTGTTCTTTCTTGGCTCGGTGTTCTTGCTCGGGGGTTTCGCCATTCGCGGAGTGCGCTCTGCGATCGTTCAGTATCGTATCTCGCTGAAGCGACAGCCGTCAGCCGAACAATTGCCCGTCAAATTCGTACTCTAATCCCACCTATTCTCGATTCTCCAGGGGCAGTAGCACCAACCAGGTGAAGCGGCATGTTCGTCACGCCTCTGATCTCCAAGCCGTTGGATGTGGTAGTAAGCAGAGCTTGCCTCGGATTGCCTGTCTAAGCCGCCTACAAGCAGTAGTCCCCGAATACTGAGAGGGTCCAATTCCCATCGAATTTGTGCCGGTAACAATAGAAGAAGGGGTTGCAGCTCGTTTCTGCACTCCCTGGCGTTTTATGGTATCACCGCTGTCACTTGGTTTGAGTCAACGCTCTCAACGCCGTTGCTATCCACTGCCGTTGTCACGTAGTAGTAGGTAATTCCGCTTTGCACGGTTGTGTCCGTGTAGCTTGGTCCTGCGACCAGAGAGAGATTTATTAGAGCGTACGGCCCGCCGTCCACTGTACCCCTATAAACGTTGTAACCAGAGACTGTGGACGTGCTGGCCGTCCAGCTCAGTGCCGCGGAATGCCCCAGCTGCGCCGTAGCTGTAAAGTTCACGGCGCTGACGTTGGCTCCATTTATCGTTACGCCCTGGTTCACGGGGGTGAAAGTGTACCCCGCATTGCTTGGGGTGACCGTATACGTCCCATTGGCCAGTCCGGTGAACGTGTAACTGCCGGAGCCATTCGCAGTTGTAATGGCACTCGCCGCTCCGCTTAACGTCACCGCCGCCCCACTTCCGCCTGCAGCCGGACTGATCGTCCCGGAGATGCTGTAAGTCGGGTTGGCCGTCGCCGTGAAATTGATTCCCGTGACATTGGCCCCGTTGACCGTTGCACTCTGACTGGTCGGGCTGAACATGTAACCTGTATGGCTAGGTGTAACCGCGTACTGTCCGTTCGCTAGCCCACTAAACGTGTAGTTTCCCGCACTGTCCGCAGTCGTCGTGGTGGTCACTGCCCCACTCAGCGTCAGTGTCGCGCCACTCCCGCCTGCCGCCGGACTGACCGTCCCGGAGACGCTGAAAGTAGGGTTGGCCGTCGCCGTGAAATTCACTGCCGAATCGTTTGCTGCGTTTAGGGTCACACTCTGGCTTGTGGGCGCAAACGTGTAGCCTGTCCGGCTCGGCGTGACTGTATACGCTCCGTTGCTCAATCCCGAAAATGTGTAATTGCCGGAAGTGTTCGCCGTCGTAGCGGCGCTCGCTGCTCCACTCAACGTCACTGTTGCCCCATTTCCACCTGCCACCGGACTAATCGTCCCCGAAATGCTATACGTCTGGCCAACTTGCGCCGTTGCCGTGAAATTCATTCCTGAAACGTTTGCTCCCTGGATCGTCGCATTTTGGCTGGCAGGGTTGAACGTATAACTAGTATGGCTTGGCGAGATCGCGTAGGTCCCATTGGCCAAACCTTTGAAGGTGTAAGCTCCTGAGCTGTTCGCTGTCGTGGTGGCGCTCGCCGCCCCACTCAGAGTTACGGTCGCCCCACTTCCGCCTGCCGCAGGACTGATCGTCCCCGAGAGGCTATATGTTTGCGGTGGGGGCGTTTGGGTATTCTGGCCGCTGACGATACCGGCACAACCCCAAAGAAGGATTGTCGGCGCGAGAACTCCCAGCACTTGAAGTGCATGTCGCGCTCGGGAACCAATCTTCTTCGAGGAATAAATGTGGCCGAACCCATTTTCGTTTTGCTCAAGTCTCATCGTCCAAGGCCCCCCAGATGCTTGCCTGGACACAATGCTACTTCCTTGGGATTTCGAAAGAAGCTGATTAGAAGTCTAAATTAAGTACAGGTGTTAACACTGTACGTCAGGCCCATCGAACCACTGACCTGCCTCCAGCTACGCGCCAGAAATCATAGTAGGTCCCGGTTGAGAGGTCCACTTTGATTGAAACCTTACTCTTTGGCGTGTGCAACCTTAGGCTTGATCTCTACATCCTTGCGTGCCGCGAATGGATTGGATGTGGAAATCGTCCCGTTCTCATCCCGCGCCACCGCTACCACCACGATGGTCCTTAGTCCGAAAGGAGGTCCATAGGTAAACTCGTCGGAGATATTGTCGATTTTGCCAGCGGCATTTGGAGGATTCGGGATGCTGCGTAGGAGTTTCGGATGCTGTGAGTCTGTATAGTCAAGAATTTCGAAATGATCGATGCAGTTGTTGGCCCTGCTGGAGCTGCAGGCTGGCTGGCGTGTGTAATCGTAGGACCAGCTTACGGTTACACGATCCGCCAAAGCACCGCTATAGGTAAGTAGGACTGCTATCACCGGAAGTGCGCCAAGCGTGGCCAACAGGATTCTTCTCCTTCTCACGTACGCCTCAATCGCGGCCCATTATTCTCAACTGACCTGCTACCCTCTATCCCAGCCAGAGTTCATTCGAATTCCCGCCATGGTGGCAAAGCAGGTCACTGCAGTACGAGGACCCAGTCCGGGTTGGCGTCATGGTTCGCGCCGGGTGTGGAGAACACGTGCGAGCCGCTATTGGCAAACGGAGAGCCGGCAATCGCCGTGTACGTCCCGTTACTCGGATCGTACCAGCGCGCCGTGACCGGCCCGGAGAACTTTGCCAAATTGACCGTCAAGGCGTTGCCGGCGGGATCATAAACCACGGCCAGCGAGCCGTCCGTCACCCACGCGGTCGTCGCATAGTTCGCCGTTGGGAGATTTCCGTTGCCAGCGTTGTACGTTCCGAAACCGGACGTTACGATCTGGTGCGTCTGGTCCGGGACGAGGTTCTGCCATGGAAGTGTAGTAAGTAATTGCCTGATGTACTTCATCTCCAGAGCGCCCGGCGTGTTCATGTTCGTCTGCCAGCCGCTGTTGAAGTGATTCGTGTAACTTGAGCCGTAGAACTGCCCGGTCGCGCCGCTGGTCATCGTCCACCACGCCTGCTCCCGCAGTATGAACGGGCCGGTCGTGCCGGAGAAGAAGCCGTTGTTGTTCTCGCCTTCGTAATTCGCCTCGATCATGAAGACCGGAAGCGTCGGAGAACTGCCGTAGGCTAAGAGCACATAGTCATAGGTTTCCAGATAGGTGTAGGCGGCATCGAAGCTGAGCACCGGAGCCAGCTTGGCCGTGTCCTGGTTCGAGTAGCTGGTGTAGTAGTCCAACTCAATGTCCATCAGGTGGTTGGGATCGACCGAAGCAATCCCGGCCATGAGCTGCTCGACGAGATTATTGTCCGTCGGATTGCTGTTCCAGTTCTGGAAGTCGTTCCCGAAATCCCACACCAGATTCGGCGTGTTCTTGTAGCGGTTGCCGAGGAACACGCCGTAATTAAACACCTTGGTGGTGCCGTTGGTTTCCAGCAGCGGCAGCAGCCCACCAGTCTCCATCGGATTCAGGAAGACGACCAGGTTGTTAGCGGCTGCCGTGGACAGCAGGTTGTCCACGATCGACCAATAGGCCGGGTTCGGTGTGGAAAGATCGTAGTTGGACTGGTCTGAGCCGGAAGTGAACGGGGAAACTCCAGTAAAGGAGACTAGCGACGACGGACATCCAGTTTCATAGGTGTCGCACGGGGCGAAGACCTGGATGGCGTTGAATCCCTGACCCGCGCGCGTAGTCATATACGTGACCATATCCGTCGCGCTGACGCCACTAATCAGCGAATGGGCCGCATCACCCAGCAGCAGGAACGGAACGTTGTTCTGATCGACCAGATAGCGCCTGTTGGCGCTGGCCTTTATGGGCCACGCCATTGTTGAAGCGGTGTTAGACACTTGAACCGTCACGCTCGCACTGGTCGTGCTGTTGTTTGAAGTGTCCGTGGCAATCGCCCGCAGCGTATGGGAACCATTGCTGGCGGTCGTGGTATCCCAGGACACAGAATAAGGCGCCGTGGTATCCAGACTGCCGAGGTTGGCTCCATCCAATTGAAACTGCACACTGGCAACGGCCACGTTGTCGGAAGCCGTCGCCGTAACGGACACCGTGCCCGACACGGTCGCGCCCGCAGACGGAGCCGTCAAGGACACCGTGGGCGGCGTAGTATCGACTTGCACGGTAAAACTCACACCGTTGCTCGCTATTCCCCCGACGGTGACAACCACGTTTCCTGTCACCGCTCCTGCCGGCACGGTCGCAACGATGCTCGATGCGCTCCAACTCGTCGCTGTCGCTGTCGTCGCGCCGAATTTCACCGTGCTGGTGCCTTGTGCCGCTCCAAAGTTCGCTCCGCCGATGGTCACCGACGCCCCCACCAACCCCGACGTCGGGCTCAAGCTCGTGATGCTGGCTGGCAACGGATTTCCCCCACCACCTGGATTTGCGCCTGGGCTTCCGTTGCAGCTGACGGTCGCGATGGCCACCACCAAAATAAGCATCCATCGGGCAGCGCGACTCCGTCTAAGGGGATCCTCTTCATTCCAACATAAATATGTCAGGTCGGGGATACAGATTGTAGCGGTCCTGCAAGGCAAGAGTCCACTGGCACGAGTTTCCAGATTAAGAGAGTGCCCGGATACTGATCTTGGCTCGACGGATCGATAGAACGTGAGTGAAATGGCGATACCAGGTGCTCTATTCATTTGGAAAATCCGCAGAAAGTCGATGCAGCGGCATTGGATTTCAATCCGTGGAAGACTGGGGAGAATTTGCCTCTTGAATTGGCTTCGTAGTCTGTTTCTGGAGTCTCTTTGAAGGCAATCCTATCTCTCGGATCTCGTATAGCAGCGTTCGGTAACTGATCTTGAGATCTCGTGCGGCTCTTCTGCGGTTCCAGTGATTCGCTTGCAGGGCCTTCAGAATCAATTCGCGGCTCATCGCTCGACCGGCCTGCCGGGCGATTCGTTTCAGCGGGATACTGCCCTCTGGCAGTTCGTCTGGTCTCCCGGGGAATGGATGCTTCACGCTGGTCAATTCCTCTTGCAGTTCTTCTTCTCCAAGTAGAACGTAGCGCGAAATCCAGTTTTCCAATTCCCGGATGTTCCCGCGCCATTCGCGGCTTTGCAAGTGGCGGAGCTTGCTTGCATCAAGCATCGAAGCTTCGCGCCCAAAACGCGTGTTCAGTTGTTTCAGCAAATAGTTCGCGACTGCCGGGATGTCCTCTCGGCGCGACGACAGGGGAGGCAATACAACTTCGAAGACGTTTATACGGTAGTAGAGATCCTGGCGAAAGCGCCCCTCCATAACCGCTTCTTCGAGTCGGCGCGCGCTGGCGCATACGATTCGCGCCTCCAGTCTTCTTTCCTCCTGATCACCCAGGCGGGTGAACGCCCCATCCTGCAGCAGTTGCAATAGCTTGGCCTGGAATGTCGGCTCTAAATCCGTGATCTGGTCCAGGAAGAGCGTACCTCCTTGAGCCATCTCGACAAGGCCAATTCGCGTGGAGTTCGCACCAGTGAAAGCTCCCGTCTGATAACCAAACAATTCGCTCTCGAGCAGGCTGCCGGGAACGGCCGCGAAATTGACTTTGATGAATGGTCCCGAGCTCCAGGGCGAATGAAGATGCACCCACCGGGCGAGTGTCTCTTTGCCGCTGCCTCCATCACCCTGAATCAGCACAGGGAGATTGGTGCCGCAAATCTTTTCGAGCTGATGGCGAACTGCCAGCATCGAAGGCGCACAACCAAAAATAACCTCGTCAGGCGGCACAACGAATTGACTCGCCACCATAGGCATATCAGATGAACTGTCTCTAGCCATTCCAATGATCCGTCGATCGACTTCAGATCGTGATAATGGCTTTGCATCCGAGTCTCCAAATGGGGAAGACACCCAAACTCCGCTGAATCAGAAAGGAAACCGGGAGAATCTGTACTACAACGCTTGTTTTCATTCACTTACGAGATGGTGCCCTGGCCCATTTTACGGGAGGCAATAGGCCAAGACCTGGGGGTCTCATCCGTTTCATTGGTACGGAGTTATGAAATTGGATGTACTGCAATGGAAATGAATTACCGAGATTTGCCCCGGCCCGCCTGTCAACAATTTATTGACACTTTAAATCCGAGGCTTAGAATGCCGCGATTCAGCACCTTTAAAAAAGTGCTGTTTACCGTTGTGGGAAAATCAGTGCTTCCAGCAGGTCAGCACGGGCCTTCTCATCCGATGCCACAACTCGCAAAATATCGCTGACGGAAAGCATCCCGCGGAATCCTTGCTTCTCATCCAGTACGATCAGGTGGAAGATCGTGTTCTGCTCCATCAATCGCAGGCAATCTTCAAGCGTCATCTCCGGTGTCACCGTGATGAGTTCCCGCGTCATGATGTCTGAAGCTTTCATCCAGGCGGGACACTTGTTCTCCGCGGCGACTTTGTCGGAGACATCACTGTGGGAAATTACGCCTACAACTTTGCCGCTTCCGTCCACCACACCCACCGAGCGTACTTGCTTCTCGCGCAGGTACTGCGCCGCTTGATGCACGCTGGTCTCTTCGGTAATGGAGAATACTTCCTTGCGGGACCCGATTAGATCCGCCACCTTCATTGGACCCTCCGGGAAACACTTTCGCCAGATACTAGGCTTAATTCCGGCCCGATGCAAGATGCATTCAAAATCATCGCAGACGTAACTCCGAAAATCCAAATAATCTCAGCCCTGAAAAAATCGGCTGGATGATTCACTGGAAGAAAACGTTTTCAAGCCCGCGCGGCCTCTCCACGAATGATATCGTAGCGCTCAATCACAGCCGCGATGCCCATTCGCGCATTGCCATCTTCGGATCGTTGCTCCACGCGAACCACCTTGCCCAGTGCACGCACAAACACCTCGGACCCGTGCGTCACCTCTGCCGGCAGCGTCAGCGTCAGATCCAGCTCCGAGCCTGCTTCGAGGTTTTGTTCCACCACAAAATAAAGCCCCCGCGTTGAGATGTCACGCGTTTTGCCCTTTTGCGAATCCAAAGCCTTCTCCGTGGGCACTCGAATGATGAGCGGTAAAGATAAATCGTACCGTCGAGCCGTGCGGCGTTCGCCCATTGCCCCCATCCTCTCATCCACTCCGCGGATACCTGTTCTATCCCGCGTTCCTTTCCTTAAGTCTTGCCTGCCCGCACTCTAACCGCATTTCATCCCTGTCGTCCAGCCGCCAAACTCGCGCCCGCCGGCTTTTCTATTCTTGTCGGGTTCCCACCGCCGACGCCGGCTCCGTGGCAACTGCTGTCGGGGCGGATTTTCGGGCCCGTGGCGTATCCAGGTTAAACTGCCGCATCTTGTAAAGCAGCGCTTTGTAACTGATCCCCAGCATTTTGGCCGCGTCCTTCCGGCACCAGCGGGTCTTCTCCAGTGCGTCCGCGATCGCTTCCATTTCGGCTTCATCCTTCAACCCACGCACCAGGGCCTTGAGCCCTTGTTCTTTTGGCGGAGCGGACTCTTCCCGCGGCGAAGTCCGCTGGCGCGTTGACGACATCTCTATCAATTCCCGCAAACTGCCTTCGTCATCCTCAAGAATTACATACCTCTTTACGAAATTCTCCAGCTCGCGCAGATTGCCCGGCCAAGGATAGTTTAATGCTGCATCCAGGAGATGCTTGGAAGGCGTGACTGCTGGCTTGGCGAATTTCTCGCTATACTTTTGCAGAAAATGATGGAAGAGGAGTGGAATCTCTGCCGTCCGCTCGCGCAGCGGCGGCACGTTGATCGACAGTACGTTTAGCCGGTAATACAGATCCTCGCGGAATCGTCCCGTCTTCATCGCCTCATGCACATCCACGTTGGTTGCCGCCAGCACTCGTACATCGGTTTCCACCAGGTGCCGCCCCCCCAGCCGCGAATATTGGTGATCCTGCAGGACGTGAAGCAATTTTGCCTGCAAATGCGTGCTCATTTCCGCGATTTCATCCAGGAAAATCGTTCCCTTGTTGGCCATCTCAAACTTCCCCGGCTTGCTCCGTATCGCGCCGGTGAAAGCGCCCTGTTCGAAACCAAATAGCTCCGATTCCAGCAATTCTCCCGGCAACGCCGCGCAATTCACCTTTACGAACGGCTGGTTTCTCCGCTTCGAACGCAGATGAATCATCCGCGCGACGACTTCTTTGCCTACCCCGCTCTCACCGCAAATGAAAATTGGCACGTCCACTGGCGCGATCTGCAGGATCTGCTGCCGGATCCGCACCATCTGCGGGCTGGCCGCCAGAAAACTTAGATCCTCCGTAATCTGATCGCAGTAATCCCGCAATGCCTGGTTTTCTGTCACCAGCTGTTTCTTCTGCCGCGACTTCATCATCGCCGCATCTAGCTCGGTCTTTTCGAACGGCTTGGTCAGGTAATCATGCGCCCCAATCCGTATCGCTTCGACGACCGTCCCAACTTCGTTTGAGCACGAGAGCATGATCACGTTGAGGCTGCGGTCAACCTGCATCAGTTCTTTCAGCGTCTCGAGGCCGTTCATTTCCGGCATCAGCACATCCAGGATGATGAAATCAGGCCGATCGCCTTTGTTCACCCTCTCGAGCGCATCCTTCCCAGAGCTCACCGCCTCCACGTTGAATCCATCCACTTCCAGCAACGTCTGTAAGTACTTTCGAATGCTCGGCTCGTCATCCACGACGAGGATTCTTTCTTTCACGGCCATCGGTCGCTCTCTTTCCATCCAGCTAATTCGTCTCTGCTAACCCTGATCCATCGGCAACAAAAATGTAAATCTGCTTCCTGTCTTCGACTCGCTCTCTACCCAGATCTTCCCCCGGTGCGCTTGGATCAGGCGTTTCGCAATCGCCAGTCCCAGGCCCATCCCTGAAGTCTTCCGGTCCACGCGCACGAAATCTTCAAAAATCTCCTGGTGATGTTCCGCAGGGATCCCCGAGCCGGAATCCAACACGCTTACTTCCACGCTGTTTGGCCGCGGCAAACGAAATCTCCGCCGTTCCTCTACCGGAGCCATAGCCGCCACGCGTCGTTCCCAGAAGTGCGGCGCTGCTCGCAGCGTCACCATTCCTCCGCTCGGCGTGTGCTTCAGCGCGTTATCCAGCAGATTGGCCGCCGCCTGCTGAACCTTTTGGTAGTCAAACCGGAAAGTTGGGATTGACGGGTCTATGTGTGCGTCCAGTTTGACTCCCTTCCGCTGGAACGCTTCCGACCACCGCTTTGAAAGTTCATCCAGGCAATCCCGCAGGTCGTTCTCGCGAAGTTGCAAGACCAGCTTGCCGCTTTCCAGCGCCGAGTAATTCAAGAACATCGACACCAGCCGCACCAGTCGTTCGCAACTTTCTTTCGATTCTTCCAGAATGTCTCGCTGCTTATCCGTCAGTCGTCCCAGCGATCCCGCCAGCAGGAGGTCGTAGTAACCTTTGATGACCGCAAGCGGCGTCTTCAATTCGTGCGCTGCAGATGCCAGGAATACCGTTTTCTGCCGGTTTACTTCCTGCAGTTTCAGGTACGCCGCGAGCAGATTCCGGTACGTGATCTCGCGTTCCTGCAAAAGCTCCTGCACTGTGAGTTGCGTCGCCGGATCACTTGCAGCTTGCGTTTGCAATCTGCTTTCGATCTCCACCACCAGCCAGTCCGGCTCCGGCATCCACTGGATCCGCGCCGTCGCTTTCTTCTCTCCCGACCCGATTTGCAGTTTGACCTGGTGTGCGCCTTTTTCGATCTGCCCGAAGATCTTTTGCGCATCCGCATTCAGGACATCAGTGAACAAATTCACTGTCTGCATTTCCGCGCGGCCAAAGGATTCCAGATACTGTCTTGCGCGCGTGTTCGCCAGCAGCAAAGTCCCGCTTCTTTCCGCCACTACCAGCGGTTTTTCTAAGGTGTCAAGTAACCCTTGGATTGCACCAAACGGGAGTGTCCCGCGGTTACGTTCTTCTGAAGTGAGAGGCAATGCTATTCTTCCAGCCATCAGCTAATGCCGCCCCTCGAATAGAGTGGTAAATATTTTCCCTAGCTGTTAATGATTCATGGTTGCAGAGGGGCTTCCAACAGTCAATGGTAAAAGCGTTCCATTTGCACATTAAGGGAAAGGAAGTGGATTTCCCAAGCAAACCTCTTGTGCCAGAAAGTTGTTTCCCTCCCGTACCTCCCCCATCTAACTCATACGAATACACTTAGCGCCACTCTGCGACCGCCCATCTGGCATCCAAGATGCTCGTATTCGTACTAGAGCCTTAGTACCAAGTTTGAGAGACCATAGAGTGAGCCATTTTCTGAAGGAGAAGCCCGGCGTGGAGGCACCGTCAACGCGACGTT